>Ga0181520_10001421_pt1 | contig 48799 bp, 39 predicted proteins | sample PEATcosm2014_Bin_29_FD_132451 | JGI IMG/M metagenome (GOLD analysis project Ga0181520, IMG submission 132451) | Peatland microbial communities from MTU Mesocosm Facility, Houghton, MI, USA - PEATcosm2014_Bin02_30_metaG | ecosystem: Environmental > Terrestrial > Soil > Wetlands > Peat | place... | reverse complement strand
CGCGCCAAGTGGCCGTATAATCGTCTGGGACTATGGTTCGTGACGGGTACATCTACGGTGTGAGCTTGCTGGCAATGGCGGTGGTGCTGGCGTGGGCCACGGGCAACTGGGCGTGGAGCATCGCGCCGGTGATTTTGGCGGCGTTTTTTCTCTGGTTCTTCCGCGATCCCGAGCGGACGATTCCCTCGAAGCCGGGACTAATTGTCTCGCCCGGAGATGGCCAAGTGACCGAAACGGCCGTCATTGACACCCCCCAGGGACAGCGGCAGCGGATCAGCATCTTCCTCAGCGTCTTCGACGTACATGTGAACCGCTCGCCGATCGCCGGCGTCCTCGCCAGTGTGTGCTATCAAAAGGGCCAGTACCTGAACGCGATGAACCCGGCCTCGGCCGACCGGAATGAACAGAACATCGTGACTGTGCGGGGCGGTGGATTTGAAGTCACATTCAAGCAGATCGCCGGCCTGCTGGCCCGGCGCATCGTCTTCAACCTCAAGGAGGGCGACCGGGTGGATCGCGGTCAGCGGGTGGGCCTCATCAAGTTCGGCTCCCGCGTGAACGTGATTTTGCCGGCAGAAGCAGAACTGTGCGTGAAGGTGGGCCAGCGTGTCAAAGGCGGATCGAGTGTGTTGGCCGCCATGCCGGAAGGAGAACGCCAGTGAACCATCTTGATCCTGCCCAGGCCAAGGCCAGAGCACAGGCGCGGCTGCGCCGCGGAATGTTCCTGCTGCCTTCGCTGTTCACCGTGGGCAACATCGCCGCCGGCTACTTTTCCATCACCGAGACCATGGCGGCCCTCACCGGCATCGGTGATGTGCATACGCGCCTCGACTGGGCGGCCATCGCCATTATGATCGCCATCCCCATGGATTCGCTCGACGGCCGCATCGCGCGCATGACCAACACCTGCAGCGACTTTGGCAAGGAGCTGGATTCGCTGGCCGACGCGATCACCTTCGGCGTGGCGCCCAGTCTGCTGGCGCTCGTCTGGGGATTCCACTTTCTGTCCGATACCATGAATCCGCAGTTGCACGAGCACTTAATCTACGCCGGGGCCTTCATCTGTTTCCTGTTTCTCATCGGCGGAGTTTCACGGCTGGCGCGCTTCAACATCAGCCACGACGCCCAGCCGCGCAATCCGGGACGGCCGGACCGCAAGTATTTTGTGGGCATGCCGATTCCGGCCGCGGCCGGCCTGCTGGCCGCCAGCGTCCATTTCTGCGGCGGCTATCCTGTGATGGAGTGGTGGGTGGCGCTGATCTGGCTGGCTCTGGTTGGCACGAGCGGCTTCCTGATGGTCAGCACCTGGCGGTTCTGGTCCGGCAAGGAACTCAGCTTCTCCCGCCGCCATCCCTACCAGATCCTGATTACGATCTCGATCGTGCTCTTCCTGGTCTTCAGGTTTTCCCAGGGGGTGCTGTTCACGCTGGCCCTGATTTATATGTTCAGCGGCATCTGGGCGCGGGCGGCGTACTCGTGGTCGCGGCGGCGGCGTTGGCGGCCGAAAGGTGCGATCTCCTCTCTGCCGGAAGCAGCCGCAGTCGAACCGGAGCCGCAGAAGCGGCCGTAGTCTTCGCTATCCGATCAACCAAGCCAAAGGAACGCCTGTGTACAAGATCGCCATTGCCGGAGCCTCTACCCTGGTGGGCCGGGAGTTGAAGGAAGCCTTGTCGGAGTCGCCTCTGGCGGCGGCCAACTTTGTATTGCTGGACGAGGAGGAGGCTGAGGGCCAATTGGACCAGGTAGGTGACGAGATCACCTTCGTCCAGGCCATCGCCCCCGACGCCTTCGACCGAGTGGACTTCACCTTCTTCTGCGGCACGGAGGATCTGACCCGCAAGCACTGGCGCGCGGCGCTGCGCGCGGGTTCCACGGTCCTCGACCTCAGCGGCGCTCTCGACCAGGAGCCGGGTGTGCTCGTTCGCGCCCCCTGGCTCAGCTCCGAGGCGGCTGCCGTTGACCTGTTTACCCCCGCCGTGGTCCCGGCGAACCCCGCGGCGCTGGCTCTGGCGCTGCTGCTGGAACGGCTGCATCAGGCCGCCCCGGTGCGCAGCGCCTTCGCCACACTGCTGCTGCCGGCCAGCGAGTTTGGCCGCGCCGCGCTGGACGAGCTTCATCAGCAGACCGTGAGCCTGCTCAGCTTCCAGGGGATTCCGCGCGAACTCTACGACACACAGGCGGCCTATAACCTGCTGGCCGGCCTGGGAGAAGCCGCCAAGATCAGCCTGGGCGCGGTCGATGCGCGGATTCGCCGCCAATACGCCGCTCTCTCCCAGGGCCGCTGGCCCGCGCTGGCCCTGCAAGTCGTCTCTTCGCCGGTCTTTCACGGCCACACCTTCTCGATTGCCATCGAGCTGGAGCGGCCAGTGGAGCTTGCCACCCTGGAAGAGGCTCTGAGCGGCGGCCATGTGGACCTGGTCCTCGAAGAGACCGATTCTCCCTCCAACCTGGCCGCCACCGGCCAGAACGACGTGCTGGTGCGCCTGCGGCCTGAACTGGACGCGCGCAACACCAGCCTGGCCTCACGCTTATGGCTGTGGGCCGCATCGGACAACCTGCGCATACAGGCGCAGAATGCCGTCGAGTGCGCCCTGGACCTGCGCCGGCTCAGGCCGCAAGGGACGGTGCAGTAACATCAGGATCGGTCTTTTTCATCTGCTGAAAACACCTATCCGCCGCTCTATGACGATTGCCATCGCGCTGGAGTAAAATTCGGGTGCGAGGTGAAAGACATGAAATTCGACATCAAAGCTCTGGCCCTGGCGTGCGCCATTCTGTGGGGAGGGTGCGTCCTTGTGGTGAGCGTGGCCAACCTGGTCTGCGCCGGCTATGGCCAGCATTTACTGGAGTTGCTGGCGTCATTCTATCCTGGCTACCATGCAACCCGCAGTATCGTCGAAGTAGTCATCGTGACGCTCTACGCGACAGCGGACGGCTTGATCGGCGGCGCGATCTTCGGCTGGCTTTACAATCGCCTGGCCAAGTCTGCATGACGTGCTGCGGAGGAGATTTTGATCTGCTCCAAGTGCGGCGATGAGATGCGGATGACCGAGAAGGACACCTCCTCCGGCCGCGATATTCGAGAATACCTCTGCGATGGTTGCGGGCACTCGGACTGGGAGGACAACGGCACGGCCTTGTGGCAGATTCTGCACGATGACCGGGAGGAATTCATGGTCGCGCAGGCCAGTCGCAATTTCGCTCAAGCTCCAGGCGCTCAACTGGAACTCCTGCAAACCGGAGGAGCGCCGGCGGGCTCGGCGTGGAAGCGCTTCCTTGTCTGGCTGGGCAAAGGGAAATAATAAAGGCCGGGAAGTCCAGGAGATGCGCATGAAATCCGTTGGCGAGATCGGCTTGAAGATTACCTCCGCCTTGCGCGAGTACTACCACTACACGGGCGCTTCGGCGGAGTTGGAGCGGCGCGGCGCTGGCTCGTCGCGGCCCGACCTGGCCTGGGTTCGGCGATCCAAGAAGAAGGATGGGGAAGGCCGCTCCGAATCCGAGCCGAACGCAGGCAACAATACGGCAAACCAGCCGTAAACGAGCAGAAAAATCGAACTTCCGAGTGCGATTCGCCGCACATCAGGGCTTCGCGGCCGGCTTGGGCGGGTCGGTGATGTACTCGTCGCCAATGCGCGCGAGCAGCAGGGCGCGGCGGTCGGTGAGCAGCTTCAGCCGGTTGGTCACGTCGATGAACTCCTGCTTTTGCGCGGCGGTCAGCGGCGTTGCCGGCGTGCTCAGCTTGGTCAGCTCATCAAGCCGCGCTTGCAGCCGCGGAATCTCGCGGTCGATCAAAATGGGATGAATCACCGGTGTTTTCGCGCGGCCCCGCGCCAGCTCATTGCGGTTGTTCTCGCCCCAGACGGGCAGAACTCCCACATGGCCCAGCTCGACGCGCACCCCGGCCGGCCCGTAATCCTTGCGAACGGCGGAGAACAGCCCGATCATCTCGTCGCGCGGGTCGCCGTTTGTGTCCGGCATCAGGCCGTCCACATAGGTGCGCGACTGGTTCGACAAAAAATTACCCAGCGAATAGAAGATGACCGCGTCGCGTCCGTCGGCGGTATGATACGTCTCCACCGGCTGCAAGACGTGCGGATGGTGGCCGACGATCACCGCGGCCCCGGCCTCCAGCATCTTGTGCGCGGTCTCCACATCCTCGGGGCGTGGCGCGGGCGCGTACTCCGTGCCCCAGTGAATCGAAACCACCAGCAAGTCGCACTTCAGCCGCGCCTGCTTGATCGCCTCCAACACACCGGCTTCGTCCATTCCCGGCGCGCCGCCCGACTCGCCCGGATAGGGAAAGAAGTTCACGTGCGGCAGCTCGTCCTTGTCGGGATTGCGTCCGCCGTTGAGCCAGCGTGTCATCCCCAGCCAGCCGACTTTGATGCCGTTGGCCTCGACGATCACCGGCTGCCAGGCCTGCTGCGCCGTGTCACCGGAGCCGACAAAGAGCAGCCCCTGTTCGCGCAGATGCTCGCGCGTCTCGGCAAAGCCGGCCCAGCCCTGGTCCATCACATGATTGTTGGCAAAGGAAACCATCTTGATGCCGTTGGCCTTGAGCGCATCAATCAAAGCGATGGGTGCGTCGAAGAGGAAGGGTTTCGACCCGCGCGAGTGCGCAGGCGCCACCGGAGTTTCCAGATTCACAAAGCCGAAGTCGGCGTGCTGGAAGACATCTGCGACATCGGAGAAGAGCGCGCCCCAGCCCGCTGCGCCCTCCCCGGCAGCAGCGGCTGCGGCGCGTACCGGCTCGTGCGGAATCACATCCCCGGCGACGGCAAAGCTGACCTGCGCCAGCTCGTGCGGAAAAGGCACCTGAGCCGCCGCCGAATGGCTTGTATGATAGCCGAGCAGCAGCGCCGCGCCGATAACCGTGGCGGCCAGAAACAGCGCGCCGGCTCCGGCCAGCCAGCCGTGCCTGCGTCTCGTCCTGTTTATTGCCTGCGCCAATCCGGACCTCTTCCATGCAGCAGATGGAATGCAATCAGCATACAGGTTTATTGGGGAAGATAGTGAGAGAAAGCGTGGCGCAGAACCAACCAAATCCCGAAGGCGGTGGTCGCATGGAGCGAACTGCGACATCAGGGTTGCCGGATCGCTCTGAAATCCGCTCCGGTTACGCATTACAATCAATCCAATGACCACCCACGCCCAGCAATTGCTTTCGATTCTCGCCCGCTTGAGCTTTCGCCTCGGCCAGTTCAAGCTCTCCTCAGGCGGCACGAGCGACTACTATGTTGACTGCCGCACTACGACGCTCCACGCCGAGGGCGGACGCCTCACCGGCCACGCCATCCTTGAACTGCTGGAAGAGCACGGAATTGAGGCTGATGCCGTCGGCGGGCTCACGCTGGGCGCTGACCCCATCGTCTGCAATGTGGCCACCGCCAGCGCCTGGCGCGCGCAATCGAAGCTCGGAGCGCCGCTGCTGCACGGCTTTCTGGTGCGCAAAGCGGAGAAGGCGCACGGCACAGGCCGCCGCATTGAAGGCTTCAACAGCCCCGGCGCGCGCGTGGTCATCGTGGACGACGTCTGCACCACCGGCGCATCCACCATCAATGCCATCGAAGCCGCGCGCGAGGCCGGCATGACGGTCGCCGCCGTGGTCTGCATCGTCGAACGCGAGGAAGCCAACGGCCGCCCCGCCGTCGAAGCCGCCGCGCTGGGCGCGCCTTTTCTTTGCTTATTTACGGCTAACGACGTTCGCGTTGAGCACGTCCGCCAACTCGCAAACAGCGCGTCTTCCACTGGAGGACACGATGAAAGAGTTAAAGGACAAAGTCGCGGTGATTACCGGCGCGGCCAGCGGCATCGGACGCGGGATCGCTGAACGGTGTGTCCGTGAAGGCATGAAAGTGGTCCTCGCCGACATCGATGAAGCGAATCTCGCCATAGCGGAAGCTGAGCTGAAGGCCCTGGGCGGAACGGTGCTTGGCGTAAGGACGGATGTCTCAAAACGGAATGACGTCGAACAATTGGCTCGCCGCGCACTCGACGCCTTTGGCCAGGTGCACTTGCTGTTCAACAATGCCGGTGTCGGCGCCGGTGGGACGCCATGGGAGGCAACCTGGAACGATTGGGAGTGGGTGATCGGCGTCAATTTGTGGGGCGTGATCCATGGGGTCAAGATCTTCACGCCGCTGATGCTTGCACAGAACACGGAGTGCCATATCATCAACACGTCCTCGGCCGCCGGGCTTGTCGTCGGCGGTTTCTCCGCTCCTTACTCCGTGACGAAACACGCGGTGGTAGCCCTCTCGGAGAGCCTGTACCTGACGCTCGAAAAACAGAACTCGCTGGTAAAAGTGTCGGTTCTCTGCCCAGGCCTTGTGCGCACGAATATCGCCGACGCGGAGCGCAACAGGCCCGCCGAGCTGCGCAACGGACCGGTCAAGATGACGCCGGAGATGCAAGCCGGCCTGACCGCATTCAAGGCCATCCTGGACGCAAGCATGCCACCTCTCCAGGTCGCCGGCGTAGTCTTCGATGCTATCGAGAAGGAGCAGTTCTATATTCTCCCCCATCCCGAATGGATAGAAGTGATCCAGCTCCGAACAGATAAACTGTTGCGAATGGAAAATCCGCAGAGCCCTTCAGCAACGATATTGAAACTCGTCACGCCTCGCGGCTCCGGCTCATAGACCCATGATGCGGATTTCCGAAGTGACTGAACAATTCACCCATGCAAACAAAAGACTCCGGCAGTATTGCCGGAGTCCTTTGTTCGCCTTGCGCGAATTTGAATTTGTTGATTCCCCTACCGCACATCCGCCGTCTGCGTCGGCACATCGCCCGCATTCGCATTCGACAGCAGCCGCACCTCCACGCGCCGGTTTTGTTTGCGTCCTTCGGCGGTGGTGTTGGGAGCTACTGCCTTATCCTTGCCGATGCCGATCAGGTAGAACCGGTGCGCGGGAATCTCGTACTTCGCTGCCAAGTACTGCACTACCGCATCAGCGCGCCGCTGGCTCAGGTCATAGTTGTACTGCGCCGGCCCGGTTGAGTCGGTCCCGCCCGTCACTTCCAGGATGAAGCCCTTCGCCGAGCCGACCTGCTCGGCAAAGCCGTCCAGTTCCGCGCGATCATCGTTGGTCAGCACCGCCTTGTCGAAGCCGAAGGTCACCGCAACCTTGCCGACCGGCTTGTAATCGTCCAGCCCCTTCACCACGCTCTCCAGCGTGTCGGCGCGATGCACCGCCAGGCCGGCTGCGGTGTCGGCATCGCCGGCAGCTCTGGCCGCGCTCTGCGCATTTTGATTGGCTGTGTCGGCCGCGCCCTGCGCCTGATGAATCCCCGCCTGCGCCCGGTCGTCTACGTCGTGCATCTGCCGGTTGTTGGCTGCAGTCTTGCTGTCCAACTGATTGGCCTGATCCACTAGCGGCGCCGTCTGGTTGCGCACATAGTTCTTGGTTGCGCATCCCGTTGCGCCCACTACGGCCAAACCCGCCGCCAAACTCAACACTCCTAACCGATATGCGTTCATTTTTGATCCTTTCTCCTGCCTCGCTTCTTGCCGTGTGGCAAATCCGCCGGCCAAGCTGGCTTTTCCCTGTCGCCTTGAGAAATGCACTTGCGGGGCCAAACGCCCATACCCCTTCAATGCTCTGAAAACAAGCGTCTTGCGGCCCAGTCTCCGGCAGCTTCCGGGCGCGCCGACCGTGTACTTTTTACGCGAATCGGTAAGGAATGCTTGATCCCTGACCCCTGACTCCTCTCGGGCTATCCTAGAAACTGGCCACAGCGCCCGCCCATGGACCTCTACGAAAAAATCCGCACTCTGCCTACCCAGCCCGGCGTCTACCTCTACAAGAACGCCGAGGGCACGGTGATCTACGTGGGCAAGGCCAAGAACCTGCGCGCGCGCGTTCGCTCTTACCTGCTGGAGTCCTCGCAGGCCGACGCCAAGACCGGCTCGCTGATGCGCGAGGCCGTCGATCTCGAATACATTCTGGTGGGCAACGAATCCGAAGCGCTGGCACTCGAAACCAACCTGATCAAAGAGCGCAAACCGCGCTTCAACATTCTGCTCAAGGACGACAAGAGCTATCCCTACGTCAAGCTCACCATGCGCGACCGCTTCCCCAAGGTCTTCGTGACACGGAGGCTGCTGAAGGACGGCGCGGCCTACTACGGCCCATACTTTCCCGGCAGCCTGGCCTGGCGCGTCGTCGAGCTGATCCATCGCAGCTTTTTGATTCCCAGTTGCAAGGTCGATCTCTCCCGCTACCACCAGCGTGCCTGCCTGCAGTACTACATTCATCGCTGCCTCGGCCCCTGCGTCGAAGCCCTCACCACGCCGGAGATTTACTCGAGCGCGGTGCGCGACGCGCAACTGCTGCTGGAAGGCCGCCACGCCGAGCTGGAACGCGCGCTCAACGCCCGCATGATGGAGGCAGCCCAGGCCGAGCGCTTCGAGGCTGCCGCCAAGTTGCGCGACCAGCTCACCACTGTTCACCAGCTTCAGGAAAAGCAGCGCGCCGCCACCGCCGGGCAGGACGACGACGCCGATGTCTTCGGCTATCACTTCGAGGACGGCTCGCTGGCCGTCAACCTCTTCCACGTCCGCGCGGGCAAGATCGTCGACCGCCGCGAGTTCTTCTGGGAGGATCTGCCGGAGCTGCTGGAAGCCGCCGCGCCGGAAGAATCCAACGAGCTGGGTGCCCCCGGTCTCGTTTCTGAGACCGGGGAGACGACGAAGCCAGAACCACCCTTCCACGCCGGCCCGATCTTCAGCGCCCTCCTCAAGCAGCTCTACATCGACCAGCAGTACGTCCCGCGCTCTATCCTCGTCCCCACGGACTTCGACGACCGCGAGGCTCTGGCCGCGCTGCTCAGCGAGCGCACCGGCCATCGCATCGAGATCGCCGTACCGCAGCGCGGAGAGAAGCGCTCACTCGTCGATCTGGCCGGCCAGAACGCCAAGCAGTCGTACATTCAGCGCTTCCGCGTGCTGGAGCCCTCTCGCAAGGCGATTCAGGAGGCGCTGGCCGAGGCGCTCATGCTGCCAGAACTGCCCCATCGCGTCGAGTGCTTCGACATCTCCCACATCCAGGGCGCTGAGACTGTCGCCTCGATGGTGGTCTGGGAGGACGGCCAGATGAACAAGCAGGCCTATCGCAAATTCAAGGTCAAGACCGTCGCCGGCGTGGACGACTTTGCGGCGATGAAGGAAGTTGTGGGACGGCGCTACAAACGCTTGCAGGAAGAGAAGCTGGCGATGCCGTCGCTGATCCTGGTCGATGGCGGCCTGGGCCAGCTTCACGCCGCAGCCGAGGCCCTCGAATCTCTCGGCCTGACCACGCAGCCGCTGGCTTCGATTGCGAAAAAGGAGGAGGTCATCTACCTCTACGGCAACGAAGAGGAGCCGGTGGTCCTCGACCGCCATTCACCGGTGCTGCATCTGGTCCAGCTCATCCGCGACGAGAGCCACCGCTTCGCCGTCGGCTACCATCGCCAGCGCCGCGCCATGCGCGACCGCGACTCGGAGTTGCTGAACATTCCCGGCGTCGGACCGCAGACCAGACAGCGCCTGCTAACTCACTTCGGCAGCCTGCGCGAGGTGCAACAAGCCACCGCCGAATCGCTGGCCGCCGTGGTCCCCCGCAAGACTGCCGAAATTATCTGGCGGCATTTCCACGAGGCTCGACTCGCAAACTGACCTGCCGCACTGCCGGTTCATTCTGAATGGACTGGCAGGTTTTTAAATCGGTTTCGGCAACGAAGCCTCCAGCCGCTCCACCAGACGCCTTCTTTCCATTCGTAGGGCTACGGGTGCAAAATGGAGAGCAGAGGTTAAAGATCGGTGAATTTCAGTTCGCCTTCCCCCAGTGAGCAGATTCCCCTCCAGCCGGAATGGCTGAGGCGGCTGGAAGCATGGCGCGGCCTTCTTGCCCGATGCACACTCAGGCCAAGCCGGAAGAACGTCCATGCACTGCGCAGCCAGACGCTGCGCCTGCGTGTGGCGCTCCAGCAAAGGTTGCAGGAGCGGGGCGCGGATTCAGCCGCCGCGGATGCGTTCCGGCGTTGGATTAAAGAGGGAAAGAAGCTGCGGAAGGCGCTCGAACCGGTACGCGACGCGGACGTTTACCTGGCCCGGCTCAGCAGCCTTCGCAGCCGCCTCCAAGGGACACAGGACGGCGCAACGCAACCGAATCCACGCTGCCTGCGCGAGATGAGCAAACTCGAAGCCCGGCTGAAGCGGCAACGCCAGCGTGGAATCGGCGAGTTGGCGGTTGTCATTGAGGCTCGCGGGAAGCGGATAAACCGGATCAGCAGAGAAATAGAAGCGACATTGCAGCCGCGCTTACCCTCAAAGGTTCATTCGACTGTTCCGGAGGCTTTGAGGATATTTACAGAATTGACCCGCGATTTTCCCAATCTCGACGCCGGCAACCTGCATGAATACCGCAAGCGCCTGAAGCAAGCGAGATACCTGGTAGAGATCTCAGCCACGACGGATTCACTGGCCAAGCGGTTGGCCGCCGCATTCAGGCGGATTCACAACGCCGCTGGCGAGTGGCACGATTGGCAGGCGCTCGTCCTGGAGGCTGGCCGCGTCCTTCCCGGTCACGGCAAACAGGACGGCCTGCTTGGCGTGCTGGAGGCTCTGGCGGAGAAGGCCCTGCATCGGGCGCTCGGCCAATGCCGGCGCTCGACAGCGCGCCTGCTGCAGAATGGCGGCGAGACGCGGTCGCTCCCGCCGCGTAAACCGGTAGTTTCCGATCCTGGTTTACAGTTCGACGACGTATCCCGCAAATTGAGGATCAGCGGCTGACCGGGATTCCTCTTTTGCCGGCGATGGCCGGGCCGCTGACCGCCGTTGTGCCGCGCAAAATCGCTGAGATGATCTGGCGGCATTTTCGCGAAGCAAGACCGGCAAGCTGAACTGCCAAATTCGGCACAACAATTCACGGAACTTATGGAACCCTGCTCGCTCTTCACGCGTAGAATTGCGTAGACTGACGCTCAGGAGGCATGAGTTTTGCCCGAAGCCCATTCGCCCATCCCCGCGCGAACATCCCTGCACACTGCCCTGCTGCTCGCCAGCATCTTCGCCGCGCTCACCTTCCTGATTCATCTGGCCAGCTCGCTCTGGGGCAGCCATCTGGGCTACGGCTTCTTTCGCGACGAGCTGTATTTCCTGGTCTGCGGCCGTCATCTGGCCTGGGGTTACGTCGATATGCCTCCGCTGACGGCCCTGCAGGCGCGGCTGGCCGAGTTGCTCTTCGGCCTTTCGCCCACCGGCGTACGCATCTTCAGCTTTCTGGCAGGTGGCGTGACTGTCGGCCTTACAGGCCTGCTGGCCTGGCAGCTTGGCGGACGCCGCGCGGCGCAAGTCCTGGCCATGATGGCCGCACTGGCCTGCCCGGTCTTTCTGGGTACGTCGAATTATCTTTCCATGAACTCATTTGAGCCTTGCTTCTGGATGGGCGCGCTGCTCGTCGTCCTGCGCCTCGCCGAAGGCACGGCCAGCCCCCGCGCCTGGCTGTTCTTTGGATTGCTCGCCGGACTGGGGATCGAAAACAAGCACTCCACCGTCTTCTTTCTCGTCGCGCTTCTGCTCGGCCTTCTGATCAGCCCGCAGCGACGCATTCTTTTTACACGAGGCTGCGCGGCGGGCGTGGCCGTGCTGATTCTCGTAGCTCTGCCCAATCTCCTTTGGCAATGGGCAAACCACTTCCCAACTTATGAACTGTTGAACGGCGTCGCTCACACCGACAAGAACACCAAGCTGCCGCCGCTGGCCTTCCTGCTTCAGCAAGTGAAGATGCTGCTGATTGTCGCGGCCCCGCTGTGCATCGGCGGGCTGGCCTGGCTGGCCTTCGCCCGCAAAGCCCGTTCCTGGCGCTTCGTCGCCTTCACTTATCTGCTCTTTCTGGCGATGATGATGGCCATGCACGCCAAGGATTACTACGTCGCACCCATCTATCCGGTGCTCTTCGCCGCCGGAGCCGCCGCCTTCGGGGCGCTCACCCACCGGAGTTGGCCGTCCATCGTCTACACGGTGATCCTCGGCTATCTACTCTGCCGCGTCGCCGCGCCGATCATGCTGACGATTCTGCCGCCGGAGAAGTACAACGCCTACACGGCTCGCTTTGGCGCCAATAAGGTCCAGAGCGAGAAGTTTACCAGCCCTCTTCCGCAGTATCACTCAGACCGCTTCGGCTGGCCGCAGATGGTTGAGGGCTTCGCCGCGCGCTACAACGCTCTGCCGCCCGACGTGCGCGCCCGCACCGGCATCTTCTGCGGCAACTACGGCGAGGCCAGCGCGGTCAACATCCTCGGACCCAAGTACGGTCTTCCCACCGCCATCAGCGGCCATCAGAACTACTTCTACTGGGGCTGGAACGGCTACACCGGCGAATCCGTTCTCACCCTGGGCAACGACCCCAGGGACTACGCCGATACATATGCTGAAGTCATCGATCTCGGGCTCTTTGATGCGCCCTGGATCATGGACCACGAGCATCACCACTACTTCTGGTTGCGCCATCGCAAGCGCACCTACGCCGCCGACTGGCTGGAGTTCAAGTACTGGTACTGAATCAGCCAACGCCCAGCCGCAAGGCCCGCTTCTGTTGCCCTGCCGGAGGCTTCATCAAACCTTCACGTGCAAAGAGGAGTCGTTTGGAAGAAAATAGAGTTGTAGCACTTTTCGAGGATTTTCGAGAAGAATCATTCGGACACGACAAGAGGAACGGTTGAGCAGCAGGCAAATTGAACTCAAACAGTGGACCGCGCAGGAGTTTGAGCGGCTGGTTCTCGACGGCAACCCCAGGGTCGCGGTCTTCGATTGCGATGGAACGCTGTGGGGCGGCGACGCCGGATATGGCTTCATGGCCTGGTCCATCGCGCAGGGTCTGGTTTCGCGCGCCGCAGCCGAATGGATGGATGCGCGCTACCGCGGCTACCTGGCCGGGCGTGTGAGCGAAGTGGCGATCTGCGGCGAGATGGTGCAGCTCTACGCGGGGCTGCGCGATGCGGAGCTGCGCTCGGCAGCCGCCCGCTATGTGAGCGAGTTTGTGCGGCCGCGCATCTTCGCGGAGATGGCCCAGTTGCTGGTCAGGCTCGGCCAGGCCGGCGTCGCGCTGTGGGCCGTCAGTTCCACTAACAAGTGGGTGGTCGCCGAGGGCGCGCGCGACTTCGGCATTCCCGAAGAGCGCGTGCTGGCCGCCGAGGTGCGCATCGCGGACGGCCTTATCACCTCCGAGCTCGTCGACGTGCCCACCGGCCCTGCCAAGGCTGTCGCGCTCAAGCGTATAGGACTCGTCCACCCCGATGCGGTCTTCGGCAACTCCGTCCACGATCTGGCGATGCTCGAAATGGCGCGCTGCGCGTATCCGGTCAACCCCTCGCTGGCGCTGATCGAGGCGGCAGCCAAGCGCGGCTGGGGCTACTTCCGGCCTGAGACGGCCGAGGACACGGCAGCGGCCGTGGCAGGCGAATCATCTCTTTACGAAACCTGAAGCTCAAGCCGCAGCAACAGAACGGTTATTCACCCCGCCCGGCCGGGAAATCCCTGGCTCATTCGCTACATTTCTTTTGGTGCGTCTAAACTAATAAAGTGGAAGAACTTCAGACGCAACCCAATCCGCGCCCTGCCGGTCCCGCGTTGCGCTTCGTGGCGGCGGCGCTGATCGTGCGTGCCGGCGAAGTCCTGATCGGCCAGCGCCGTCCCGATCAGCCGATGGCGCTGCTGTGGGAGTTTCCCGGCGGCAAGATCGAGGTCGGTGAAAGCCCCGAGCAGGCGCTGGTCCGCGAACTGGACGAAGAGCTCGGCATTCGCGCCACTATCGGCCCCCGCGTCACCCGCGTGCGCCACAACTACCGCCATGGCGGCGCCGTCGATCTGCAATTCTTTGCCGTGCATGAGTTTTCCGGCGAAATCGAGAGCCGCATCTATCAACAGGTGCGCTGGGTCCGCCTAGAAGACCTATCCGATTACGAGTTCCTAGCTGCCGACCGCGGGCTGATCCGCGATCTGGCGGCGGGCAAACTGCTGTAGCCACCTGCGGTGGGGCAGCCGCCTTCGGCTAATACGTCGATTCAAACTCAGCGAGGATCACCTCGAATCTTTCGTCTTTCCACTTCCTGTAAAGTTGGAAGGAGGCGCTCCGCGCTTCTTGCGCCGTATTTCTTGCGCCTCAGGCCTTTTCTTTTGACGACTCCAACGAATTCGGATGAGGTGACGGAGCCGGTTAAGCTGGCCGAGCTGCTGCGCTCGGTCTTCGGCTTTAAGCGTTTTCGCGCCAATCAGGAGGCGGTCTGCCGCGCGGCCATCGCGGGGCGCGACCTGCTGCTGGTGATGCCGACCGGCTTCGGCAAGTCGCTCTGCTACCAGTTGCCGGCGATTGCGCTAGGCGGCACAGCTTTGGTCATCTCTCCACTCATCGCTCTGATGGAAGATCAGGCCGCCAAACTCCTGTCGCTCGGCCTGCGGGTGGGGCGGATTCACTCCGGCCTCGACCGGGTGCAAGCGCGGCAGTCCTGCGTGGATTACCTGAATGGCAGCTTGCAGTTCCTCTTCATTGCGCCGGAGCGGCTGCGCGTGCCCGGCTTCGGCGAGATGCTGGCCAAGCGCAAGCCGGCGCTGATCGCCATTGACGAGGCCCATTGCATCTCGCAGTGGGGCCACGACTTCCGCCCCGACTACCGGATGCTGGGCCAGTACCTGCCCGCTCTCCGTCCGGCGCCGATCCTGGCGCTGACGGCCACCGCAACCCCAACTGTCCAGGCCGACATTGTGGAGCAACTGGGGATGGTTAGGCCGGCGAAGTTCATTCACGGCTTCCGGCGCGGCAACCTAGCCATCGAGGTGGTCGAGCTTTCCATGCCGGAGCGGCCGGGAGCGATTCGCGGGCTGCTGGCCTCGCCGGCGCGGCGGCCGGCCATCGTCTACGCCACCTCGCGCAAAGGCTCCGAGCAGTACGCCGAGGAGCTCTCGCGCCTGCTTCCGGCGGCGGCCTACCATGCGGGCCTCGACTCGGCGACGCGGGAGCGGGTGCAGACCGCCTTCCAGGCCGGCGAATTGGAGGTCGTCGTCGCCACCATCGCCTTCGGCATGGGCATCGACAAGGCCGACATTCGCACCGTGATTCACGCCGGGCTGCCCGCGACCCTCGAAGGCTATTACCAGGAGATTGGCCGCGCCGGGCGCGATGGCGCGCTGAGCCGGACCTACCTGATGCACAGTTACGCCGACCAGCGCACGCACGACTTTTTTCTCAACCGCGACTATCCGCCGGTGGAGCAGTTGCAGCAGGTTTTTCGGACGCTTGGGGAGGAGCCGCAGCCGGTGGAAGAACTGCGCGCGGCCTCGAAGCTGGGTGATGAAGAGTTTGACAAGGCGCTGGAAAAGCTGGAGATTCACGGAGGGGCGCGGGTGGATTTCGGCGGCAACGTGACGGCGGGCGGGCCGGACTGGAAGAAAACTTACGCGATTCAGGCGCAATTCCGCGCCGAGCAGATTGAGAAGGTGCTACGCTTTACCACCTCGTCCGAGTGCCGCATGGCAGCGCTGGTGCGGCACTTTGGCGATGTGGAGGACGCTCACCGGCCGTGTGGGATCTGCGACGTCTGCGACCCGGCTGGAGCGGTGCTGAGACTTTTCCGGCGGCCGACGGCGGCGGAGCGGCAGATTGTGCAGGCGATTGCCAATGAGTTGCGGGCGGTGGACTACAAGGCTTCCGGAACGCTGCAACGGAGCGTGGACCCTGCGAGCCGAATCAGCCGCAACAACTTTGACAGTCTGCTGGAGGCGATGGTGCGCGCCGGGCTGATCGAGATTGAAGAGGCCGAATACGAGAAGGACGGAGAGGTCAAGCGCTTCCGCAAGGTGCGGCTGACCGAGTCCGGACTGGAGTTGCGGGCAACCACGCCGGTCGAGTTGCTGATCAGCGATGGTGTGGTGGAGGAGTTTGGCGGGCAGGCGGCAGCGCCGGTGCGGACGAAGAAGGCACGGGCTGCCGCAAAGGCTGGCCCTGCCAAAGCGGGCGGTGCACCAACGGCTTTGGCAGACGTACCGGTGTCTCTGTCGGCCAAAGGAGAGGCGCTGGTGGCGCGGCTGAAGGAGTGGCGCGCGGCCGAGGCCAGGCGGCTGGGAATTCCGGCCTTCGTGGTGCTCCACGACCGGACGCTGGCCGCCCTGGCGCAGGCCCGTCCAGAAAATCCGCAGCAGTTATTGGAAGTCAGCGGCATGGGCCCGGCCAAGGTGGAGCGCTTTGGCAAGGAGATTCTGGAGTTATGCGGCGCGGCGAAGTAAAGGTTCATTTCTCCGCCGCGCCGTGAAGCATCAGCGCGTATTGGCGCAGGCGCAGGCTACGAAAGTTTTTTTCGTGTAATTCGAGAGGCTGCAGACATACTGCGGCCAAAACATCCGAATGATGCTCGAAGCGTTTCCGGCGGAGAAGTACCCGATGTAGTGCGTGCTGTCCGGGGTTGTTGCGCCGGGGTCGGCGGCGAAGGCGGAGATAAGCTTGGCGAGGGATGTGGAAGTATAATCGGGCTCGGTATAGCTCTTGTGAAAATCGTATTCTTCCTTCCATTTGACCTTGCTGTTGCCGGTGAGGTCGGGGGAGTTGAAGACGCGATAGTCGACCACGGCCGCGGTCGAGGGATCGATCTGGGCGACGGTGATGGAGGGAAGGTTATTGTGGATGGGCGAGATGGACGAGACCATCTTGACCGGAACGGGGATCTGCGAGGCCGGAATCTGGCTGTCGTCCTGGAGCAGGCGCATCTCGTCCATGTGGGTATGGGCGAAGATGGCCAATTGGACGACATCGCCATAGGGGGCCAGCACGTCAGTCATCTCTTCCGAGGATAGGAACATGACCGGAACACCGCCGTTGCAGACGTTGATGCCTCTCTTTGCCGTCGAGTAGAGATCGACGCCGGGGGGAATGTGGCCCATAACCCATATCTTCTGATTTTGGGCGCGCGCATCGGCTAGCTGCTTGCCGAACCATGCGATCTGGGGGGCGGCGGCTTGTGGATCGGGCTTATAGGCGCAGGTTTTGTAACCTTTCGACATGAAGAGATCGTCCAGGACCAGCAGGCGAGCATTCTGCATGGGCGCGGGCAGCGAGACGCTGTAGTAGCCTTCGTCTTGGAAGGTTTGTTCGGCTGCCTTGCGCTCGGCGGCGGGAAAGTTCTTGGCGATCTCGACGCCAGTGTCTTTGAGGAAGTCGCTGCCGGCATCGATCAGGTAATCGTCGCAGTCGGAGTCGTTGTTGCCCAGCGCCACATAGACGGGCGCATTGGGGAATTGAGCATCGAGTGTGTCAACCACATATTCGATGGTCTTTTTGACGAATTTGCTGTAGTCGTCCGGTGTGTCCTGGGGGAAGGCCGTGAAGTACTTGCTCCGAAATTGATGGGAGATAAGATCGCCGCTGACGGTGACAAAGGCTGCGCCGGATGCATTGTCCGACATGGCTTTGAGACTGGCATCGAACAAGACGGAGGAGGTGTCGCCGTCGCCGCAGTTGCATTTCTGCAGGAACGCAGTGAAGGCCTGCTGGCGGTTGGCCGAGGCGGGAGGGGCGAGGATGGCGGCCCACTTGTCCGCATTCGCGGCTTTCAGGCTGGGAACCTTGGCCGGATCCCAGAAGGGCTCAAAGTGAATGTCGCTGAGCAGAAGAACGGGGACAGTGACCGGTATAGGCTTGGCGGCGGGCTTGCCGCTCTGCGCGCAGGCTGCGCCGGCGATCAGGAAGAGGCCAAGCAGAGCGATCTGCCGCAAGGCGTTGACGCGGGGAAAGGGGGCGGGGAAGTTGTGCTTCATCGAGGCTCCTTTGCTGCCACTTTAACATGTGTGGCGTTTGAGGAGCATGAAGCGGATTGGGGTTCGTGGTATCCCACCTTTCGCAAACCGTGGTCCCCAGCAACAGGCTTTCGTTGCTGGGGTGGAAATTAACGCGAAGGATGGGGCACGGAGTTGGTGTGATGGAAAGCAGGATTACGCTACGCGCTCGATGACGACAGATTGCAGGACGACGTCCTTCTTGGGCTTGTCCTGGCCGCCGCGGGGAACTAAGGAAATCTTGTTGACAATCCCCATGCCCTCGACGACTTCTCCGAAGATGGTGTGCTTGCCGGTGAGCCACATCGTGGGAGCGACGGTGATGAAGAACTGGCAGCCGTTGGTTCCGGGTCCGGAGTTAGCCATGGCCAGCTTGCCGGACTGATCGAACTTATGCGGCGAGTTTCTGGTTTCGTCCTGGAAGCGATAGCCGGGTCCGCCCATGCCGGTGCCGGTGGGGTCGCCGCCCTGGATCATGAAGTCGGGAATGACGCGGTGGAAGATGGTGCCGTCGTAGAGCTTGTCGGTTGACTTCTTGTGGGTAGAGGGGTGGGTCCACTCCTTGGAGCCTTCGGCTAACTCTATGAAGTTCTTGACGGTGATGGGCGCGTCGGCCTCGAAGAGCCGGACAGTGATCTTGCCTTCGGTGGTGGAGAAGACGGCGTAGGTTCCTGCAGCTAGGGTCATGTGTTGCTCCTTGTTCTTTGAATTCCCGCTTTCAACCGTCAGCTATCAGCTTTTCGTACTTGCATTTTTCATGGTTCGATTACCAAAGCCAGCTACAGCATCATTAATAGCTGAAAACTGACGGCTGACAGCTGAGAGCAGTTACGGTTTGGGAGCCGCGACCGGCGCGGGCGGTAGCGGCTGACCCTCGCGCACGATGGTCACCTTCTTCAGCACCACGGGCGTCAGCGGCTTGTCGTTACCGTCGCGCGGGACGCGGGCGATGGCCTTGACGACATCGACGCTGGCATCGTCGCACTGGCCGAAGAGGGTGTAGTGCTGGTTGAGGGAGTCGTAACCCTGCTCAGTGATAAAGAACTGGCTGCCGTTGGTGTTAGGGCCGGAGTTGGCCATGGCCAGGCGGCCGGGCTTGTCAAAATTAAGATTGGGATCGAACTCATCCCTGAAGGCGTAGCCGGGATCGCCCATGCCGGTGCCGGTGGGGTCGCCTCCCTGAATCATGAATCCGGGGATCACGCGATGGAAGACGGTGCCGTTGAAGTACGGCTTGCCGTGGTGCTTCACGTGGGTGGTGGGGTCGGTCCACTCCTGTGTGCCCTCGGCCAGGCCGATGAAGTTGGCCACCGCCTTGGGCGCCTGCTTCTGATAGAACTGGCAGGTAATGCGGCCCATGGATGTGTCCATCACGACAGTGGGGCCGTTGGGGCGGGTCAGGGCGGCGGCGGTGGCCGCGGGCGCGTCGGGCAGATCGTTGGAGGTTTGGGCGTAGGCCGCAACGGCAAAGGCTGCGGCCAGGACGGGCAGGAGAAGTGTGTGCTGGAGTTTCATAGCAACTCTGAGGGTAAATCATGCGGCGGGGGTAGTGCCACCACCTGTGGTGGGGCAGCCGCGCTTCGCGCCGGGAATTGGTGGAATCCCACCCTACGCCGATTGCGCAGAGGATGGGACAGCCATATCAGTAAATCTCATGCGAGCGAAAAGCGAGCGGCTAGGTGGTCAGCAGCCCTTCTTGCAGCGGGCCATGATGGCGGCGTGGAGGCGGTCGCGCAGGCTGGCGGGCAGCTCGTAGATCTCGTGGGAGCGATAGATTTCGATGGTCTTGCGGGTGGTGTTGAAGATGACTTCGCAGTGCGGGCAGCGGCCCAGGTGGGCTTCGAGTTCGGCGCGGACTTCGGCCGTTACCGTGCCGTCGATCATGTCGTCGAGAAGGGCGAGAAACTCTTTGCAGGTCACTTTCCAACCCCCGCTTTCCTGACCGCTTTTTTTCTGTGGAAGTAGCGGCTGAGGCGCTCGCGCAGTTGCAGGCGGGCGCGCAGCAGGCGCGATTTCACGGCGGGGATGCTCAGCCCCAGCGTCTCCGCCGTCTCCTCGGTCGAAAGTCCTTCCACATCCCGCAGCACAAACACGATACGAAACCCCTGAGGGAGCCCCTGAATGGTTTTTCGGAGAATCTCGCCCAACTCCGCCTGGTTGTAATTCTGCTCCGGGTCGGGCGCCCAGTCGGCCAGATCGCGGGGCACGCTGCCCTCTTCGGTCTCGATGTCTTCGTCGATCGAAACCATCTTGCCGGTGCGCCGCTTGCGCAGCCGCATCAGGCTTTCGTTGACCGCAATCCGCACCAGCCAGGTGTAAAACTTCGAATTACCCTGAAACTGTTCGAGTTTTTCATACGCCTTCAGGAAGGCGTCCTGCATGACGTCCTCGGCATCCTCGCGATTCTGGGTGATGTGCTGGGCGATGCGAAAGAGCTGGCGCTCGTACTTGCGGACCAGCAGATCGTAGGCCGAGAGATCACCGCCGCGCACCCTTTCGATCAGGGCTACATCCGGATGCGGTTCGAGTTCTCCTGCTATCGATTGGATGGTCGGCATGGCGGTTGGTTGCGGAAATCCTTTGCGCTTGTGGGGCGTTTGCGTTTGGATCGCTATAGACAAGTGTAGCGGACGCCGGGGTTGGGGACCAAATAGTGAGATTGCGGCTTTCGTGATTCTCGAAACGGCAGAGCCATCCCATTCTGCGCCCATTACGGTAACGCCAGTGGTTCCCGTTGGCCGCACCCGGCGCGAAAGCAGCTTAAAGTGGAAGAATGACGGTTTCATCTTCCCCAACTTTCGTTTCGCGGCTGGCTTCCCGCTGCCTTGCTATTCTGCTATCCACGCTGTTGATGGTGCTGCCTTTTGCGGGGCAATCCTCCGGCGGCTCGGCAACCGCGCCGGCCAGCTCCGCTACCACCCCGGCGAAGAAGCCTGCGCAGACGGCGAAGAAGCCGGTCCAGAAAGCAGCCCAGAAGCCGTCGCCGATGGTGAAAAATCCGGCAGGCGCTACCGCCGCCAAGCCCGCCAGCGCGACGGCGAAGAAGTCCGCGAAGCCCGCGTCCAAGGCTGGCAAGGCTGCAAAGAAGCCCGTCAGCCCCAAGGTCCGGGCGGCACGTCGCGCGCATACGGCGCGGATCAAGCTGGCCTTTGTAGCCTCGACCGAACTGCGTCCCATGGCCCAGCAATTGGCGACAATGCGCACGTCGGCAGCGTATGCGGGCGTGACCAGGTACGCGCAGCATCACACTGGCGAGGCGGCGGCGGCGGCTTATCTTGCGCTGGGCCACGCTTACTTGCAAGACAAGCGCTACGGGGAGGCGATTGAAGATTTTCGCCTGGCTCGGAAGGCGGGCGCGGAGCTGGCCGACTACGCCGATTTTCTGAACGCGCGCGCCAACCACGAGGTGGGCAATGAGGAGACAGCAGAAGGGTTGCTGAAGGGCTTTGCCGAACGCTATCCGGAGAGCATCTTCGTTGCCCAGGCGCCGGAGCTGGAAGCCAACACGCTGCTGGCGATGAAGGACGCTGCGGACGCCGAACGCGTACTCACCGCCGCCGCCGGAACAGAGGCCGCCAACCGCCCCGGCTATCAGCTTGCGCAGGCCGAGGTCGCATTCACACTGGGCCGGGAGCAGCAGGCCGGGAGCCTCTTCAAGCAGTTGCTGCTGGCTCATCCGCTGGCCTCCGAGGCGGAGATTGCGCGGGCAAAACTCACCGCCATGGGCGCGGAGAGCAGCCTGACCATCGCGGAGTTGCGCTCGCTGGGCGACGCCTACTACAACGCCGGCCATTATCAGGAGGCAGGCGAGCAATACCGCGCGCTGGCGCGCCATGCAAGCCTCGACGCCACCAGCCGCGCCAGCTTTGCCGTGGCCGCGGCGGCCTGCGATCTGAAGCTGAAGCTGCTGTCGACGGCCGAGGCCGAAGCGCTGCCCGACACACCGGACGAAAACGGCGCGCGGCGTCTGTATTTGTTGATGGAACTGGCCCGAAACCGCGGCGATCTGGACGATCAGCGGCGCTTTGTGGCGGAAATGCAGTCGCGCTTCCCGCAGAGTCCCTGGCTGGCCGAGGCGCTCTACGACAGCGGCAATACGTATCTGCTGCGCCGCGAATATCCGGCAGCGGTCGAGTATTACAGCGATCTGGCCACCCACTTTCCCTCGAGCAACCACGCTTCCGCCGCGCACTGGAAGGCCGCCTGGCTCACTTACCGGCAAGGGCTCTACACCGACGCGGCGCGTCTCTTCGACGAGCAGATTCGCCTCTATCCCACTGCCCCGGAGGCGGTGAACGCACTGTATTGGCGCGGACGCCTGTATGAAACGCAGGAGCACAAGTTGGCTCAGGCTGCGGCCAACTATCGAGCCATCATTCGCGCTTACCAGCACTTCTTTTATGCGCAGATGGCGCGCCAGCGGCTGGCCGCCCTGGGCAATGCCCCCGCGGTGGCGCAGACCGGCCCGCAGCCGCAACTCGACAGCTTCCAGCCTCCGCCCGCATCTTCGCTCATGGATAGCTTTCCCACCGACAGCCCGCACCTGGCCAAGGCGCGCCTGCTGGCCAACGCGGGCTTGAACGACTACATCCCCCAGGAGATAGCCGCCGACCCGGATTCCGCCTCCTGGAGCGCGCTGGCCGAAGCGCAGATATATGCATCCTATGGCGAGGCCTTTCACGCCCTGCGCGCGATCAAGCGGGCGCTGCCCTACGCCGCCTCCGCCTCCATCAAGTCCATTCCGATGGCTTACTGGCGCATCCTCTTCCCCGAGCCGTGGTGGGAAACGATCAAAGCCGAGTCGGCCAAAAATAATCTGGACCCGTATTTGGTCGCCGCGCAGATTCGCCAGGAGTCGGAGTTCAACCCCTCGGCCGTCTCTAAGGCCAATGCCTACGGGCTGATGCAGTTGCTGCCTTCGGTTGGCAAAACGCTGGCGCGCCAGGAGGGCATGAGCAATTTTCAGAGCTTTCAACTCTTCGACCCAGCCACCAATATCCGTCTTGGAACCCGCTACCTTCGCCAGACACTGGACAAATTCGGAGGTGTAACCGAGTACGCGCTGGCCGCATACGATGCCGGCGACAGCCGCGTGGAAGACTGGCAGGCCGCAGGACCCTATCAGGGGATCGACGAGTTTGTCGAATCCATCCCCTTCACCGAGACGCGCGGGTACGTCGAGAGCATCCTGCGCAACATGGAAACCTACAGGGCTATCGACGCAGTGGCCGGCGCACAGGTCAAGGCGCCGCCCGTTAATAAATGATGAACGGGCGTCTTTTCACGCCGGAGGAACCTGCAACGATACGTCCCGCGGACATTTCCCGGTTGACTTGCCGGCTCGCGGCCAGCGACACTGTTTTGAATTGGAGGCATCCTCAGCCTCCGCGATGCCATTCGCGGCCTGCTGTTGTTGCACAACAGGGCCGGCCGGGACGATTCGGCGCAGCCTTGGTTCCTCAACCGACCGGAGGGCGCTATGTCAGCCGATTTGCAGTTTCTGGAAGAATGGATTCCCGAAAAAATGGACCCCGGAACGGTTTTCATGCTGGAAAACCATGCGCAGTTGGGCCATGCGCAAAGGGCGTTCGTGGCCGTCCTCTCCTGCCCGCGTTGCGGAACCATCGGACTGATTACGCGCCGCCAACTGTGCGGCGGCGATGCGATGATCTGCGGAGGCGACTCCTGCTCGGCCGAGTACCGGCTGGAGGGCGAGACCATCCAATACCGCAGGGCACAGTAGGCGATGGCCGGATTCGTCCGCGTCCGGCGGGGACGGATCGGCCCACCCCCTCAAGGGTGGAGGAGAAGCGCCTTCAACTGCTCTTGCATGGCGTTCATATCCGTCTCGCCCTGAAACTGCGCGCGGACTTCGCCATGGCTGTCGATGAGAAACGTGACCGGCAGCCCGAGAACTCCGCCGTAAAACTCTCCGACCTTCTCATTGCCCATCATGACCGGGTAATTCAAGCGCAACCTCTTATACAGTTCGCGCGCCAGTTCCGGATCATCATCCATGGAGATGCCGATGATCCGCAGGCCGCGAGGACGATACTCTGTTTGCCACGCAACAAAGCGCGGCATCTCAATCTGGCAAGGGGCGCACCAGGTTGCCCAGAAGTTCAGCAGCACAACCTTGCCGCGGTAGGCATGAAGGTCCACTCTCTTGCCGTTCAAATCCTTGAGGACGATCTCCGGCGCCTGTTTTTGGAGGAGCGATTCAGTCGCGCTAGCCGTGCTGCCGGCAAGGCAAAAGCACACCAGCAGGCAGGCCAGCGACCAACGGCGCGGCCCAGCCGCCAGCGTTCTCATGGCTGTCGTTTGGAGGATGTCAGCGTCCCTTCTCAACCGCGTAGCCCTTTTCCACCCAGTTCGTTCCAAAGTTATCGGCGAGATAGAGCACCTTCACGCTGTTAAAGCCCATCTCCCGCAACTTGGCGAATGCCGGCCCTACGTTCGGGCAGCGATTCCACGGGCAGCACCCGCAATAGAGCACGATGAGTTTCTTCCGTGAAAGGGCGTTCACGCGGTTTTGCAGCAGTTGAATTCCTGCCGGCTGAGAACCCGGCCCCGCGTATTCAGCTCCAGGTGGATGAGCCTCCGCGAAAAGAATATGGGAGCCGACTTGCAGCACCAGGGGTTTTTCAGCCCCGCCCGCCTGCAACATACGGTTGAGAGCCTCCGGCTGGATCAGTTGCGCAAGGGGAATAGAAAAAGCACTCTCCGGTGGCGACGTGACATTCGGTTGCGCAAACTGCGGGAAAACTATAGGAGATGCGAGCGTGACCAGCATAGCGATCATTCCAGAGCCAAGCGTCAGCCTGTTCATGAAATCCCTCCGTGGTAAGTCTAATCCCGCCGGCTTTTCCTGCGCACCGGGTATCGGATGGAAGCTCTGAGTCAATATACCCGCCAGAGCCGTGGATTCTCCCGGTAGCAATCACCGGCAAGCGCCGCGCCTGCAAAGGGCAACAGGCGGAGAATGCCTTCTTTCTGTCTCCTCCAGTGTCTTTACAGTTAGAATTCAAGGAGGTGGAGTATGAACGGAACGATGTAACGAGGCGGATCACACAAAGCGCCCCTGGTTCGTCCGTTCCTTAGCCCGGATGGCGAAATTGGCAGACGCAGCGGACTTAAAATCCGCAGTCCCTAATCGGACGTGGGGGTTCAAGTCCCCCTCCGGGCACCAAGCTATCTAATTGATACCGTTATATTTAGCGGATTATTGGAGCTGCGTCTGTACTTGTGGCGTACTAGAGTGCTAGTTAAACAATTGTAAATAAAGTGGATAGAAGGTTCTCATCGTTGACTGGAAGAGCAGTCGAAATTCTCTTTAGCGAAAATGAAAAGCAACTTCCGCTTCCAGGTTCGCTCTCAACCTTCAACACAGTGCCGTGGCGCTCCGCAATCCACTTGGCGAGAGCAAGCCCCAGGCCCGAGCCTACAGGAACATTTCCCTTGGCTGGAGTTGCACGATAGAAGCGGTCGAATATGCGTAAACTGTGCTCGGGGGCTATTCCAATGCCCGTGTCGCGAACGGAGAGGGCAATGCGCTCCCCATCGTCCGCGGCACTCAACGTTACCGCTCCTCCGGGAGGTGTGTATTTGCTCGCATTGTCGAGTAGAATTGAGAGCAAGCGCAAAATGGCTTGTTCGTCTGCCAACAAGACAAGTTCCGGTTTTGGGCAATCGACCGTAAAGTCTAGCATTGCCCGATCCATTGAGCTTTTCCATCGTTTGGATGTGAGCCGGAAGAGATATCCGATCCGGATGGGCGTCAGAGAGATGGCCTCCGCACCGCCATCGGCACGCGCCAGCGATAAAAGATTCTCGATCAAATTGGTCATGAGCACGGTTTCATCGTGCAAGCGGCCGAGAACGGCGCGGTATTCATCGGCTTCACGCGGACGCATCAGTGCAACTTCAATCTCGGTGCGCAGCAGCGAGATGGGCGTTCGCAGTTCGTGGGAGGCGTTGCCGGTGAAGGTGCGCACGCTGGTGAAGGCTTTGTCTATGCGTTCAAGCATCTGATTAAGGGTGCGGGATAGATCGGAGATCTCGTCCTTTGCACTGGGCACGGGCAGGCGGATGTCGAGGTTGCGGTCATTGATGCGGCGCGCTTCGTAGGCCAAAGCGGCCACCGGCACCAGCGCCTTGCGGCTCATGAAGTGGCCGGCGAGCGAGGAGACGATGAGGCCGACAGTGACGAGCAGAAAAAGCTGCAAACGGAAGTTCGACAAAACGGCCATGGTCTTGGTGAGAGTCAGGCCGGTTTGAACGGTGTAGCGAAGGCCATGAACTTCAATGATTTCGATCAGAGCGCGGACGGAGATAGACTCGGCAGTATAGGTGAAGTAACGGCCATTCTGCGGAGCTTGCTGGGGCAGCGCAAGCGTTGGGTAGGCGGCGGCGACGTGCGGCGAGCGATAGATCCAGTTGCCGTTTTCGTCGATCACTTGCAGCCATTTGTTGCCGTGGCTGACGTTGTAAGCTGCGGTGATGGCCGTACGCAATTCGTCGGCCGATTCGCCCGGCGGCCGGCTCTCGACAAAGCGGCGTACGCTGCGGACGCGCTGTTGCAGTTCCTCGTTTTCCAGATCGTCGATGGTGCGATGCACCATCCACAGGGCTGCGAAGCCGATTGTAAACATGGTAACTGCGACAGCCAGCGAGTACCAGAGTGTGAGGCGCACGCGGATGGGCAAGGATCTCATCGCTCCTCCTGTCCGGCATAGCGGAAGCGCTTGAAGAGATAACCCGCGCCGCGCACAGTGACGATTTGCTTTTTGCTGTGAGTCGCGTCGATCTTGGCGCGCAGGGCATTCATCAGTACGTCGAGAGCGGTTGACCCAACCTCATGCCCCTTGCCCCAGAGAGACTCCATCAGCGACTGGCGAGGAACGCACTGGTCCATGCTCTGCACCAAACGCGAGAGCAGTTGAAATTCGAGGCGCGTCAGCTCGATCACATCGCCTTGGCGCGAGACGGTGCGCCGAATCGGATCGATTACAAGGTCGCCGGCATAAACAATATCTTCCACTCGTTTGCGCTGCCGTGTGATGGATTGCAGGCGCGCCACCAGTTCAGGAAAGGAGAATGGCTTGGTCAGATAGTCGTCCGCGCCGACATCGAGGCCGTGAATAATCTCATCCTCGGTATCGCGGGCGGTCAGCATCAACAGCGGCGTCCTGCTTCCGCGCTCGCGCAATGCCTGCATCAGGGTATAGCCATTCATCTTAGGCAGCCCGATGTCCAGCACGATCGCATCCAGCTCGTGCGTCGTGGCCATCTCCAGCCCGATCTCGCCATCCGCCGCTGTCATAACAGTAAAACCGCTCTCGTAGAGCCCCTTACAGAGCAACTCCAGCATTCGCGGTTCGTCTTCGATGATGAGGATGCGCATAGTCCGTATTCTTCAGCCTAAACGTGTGGTTGAGCGAATGAAGCAACTGCGGGAACAAATTCACAGCACATTCATCTGCGCGGAAAATCGTCTCTCAACCTTAGGAATTATTCACCGCGCTGTTAACAAGCGTTTAACAAAGCAGCCTAATGTCCAGTCTGTAGCCAGCCAGAGTCGATCCATGTTTGTGCGCAAGAAAACCTCTGGCTGTGCAGGAGACCATCGATGAAGCGCTTGCAGTTCTTATCGTTCCTGTTGCTGCTGATCGCCGCGCAGTCTGGATTTGCACAATCAACCATGGGCGCAGTTTCCGGGCGTGTCACGGACACGACCGGCGCTATCATTCAGAATGCTGTTGTTCAACTCGCCCCATCGGGTTTGTCCACGACAACAGATTCGCTGGGGGATTTCACATTCTCGGCGGTTCCCGCGGGTGCATATATCTTGCAGGTCACCAGCACGGGATTCATAGCATCGACGAAGAACGTTACGATCGTTGTGGGACAGACCCTCCATATGGATATTTCCCTGGCCGTGGCCGCGGGCAACGAGCAGGTAATGGTCTCTGCCGAAACCGGACAGAACCAGTTGCAGGCGATCAATGAAGAAATGGAAGCGCCAAACATTGTGCAGGTGATGCCGGAGAGCGAGATCATTGCATTGCCAAACGCCAATGTTGCCGATGCGGTCGGGCGTATGCCCGGAGTCACTTTGCAGCGCGATGAGGGCGAAGGAGTTTATGTTCAGGTGCGCGGCCTGGATCCGCGCTTTACCAATTTGACGATCGACGGTGTAACGGTACCATCACCTGAGTCGGCCATCCGCCAGGTCAACCTGGCTACGATTCCGTCCGACATGATTCAGTCGATTGAGCTGAACAAGACGCTTTCCGCCAATCAGGACGCGGATGGCATCGGCGGCTCTGTGAACCTTGTGACTAAAATGGCCGGCGAAGCACCGACCATCGACGTGGGCGCATCGCTTGGCTATACGCCGATTGAAAATACCCGTTACGTTGGAAAGGTGGATACGACGCTGGGCAAGCGCTTTGGCGCCAACAAGCGCTGGGGATTGATCATGGGCGCTGAGTACGATTACAACGGGCGCGGGATCAACGACATTGAGCCAGCGCCGGATGTGAATCCCGATGGCAGTGCTAATCCATATTATGACGGCGTTACGCTGCGCGATTATCGCTACAAGCGGCTGCGTTATGGCGCGACGCTGGGCGCGGATTACAAGGTCAATGAACACTCAACGCTGGCGGCGCATCTTTTGCTTTCGGATTTCAAGGACTGGGGCGACAAGTGGTACTACGGCATCAACACCAACGACAAGCCGAAGTATTATGAGTCGAGCCGCAAGCCGGATTTTGCCATCGGCAGCCTATCCGTTGATGGAAGCCACATTTACAACAAGTTCTGGGTGCAATGGGGTTCGGCAGTCTCGCGCTCGCGCGAACTGAATGCCGGCGGAAATCCGGAGGTCAAGTGGTCGACCGCCAAGGCGCTGAAGAAGTATGACATTGCAAACTGCAACTATATCGGTACAAGTTCCAAGAGCATTTATCTGCCACAGTGGTCTTCTGCCTGCATGCAGCCGAATGCCACTCCCGCGGACGACACCTTTACGCTTTCGAATTACACGATAAGCGAATTCATCACCACCACCGGCCAGGGAGTTCAATTGAATCTGCAGGAGTGGGGCAGCGTGGGGATGAACTATCATGTGGGCTCGCATTCGGCCACACTGGAGTTCGGCGGCGAACTCCGCAACGCTCACAAGTTCCAATATGCCTGGACGCCTAGTTACGACTATAACGGCTCCGCAACCGCCGATCAGTTCCAGAACGGATTCAACGATACCGGCTACTATGGCGGCAATTATCACATGGGACCGGTGACCAGCTGGGACAGCCTCAACACATATTATCTGGCCAATCAGAATCTCTTTTCTCTGGATGTGAACGACACTCACTTCAGCTCCGATCCCGCCAACTTCAACCTGGTGGAGCGCGTCTCCGCTGGTTACGTAATGAACACCATTAACTGGGATCGCTTCCGGCTTCAGACGGGCCTGCGCATCGAGGCAACCACGCTGCGGACTCTGGGATATATGGTCAATCAGGATGCGAATCAAAATTGGATTTCCGACACAACCGTTACGACAAACGGCAGCTATTGGGATCCGCTGCCCAGTGTTCAAGCGCGTTATACATTCTCGAACTCGACGAATATTCGCGCCGTTTATGCGCGCGGCATCTCCCGCCCCAATCCCTACGATCTGATTCCTTACGTCAGCATCAACGACGGCGGCAATCCGGCCATCACTGTTGGCAACCCAAATCTATTGCCAACGCACGCCAATGACTTCGATCTGCTCTTCGAGCATCAATTCAAACCGCTTGGATTGCTGGAGGGTGGCTTCTTCTATAAACAGCTCAGCAATCCGATCTTCGCGCAATATACGCAGATTCCCGCAACCTCGCCGTACGCCGGAACCTCCGGACAAGCGATAGATATTCAATCGCAGAACGTGAACGGAAGCGGCGCGCATGTCTCCGGAGCGGAGATCGACTGGCAGCAGCAGTTTTCCAAATTGCCGGGCGGTTTCAGCGGATTGGGGATCAATGTGAATTACACCTTCACAACCTCTGACACCGAGGGCGTTCCGGGACGCACGGATACTCCAGCGCTCGTCGGTCAGGCGAAAAACTCGTACAACATTGAGCCCTCTTACGAATACAAACGCTACTCCGCTCACCTGGGTGTCAGTTACAACGGCGCCAACATTTACGCCTATCAGTACATCAACAATCTGCCTGTGGGAAGCGGCGAGAACTCGCTTGGACCGTTGAACGGACCTTTCGGCGACAACTACTTCTATCCGCACTTGCAGATCGACGCACAGGCAAGCGTGAGGCTCTATCACAGCTTGAAGGTGGAGCTGAATGGCCTCAACCTCAACAACGAAGTCTTCGGCTTTTATAATGGCAGCTCGGAGTACATGACGCAGCGCGAGTACTATAAGCCAACCTATAGTGCAAGCCTGCGCTGGACTTCTGGCGCAAAGAGATAAGTCAACGAACCAGCGGGCGTTCCGATCCTCTGAGGACGCCCGCTCGCTTTACCATTTTGATTTTGGATGGGAAATGAAAACACTCTTTGCGCTGTGCCTTGTTCTTAGCTTTGTCGTCTCCCATGCGCAATCCACGCAGCCGCTAGTTCTCAGCCGGACGATTCCACTGCCGGGAGTTTCAACTAAATTCGATCACCTGGCCATCGATGAAGCGGGTAGCCGGCTATTTATTGCCGCAACGGGTGTTCATGCGGTTGAAGTCATCGATCTGAAGACGGACAAGGTTGCACAGAGCATCACAGGCCTCGGCAAGCCGCATGGTCTGGCCTGGGTTGCCGCGACCGGCAGCCTTTATGTGGCCGATGGAACTCTGGGCGAACTCAGAGTTTACAAGGGAACGCCGCTTGAGCTCGCGGGAACCATCAAGCTCTCGGATGATTCCGATGATATGGTCTACGACGATGCGCATCATTTGCTCTTTGTGGGCCACGGAACGGGCGAAGCCGCAACTCCGGCTATGGTTGCCGTGATCGATACGCGGCGCTTTCGCCTGCTTGCAAACCTCGCGGTCGCGACGCACCCTGAGGCACTGGAGATCGATCCGGCAAGCCAGCGCGTCTTAGTCAATGTTGCCGAATCGAATGAGGTCGTGGTGATCGGCGCGAATACTAAAGCCATCACCGCGCATTGGAAGCTGACCAAGGCCGCCGACAATGTGCCTTTGGCTTTCGACCGCAAAGATCAACTGCTTTTTGTGGCCTGCCGCAAGCCGGGAATGCTGATTGCCCTGGATGCAGCGACAGGAAAAGAAGTGGCGGCTCTTCCGGCGGCGGAGGGCGCCGACGATCTCTTCTACGATCCAGCGCTCGGCCGCGTTTATCTGATCAGCGGCGTCGGCGAGGTGGATGCCTTTCAAGTGGATGATGCGAAGAGCCTGCATGCTCTCGGAGCGATGCCTACCGCGGTCGGAGCCAAAACAGCGCTCTTTGTTCCAGCGCAGAATTTGCTCTATCTCGCTGTACCCGGCGCGAATCGGAGTCTGTCGGAGATTAGAGTCTATGCAACCGTCAAGAACGGAATCTCCCGATGAAGAATCGCTGCCTCAGCGGTATCTTGACTTTTGCGTTGTGCCTTGTTTCAGGCGCTATTTGCACTCTGCAAGCACAGATAGCCGCGAAGACGCCGGATGAGGAGCTGAAATTTGTAGTAATCGTCAGCCGCCATGGCGTGCGTTCTCCCACAGGTAAGCTCGACCAGCTCAATCAGTACTCCCGCGAACCCTGGCCTGCGTGGAGCGTTCCTCCTGGCTATCTGACCGAGCACGGCGCTCAGTTGATGAAGCTCTTCGGTGCATACGACCGCGAGTTGCTGGCGGCGCAGGGATTGCTTGCGCCCAGCGGCTGCGAGGATGCGTCGAAGATCAAGATTGTCGCCGACTCCGACCAGCGCACCCGCGAGACGGGCAAGGCTCTAGCTGCGGGCCTCGTTCCAGGCTGTGCGCTCGAAGTCAGCGCAAAACCAGAAGGAACTCCCGATCCTCTCTTTCATTCATTGAGTGCCGGTGTCGTTCAGGCCGACAAGCTGCTGGCTACGGCCGCCATCTCCGGACGCATCGGCGGCAATCCGCAAGGGCTTACCGAGGCCTACCGGCCGCAATTGCTAGCATTGGAAGAGGTCTTACAAGGATGCAATCCGCAAGCAAACTGCAAGGGCAAGCCCGCGCCGCGCTCGCTTTTTGATCTCCCGTCATCAATCGCGCCGGGAACAGGCGATCACCTGGTCGATCTGCGCACACCGCTCAGCCTCGCTTCTTCGATGACCGAAAATCTTTTGCTCGAATACGCCGAAGGCATGGATGCGGCAAACGTGGGCTGGGGGCGCGTGGACCTGGCCAAGCTACGCGAATTGCTGCAACTGCACGCGGCCAGCGAAGAGATCGAACGGCGCACTCCAACCATTGCGCGCATCCAATCTTCCAATCTGCTCGCTCATATTCTCGACTCGATGCGGCAGGCTGTGGAAGCAAAGCCCGTTGTCGACGTGTTGACCAGGCCCGGTGACCGAGTGCTGATCCTGGTCGGCCACGACACGAATCTCTCGAACATCGCCGGAACCCTGGGGCTTAATTGGATCGTGGATGGTCGCCGTAACGATACACCGCCCGGCGGCGCGCTGGTCTTTGAGTTATGGAAGAGACGCGGTTCGAAGAAATATTCGGTGCGCACATTCTATACAGCACAGACTCTCGATCAAATGCGCACTGCCGCGCCGCTCAGCCTTCATGAGCCGCCTGAGCGCCTCCCCGTCTTTGTGCCCGGATGCAGTCAAGCGGATTTTTCCTGCGAGTGGAGCGGGTTTCAACAAGCTGTTCGCGCCGGGACTGAATCCAGTTTCGTAAAGTAACTACCGCGAAGTAAGATGAGAATTGGCGGTGCCCCAGTGATCTTGGCTAATCTCGTGTACTTGTAGCGTACTCAAGAGCCGCGTTTCCAGTGTTTTGACTGTTTAATGCGCCTAATATTTTTAATAACTTGTTTAGAATCAATACGAACCGGCAATCCAAGTCCCCCTCCGGACACCAGAGATCGGCTAAATGGTTCGCAACACACGATTTAAGAAAATCGTACAGTCTACGAATTGCCCTACTACAATGCACTTGAGCGCCAAGCCCCCGCTTCTCCGCTCAGCCAAGCCTGAAAGCGGCGTTAAGACTGGGGCAGGCCGCGCCATGGAGTGGTGGTAGTCAACCATGAGAGCAAAAGAGAACACAATTTGAGCGAGTGAGGGTTCATGATGACAACAGGAGAAAAACGCCATGCCGGAACAATTTGAAAACTCAAAAGCTACGGAACTAGAAGACGAAACGATCTCGGACGCAATTGCTGAGAAAAGGATTGAACGCATGGCTGATAAAACCGCGGAGAAATCGACGAAAACTGAACAACGGTACGACAGTGATCACAATATCTTTTCGAAGTGACTCGCTCGTCGAAGCATCGTTCTTCTGTTTGGTCCGTCATATCGGTGTCACGTTCCAACGCTCGGGCGCAGGACCGGTAGTACATCTCCACCATTCAACGGCCTTCTAAGCCTCCCCCTGAAGCGCGCTGGCTGGCTGGAGCAAGAACAAGGAGAACATCCATGGTGACAGCGATTGCAGAGAAGCCCGAGTTGAAGCCTGAATTAAAGCAGGACTCCAAACCGGCGTCCAAGGACGATCTTAAGACCCTTCCGATGCCGGAGTTGCAGAAGAAACTTGGTTCCTCTCCAGACGGCCTGAGCCAGCCCGAGGCTGCGAAACGGCTGACTCAATACGGACTCAACGAGATCGCCGAGAAGAAGAGCAATCAGTTCTTGAAGTTTCTCTCCTATTTCTGGGGACCCATACCGTGGATGATTGAGGGCGCCGTGATCTTGTCGGCGCTGGTTCAGCATTGGCTGGATTTCTTCATCATCCTGCTACTTCTTTGTTCAAATGCTGTAGTCGGATTCTGGGAAGAGCACCAGGCCGGTAACGCCATCGCAGCTTTGAAGGCCCGCCTGGCAATCCTGGCCAAAGTCAAGCGAGACGGCAAGTGGCAGAACCCCAAAGCAAGTGAACTTGTGCCTGGGGATGTTGTCCGACTGCGGCTGGGCGACATCGTACCGGCTGACGCGCGCTTGCTCGATGGCGACCCAATCGAGGTAGATCAATCCGCATTGACGGGCGAGTCATTGCCTGTAACCGCCAAGCCAGGCACCGCTGTGTTCTCGGGCTCGATCGTCCGCCAGGGCGAAATCGACGCAATGGTGTACGCCACCGGAACGAACACCTATTTCGGCAAGACCGCTCAAATGGTGCAGGAAGCGAATACAGTAAGTCATTTTCAAAAGGCCGTGCTTAAGATAGGTGACTATCTTATCGTCCTTGCCGTGGCTCTCGTAATGTTAATTCTGATCGTCGCTCTCTTTCGCGGCGACAAGGTTCTCACGACGCTGGAATTCTGCCTTGTACTCCTGGTTGCGGCAATCCCGGTAGCCATGCCCACGGTGCTCTCTGTAACGATGGCGGTCGGTGCACGTTTGCTGGCGAAGAAAGAAGCGATCGTCACCCGATTGTCGGCGATTGAAGAACTCGCGGGCGTGGATGTACTGTGCTCGGACAAGACCGGAACGCTCACCCAAAACAAACTGACGCTGGGAGATCCCTTCACCCTAAATGGCATTACACCGGAGAGCGTGATTCTCTGGGCTGCGCTCGCGTCGCGAGCCGAAGACAAGGACACGATCGACCTGGCAGTGATTGGTGGTGTGAAGGACGAAAAGACCCTGAGGGGCTTTACTGTGCTTCACTTTCAGCCCTTCGATCCGGTGCATAAACGCACCGAAGCCACCGTTAAAGGAGCTGACGGTAAACAATTCTTCGTGACCAAGGGAGCTCCGCAGGCAATTTTGCAACTGGCAACCAACGCAGATGAGGTCAAGGTCGCAGTCGAGAACGCCATCAATGAATTTGCGGGCCGCGGCTTCCGCTCGCTGGGCGTTGCAAGAGCCGACGAAGAGGGCAAGTGGATATTCGCCGGCATGTTGCCTCTGTTTGATCCGCCGCGCGAGCAGGCCAAAGCGACCATTGCGAGCGCCCGGCAGATGGGCGTGGACGTAAAGATGGTAACGGGTGATCAGATCGCCATCGCCCGGGAGACTTCGAAACAACTCGGATTGGGCGCGAACATACTGGACGCAGGCGCCCTGGGCGACACGAAGAAACAAGAGTCGGCCCAAACCGAGGAGGCCATCGAAAAGGCCGACGGATTCGCACAGGTATTTCCCGAGCACAAGTACCACATCGTCGATATTCTTCAACGGCGCGGCCACATCGTGGGCATGACCGGCGATGGTGTCAATGACGCTCCTGCGCTCAAGAAGGCCGATTGTGGAATCGCCGTCTCGGGTGCCACAGACGCTGCACGGGCAGCCGCATCGATCGTTCTTCTCACGTCGGGCTTGTCGGTGATCATCGATGCAATCAAGGAGAGCCGCCGAATCTTCCAGCGGATGAACAGCTACGCCATTTACCGCATTGCCGAGACATTGCGGGTACTGTTCTTCATGACGCTCGCAATCCTGGTGTTCAACTTCTATCCGCTCACTGCCGTCATGATTGTGATGCTGGCGCTGCTCAACGATGGAGCCATCCTGTCCATCGCTTATGACAACGTCCTCTATAAGAACAAGCCCGAGTCCTGGAATATGCGGCTTGTGCTTTCGATCTCAACTGTGCTCGGAGTCGTTGGAGTTGTCGCTGCCTTTCTTCTCTTCTATCTCGGTGAGCGAGTCTTCCACATGGACCGCCTGCACATTCAGACACTAATGTACCTGAAGCTTTCTATTGCCGGGCATCTGACGATCTTCCTCACGCGCACGCGCGGTCCCTTCTGGTCCATACGCCCCGCGCGGATTCTCTGGATAGCGGTGCTCGGCACCCAGACAATCGCGACGCTGATCGCTGTCTATGGCCTCTTCATGGCCCCGCTCGGTTGGAAGTGGGCAGGCTTCGTTTGGGCTTGCGCTCTGGTCTGGGCCCTCGTCAATGACCGCGTTAAGCTGCTGGCTTACCGCATCTTTGATCCGGCCAAGCCCGCAATGTTCTCCCGGAAGCCCGTCGATCGCTCTTCCGAGATCGCAGCCCGCGCCTACGAGCTTTATCAGCAGCGAGTCCACGGCGAGAGTCAGCAGGATCAGGATTGGCTTGAAGCGGAGCGCGAAACACTCAGCGACGCGGCAGCCAAGAAAAAGATCGCGTAGAAGCCCGTGTGACACCGAAGGGACTGGATGAAAATCGATTCGAAAAGCTATCGAGTGCCGCCAAACAACAAGATCGACCTCAGCAAGTGGCCGACGATTGTTGATCCCTATTACGATTCAAAGGAGCAGTATAAAGACCTTCTGCAGCAGCACATGGAAAAGCTGAACTCGCTGCAAGGCCTTCACTACGCCTCCAATCGTCATGCGTTGCTCATAATCTTCCAGGGAATGGATGGCGCCGGCAAAGACGGAGCCATCCGGCATGTCATGTCCGGAGTCAATCCGGAAGGTTGCGAAGTGTTCAGCTTCAAGCAGCCGAGTGCCGAAGAGCTCGAACATGATTTTCTCTGGCGCACTACGTGCCGGCTTCCCGAACGTGGCCGAATCGGTATCTTCAACCGCTCTTATTACGAGGACGTGCTGGTCGTTCGGGTTCATCCGGAGCTTTTGCAAAGCCAGGGATTGCACGAAGAGCTGCGTGATGAGAAAGACATCTGGTCCGAAAGGTACGAATAGATCCGCGATCTGGAGAAGCATCTCCATCGCAACGGCACCCAGACCGTCAAGATCTTCCTGCACCTGTCTTACAAGGAGCAACGAAAGCGATTCCTGGCGCGCATCGATGAGCCAGACAAGAACTGGAAGTTCAGCACCGCCGACATTCATGAGAGGAAGTATTGTAAGCGCTATGTGAGCGCCTACGAAGAGTGCATGCATTCGACTAGCACTCACCATGCTCCCTGGTACATCGTGCCCGCTGACGACAAGGAGAATGCACGGCTGATCGTCTCCCAAATCGTCCTTGATGCGCTTGGAGGACTAAAGATGGCGTATCCCAAGACTACTATGAAGCGCCGTCTCGAACTGGAGGCGATTAAGAAGCAATTGCGGAAATAACGTCAGACGGCACTCGTAGGCGTATCAGGATGAGTCAACGTTTTAACCGCCGCTGCCCTGTTACCCGCCGCGGAGAAGTAGAAAAGGAACAACAATATGGCTACTACCGAACTCTCTCTGAGCACTGATAAGGCTGCTAAACCCTCCGCGTTTATTTTCGATGTCAGTCTGTCCACTGCGATTGCCGCAGATGGTAAAGCGGAGGCACATGCGCCGGTCCCCAAAGGGCCACTTTCGCCTGAAACGCTTGACAGAATGAATCGCTACTGGCGTGCCGCAAACTACCTGTGTATAGGCCAGATTTACCTGTTCGAAAACCCGCTGCTTCGGCAACCACTCACAGCGGAACAGATCAAACCGAGGCTGCTAGGACACTGGGGAACCTCGCCGGGGCAAAACCTCATTTACATCCATCTGAATCGCCTCATCAAAGAACATGACGCGGATATCATCTATATATCAGGTCCGGGACACGGGGGACCGTCGCTAAACGCGTGCTCTTATCTAGAGGGCTCTTACACCGAAGTCCACCCCGAGATCACAGCCGATGGAGACGGCATGCGGCTGATGTTCCGCAGATTCTCTACTCCCGGCGGAGTTCCCAGCCATTGCGGACCTCACGTGCCGAACTCCATGCACGAGGGTGGAGAGCTTGGCTATTCGCTGGTTCACGCGTTCGGCGCGGCATTCGACAATCCCGATCTGATTGTTGCCTGTGTCATTGGTGATGGTGAATCCGAGACCTGTCCACTTGAGGGAAGCTGGAAGTCGGTCAACTTTCTCAACCCAACACGGGATGGCGCAGTCCTTCCGATTCTGCATCTCAATGGCTACAAGATATCAGGTCCGACTGCACAAGGGCGCACGAGCGACGCAGATTTGAAAGCTCTGTACACCGGCCGTGGGTACAAGCCTTATTTCGTCGAGGGCGACGACCCTGAGGTTGTTCATCAACTTCTGGCTCAGGCGATGGACGATTGCTATGCCAAGATTCGGTCGATTCAACAGGAAGCTCGCAAGAACGGATTCACGAGTCAGCCCGTCTGGCCCATGATCATTCTGCGCACGCCCAAGGGATGGACTTGCCCGAAGGAAGTGGATGGAATCCCGATCGAAGGCACCTTCCGTGCACACCAGGTCCCGCTTGCAACCGTCCGCGAGAATCCCGAGCATCTCAAAGTTCTTGAAGCTTGGATGAGGAGTTATAAGCCAGAGGAGCTCTTCGACGAAAGTGGCAAGTTCATTGAAGAATTGTCGGTCCTCGCGCCTCGCGGCAACCGGCGCATGGGTGGCAGTCCCCATGTGAATGGCGGTCGATCACTGATTACGCTTGCTCTGCCCGATTTCACGGAGTACGCACTCGAAATTCCGGGGCCGGGTCAGGTCTTAGCCGAGGCTCCGCGCAAACTTGGAGAATTCTTTCGTGACATTTTCAGGATGAATCTGACGAACTTTCGCATGTTTTGTCCCGATGAAACAAACTCCAATCGGCTGAATTCCATCTTCGAGGCGACAAAACGCTGCTCCATGGCGGAACTTGTCTCGATCGATGACGAACTCGGCCCGGACGGCCGCGTGTTGGAAGTATTGAGCGAGCATCTGTGCGAGGGATGGCTGGAAGGCTACCTGCTCACCGGGCGGCATGGCATGTGGTCCTCCTATGAAGCCTTCGCGCAGGTGGTCGATTCCATGCTGACTCAACATGCCAAGTGGCTTGAACAATGCCTGGATTATCCGTGGCGCAAGCCGATAGCGTCTTTGAATGTTCTTCTCACAAGCCACGCATGGCGGAACGATCACAACGGATTCAGCCACCAGGCAACCGGATTTGTCGACAACGCGCTGGCACGCAGAAGCGACACCATTCGCGTCTACTACCCGCCGGACAGTAATTGCCTCTTGAGCGTCTTCGATCACTGCCTGCGGAGCCGCAACTACGTGAACATTGTCACTTGCGGGAAGCAGCCCCAGCTGCAGTGGTTGAACATGGACGAAGCTCTTGAGCATTGCTCGCGCGGCGCTTCAACATGGAAGTTCGCAACCAACGACGAGAGCGGAGAGCCGGATGTCGTTCTGGCCTGCGCCGGCGACGTGCCAACGATTGAGATATGCGCGACGTCGTGGCTTCTGCAGAAACATGTCCCCGGGATCAAGGTGCGGGTCGTCAATGTAGTTGACCTGATGACCCTAATGTATCCAGACAAACATCCGCACGGGATGGACGAAATGTCGTTCAACGCGCTCTTCACCGAAACGGCGCCTGTCATCTTCGCCTTTCACAACAATCGGTGGCTCATTCATACCTTGGTTCACGGACGCTCCAACGAAGGCCGCTTCCATGTACACGGTTATATTGATCAGGGAACGACAACGACGCCATTCGACATGGTCGTTCTGAATGAGATGAGCCGTTTCCACCTCGCTCTCGATGCGCTGAAGCACATTCCCCGGCTTCGTGTGCAGGCTGCGGATGCAATCCAGCTATTCGGCAAGAAACTCAATGAACATCACGACTACATTCGCGAGCACCTTGAGGATATGCCCGAGATCAGGAACTGGCAGTGGACCGCGGACTTCAGCGATTCGGCTGCGCCTGCTCCGTTGGCCAAGGGACATCCGCAGAAGGCAATGTTCACTGACAGCTAAACCGTGAGCTGCTGAAATGAGACGGAGGTGGCCATCGCCAGAAGGGTATTGGCGAAAGCAGTTTTCGCTTCCTGAATTCCGCAAGTTGGGGGGACACATTGAATGATCCGAAAGCACCTGCCGATTGGTTAAAGATTGATGGAATCGATGCCCTGGTTGAATTGGCGCTCAATCTGCACTGGTCCTGGAACCATGCAGCGGACAACCTATGGGAAGAGCTCGACAAAGAGCTCTGGGCCGTAACACAAAATCCCTGGGTCATCTTGCAGACAGTTTCCAAAGAAAAGATCAAAGCCGAACTGAGCGCCCCGGAGTTTCGCCAGCGTCTCGATTCTTTGCTAAGTTACAATCGGGCATCGTACAGTGCAGACGCATGGTTTCAGAACAAGCATCCGAATGCCGCGCTGAAGTCGATCGCCTACTTCAGCATGGAATTCATGTTGAGCGAAGCGCTTCCCATTTATTCCGGCGGCCTCGGTAACGTAGCAGGCGATCAATTGAAAGCGGCCAGCGATCTGGGCGTTCCGGTAGTCGGGATCGGCTTGCTCTACGGCCAGGGATACTTCCGCCAAGACTTCGATTCGGATGGACGCCAGCAAGCGCTCTATCCAGTCAACGATCCTGGTCAGTTGCCCATTCGCCCACTGCGACAGCCTAACGGCGAATGGTTACGGCTGCAGATCCAACTGCCGGAAGGGAAAGTATGGCTTCGTTGTTGGGAGGTTGCAGTCGGGAGAGCGAAACTGTACCTACTCGACACTAACGATTTTTCCAACACGGCCGCTCACCGTGGCATAACCAGCGAACTCTACGGCGGCGACGCGGAGATGCGCCTGAAGCAGGAAATAGTTCTCGGCATCGGTGGCTGGCGTTTGCTGCGAGTGTTAGGCTTACGGCCCGAGGTATGTCACCTCAACGAGGGCCATGCGGCGTTCGCCACGCTTGAGCGCGCCCGCTCCTACATAGAGGACTGCAAACAACCGTTCGATGTCGCTCTGAATGTTACCCGGGCTGGAAATCTGTTCACTACGCACACTGCAGTCAGCGCAGGATTTGACCGCTTCCATCCCGACCTGATTCGCCATTATCTAAGCCATTATGCTCTGGATGAACTTGCCATTCCGATTGAGGATCTGCTCGCGAAGGGCCGGCAGAACGCGAGAGACGCTTCAGAGCCCTTCAAGGACCACTATCTGCCTGCTGCCTCAAATTACCAGGAACGCGCGGCGGAAGACAGCAAACAGGGTTTGGCGGTGCTCCATTGGAGAAAAGAGTTAGATCGGCGCTGGAATACGCTAGCATTCGGCGCGGTGAGGGTGGAGACTCGTGATGGCCAGCATTTCTTTCAAGTCGAAGTCTTTCTGGGCACACTCAATCCCGATCAAGTATGTGTCGAACTCTATGCAAACTCAAATGACGGATGTAAATCGTCGATTGAATCCATGATGGTTCCGGAAGCCGGTGCGGATTCGCAAGGAATGCTTACCTATTCGGCTCTGTTTCCCGCAACTCGCGCCTCAAGCGACTATACAGCGCGGATCATTCCTCATCACGCAAATGTTTATGTTCCTTTGGAAGCGGGGCAGATTCTTTGGCAACACTGATATCCGGCGCTTATCCGAAGCAGATACAGAAACGGGATAGAAAGCAAAGCAGGGGCCAATGAAATTGCAAGGACTCAGCGATACCGTAACGATGCTCTTCGCAGACAGCAAGGGTCTGCTCGCGATGGACGAGAGCAACCCGACTTGCAACAAGCGATTTGCCTGCTTGGGAATTCCTCAGACCGAAACGGCGCGGCGCGCCTATCGCGAGATGATTGTGACAACTCCAGGGCTGAGTGAATGCATTGGCGGCGTCATCCTCTACGACGAAACGATCCGTCAACAAACCCGGGATGGGATCCCATTTGTCAAAGTTCTCGAGGAAGCGGGAATCCTTCCTGGAATCAAAGTGGACATTGGCGTCAAGGATTTAGCGGGCCATCTTGATGAAAAGATAACCGAAGGCCTGGACGGTCTGCGCGACCGACTTGTTGAATACTCCCGCCTGGGCGCGCGATTTGCAAAATGGCGCGCTGTTATCACGATCGCCAAGGACATCCCCAGACCGGGCTGCATCCAGGCCAACGCGCACGCATTGGCTCGCTATGCAGCGCTTTGCCAGGAAGCTGGACTTGTCCCAGTCGTCGAGCCAGAGGTTCTTATGGCGGGCGACCATAGCTTGCAGCGTTGCTTCGAGGTTACCGAGGAAGTTCTTCGCGTTGTTTTCTGCCAACTCCATGCCCAAGGGGTAGTGCTGGAAGGGATGATCCTCAAGCCCAACATGGTCGTTACAGGATCTACCTGTCCCACACAAGAAGGCGTCGATGAGGTGGCCGACGCAACGATCAAATGCCTCTTGCGGGCTGTCCCCGCTGCAGTTCCGGCGATTGCGTTCTTGTCGGGGGGGCAATCGGCAGTGTTGGCCTCTGCCCATTTGAACGCGATGAATGTGAGGTTCAAATCGCGTCTGCCCTGGGCTGTGGCATTCTCGTATGCCCGGGCGATTCAGCAGCCGGCGCTGAAGCTGTGGAAGGGTTTGGATGTCAATGTACCCGCTGCGCAATTGGCCCTGTATCACCGCGCAGACTGCAACCGGGCCGCTCGCCGGGGCAATTACTCGCCGGAGATGGAGAACAGATGACGGGAAGCAAGCACAATCATGAAGGAAACAGCAGCAACAAAGGTGAGCCCGGTCCCGGTCCCTAATGGACGGAATCCGCAGCTTGCAAAGATGCTTCTTGGTGAAGGTCGAAGCCGAATTAGTAGAACCCGAGAGTTGGAGATGAATGAAGAAGCTGATTGTTTTTGACCTGGACGGAACGCTCGCCACGAGCAAATCGTCCCTTGACTCTGAGATGGCATCGCTCTTGCATGACCTGCTCGGTGTCGCCAAAGTGGCGATCATCTCCGGGGGCGCATGGCTGCAGTTTGAAAAGCAAGTGCTTTCCAATCTTCCACTGGATGACCTCTTGGCAAAGCTCTCAATCCTTCCTACCTGTGGTACGCAGTTCTTTCAGTTCACGGGGCAGTGGAAACAGCTCTATGCCGAAGACTTCACTGCGGATGAGAAAGCGAAGATTGTTAGTTCATTGAGCAAGGCCGTACTGGCCGCAGGCTTCGCCGTCGAAAAAACCTGGGGAGAGACAATCGAGGATAGGGGAAGTCAGATAACTTATTCGTCTCTGGGTCAGCAAGCCCCGCTGGAAGAAAAAGTGAAGTGGGACGCGGCTTTTGCCAAGCGGAAGAAGATCAAGACGGTCCTCGACACTCTCATTCCCGAATTCTCGGTCCGCCTCGGCGGCGCGACTTCCATCGACGTCACCAAGCCTGGCATTGACAAGGCATACGGCATCAGGAAGCTTCGCGACATACTCCACATTTCAACGCAAGAGATGATTTACGTTGGAGACGCCCTGTTTCCAGGAGGAAATGACTACCCTGCCGAACAGGCAGGCGTGATTTCGATTCCAGTTAAATGCCCCACGGAAACCAAGCGCGTCATCGAAGCGATCATCGCTTGCATGGGAGACGATCAAGAACCACGAACTTTCCAAGTAGGTTGATGGTTGGCGTCGGCTAGCCACACCCGGGCTGATCCGGTGGTAACACCAGCGCTGCCGCGAGAGCGAGATTGGACCATTGCCAATGTAGTGTTACCCCACCGGAATCGACCGTGACGCCGATCTTGGCAAACCCGATCAGTTCGCCGTATATCACGGGATGGCGAAAATTGCTCTGGTGTGGCACTGCCTCGGCATTCCGGATTTCCGGACAAGTGGCCCTTGGTTCAGCTGCTGCCAACAGCCCAATGCGCTTATCGATCTATTCACATTGGTATACCGGTTCGGCACCTGGACGTAAAACGGGCTGATCGGACAAGTGACTGCTCCAATAGATCTCGCTGCGGGAATGGCGAACGAAGGAATGCGCGGATAATCTCACCCTGAAAACTACTTGAGGAAGTGGCGCCTTTCACGGGTGGAGGGATCGGAACCTGGCAAGGCTCCCTTTCGTAGGTTTTTTCATAACGAAAGGAAATGACATCATCATTGTTGGCGACTAAACGATGAAGACTTTTTCAGAGGTGCTGCTCGAACCTTGAGTGCTTAGCAATTATGCATGGGTTGGCTGTGAGCTTCTTCAGACGCGTGCCGAATCCTGAGCCAGTAGGAAACGTATGGAAGTGAAATGTATGATGCAGTAGCGAGGTACACCAGGGGTACACCCGTCAGTTCTGCCTGATTACGCTCAAATACGTTAAGTTCCAATTATTGAGGTAGTTGCGGTGTCGCTAGATTACGGTCGATTTCCCTTTTATTTCATAGGTTTACAGTGTTCGTCATCAATATAAAATCCGCAGGCCGCAAGGCCGTGGGGGTTCAAGTCCCCCTCCGGGCACCACATAATAAAGGATTTATACGCAATAATACCTCCCGGTTCCGGGAGGAATTTTTCGTCTGGTGGCTGTTCTGATGGCTGTTGGTTTTTTACTGTCAAGCCGCAGCTCCGGTTGGCTGTTGAATGGCTGTTCCGGCGATCGGCTCGACGACGAACTGCTTGTGCCGTGATAAAGCCGGCTTCCTCGCTTCGCTCTGCATCATTACATCGGAAAACTGAGATCGGATGGACTGGATTTCCGAGACGTTGATGTAGTTCGCCAGCGCGGTCTTCGGCTTGATGGTCACGCCGTATGGGCGTATTCCATGCGCGTGACCGGCTCGGCGAAGTTTGCAGCGTGTGTTCTCGATTGGCGTGGCCGTGGTGAAGATTACTCCGGCGCCGTTGTGCGTCTCCTGCGTGAACTCGATTTTGGCGAGGATGCGTTGTGCCAGCTGGGACTCGCGAGTGCTGATCCCGGCAATATTGCCCATCTTCGTGAAGATGGCCTGGGCCTTGTATGCCTGGGCTTCATCGACGAAGAGGCGATCCACTCCCAGATCGTCGAAGTAGATGTCCTGCAGATCCCAGACCCGCACAGTACAGTCGCCTGGGCGGCTATGGAGGCCCGAGCCTGGACGGCGCGCTTGCCATCCGCCGACAACCCACCGCTATGACCCTACTCGTGTGGCCTTTCAGAAGAAGGGGCGAATCTTCAACGACCGGGCAAAGCGAATGGCTCTTTCCCGTGGCAGCGATGCCAGCAAGCCGATGAGCATCAACAGCATCCTGAAGGCCGATCTCCCGGATGGAATTCTGGCGAGGAATGATGTGACGTCACAACACAAGAGTGGAACTTTTTAGGAAATATATGCAAAGGATTGCATATATCGTGCCATCGAAATTGTGTAAGTTGTTGATTATATTAACAAATACAATGGCAATGGAATTGCATAGTAGTTACCGAAGTGTAGTGCGCTTTTACTCGTCTGCACTCGTACTGAGTTGGGGTGCGGCACATTGACGAGCGCGCGATCTGAAGTGAAGTGTAGTACTCGGCGGCCTGGAGCGTTGGTACAGTTCGCCAAGCAGAGTGAATACCGACGCGGATCAAATGCCCCCTCCCCCCCAGCATTTGCCGGTGGATCAGAAACTGAACTGACCGGTGAATCAGATACTGAACTGAAAGGAACACTATGACGCGTAGTGCGAATAACATACTTGCGCTTTGCCTGTTTTCTCTGTCTGCGACTGTCCTTGCCCACGCCTCGGAATACCCGTTTCTGCCGGGAAATCAAGTTGACATTTCCGTCAATGACATCTCTATAGCATCTACGAATGGCAGCGGAGCGAATGAGACTCTGAATCTAACCGGAAGCTCTGTAATCTTGCCCGACAGCACCATATTGCCTGGTGGCCAAGTGGCGACCATTATCGATTTGCCGGGTACGTCTTGCAACGGAAGCCAATGTAGTATTGGTCTGGCGTTGAGCTTCACTGCGAATGCAAGTGGGTTCACCATTACCGGGCAAACCGTCGCTGCTTACAATGCGAATTCAAGTGCTACGACCCCTTATCTGTCCGGTACGTTTGTCGCAGGTTCTTTTTTGCAAGATGGTAGTAATTACGGTGAGTTGTTTGATGTGACCGAAACCCCCGGTGAAGTCGCCGAATGGACTGCATTGGAGGAGGCTTTTCCAAACATTATTTCTGCTGAATCAGCCACTGATCTGAATGGCGATCAGATTGCTCTCGATTTTGATTCAGATTCGGGTGGTACCGCCGATATGGAGCCGTGGACGTCCTCCTCTTCGACTCCCGAACCGGCTACGTTGACTCTTCTGTGCAGCGGACTGGCGGCAGGACTGCTTCGCAAGAGGTTAGCACGAAACAAGAAGTAGAAGGTGACTTTCAGTGACTCCGTCCGGAGGGGGCTCCGGCCGGAGTTCCGTTTTGGGCCAGGTGCAGAATTCGGACTTTATGAATCTAAATCTGGGACGGAGCGGCGCCAATTTGGGGATGGCAAGTTATCGTGGTGTTCAAGCACTTGTGGTGCAAACATGTTAGGTCCGTTATCCGATCACGGCGCAGGCTGGTATTCACACCGGATTTGCGCTTGTGTGTAGCTATGCGGTTTGCATACGCGGGAAATGGGGCGTTCGCGCCGGAAGCAGCGCGCCTATGCGCGGTTGTTCGTTTCCGTCCACCTACGCCAATCAAAGGCTCGATTCTGAACGAACCAGAGAAAAAGGAATTGTTATGCGACTGAGAAACATTTTTGTGTGTCTTCTGCCTGTTCTCCTGCTGGTAAGCGGAGTGTTTGCCCAAAACAACGCGCTCCCCAACGTTCCGGAAAACAGTCCCGATGTCTACTACATACATACGTCAACGAGTGCGGATGGCTTTTACAACGCCAGCACGGAAGTCCTCACGCTGTCGGGATCAGGATCCGCTTTCTATCTTCCGCAGAAGACCTCATTTTGCAATCCCGTTCTCAATCCAAGTTGCCCCGCAGCGACTGTGTCGGTCGCTATCCAGGTCGACAACAATGGGAATTTGATTGGCGGCAACCCGGTTTCAGGGCAGCCGGACTTGGTCGTGAACGGCCAGATCACCTACGGAGGCGTCACGTATACTTCTCCGCTGCTGACCGGCACAGTGACCCAGTTTTTCTATGACGGCGTCAATGGTACGCCGAATTTCGACCTCCGCTTTGCGGTCACCGGCGGATCGATGGCGTCGCTCTACCTGAATCCGCCGAGTCAGGACAATGATCTGTGGATGACGCTAAACCTCGAGTCTGTGTCGGGGACATCCAATTTTACAGGTTCGTTCGGCACCAGTTTTGGTGGTGAGATTAAGGGATATATCTACAGCACGCCGGGGCAGTGTTTTGGAACAATCGGCGACTTCGTTTGGAATGATCTAAATGCCAATGGCATTCAAGATGCAGGTGAACCCGGCCTCAACGGTGTTACCGTCAATCTTTACGACTTTCAAGGCAATTTACTTCAATCGTCAGTTACATCTGCGGGACCTACAGGCTCGCAACTCGGCTATTATCAGTTCACCGGTGTCTGCGCCGGCACATATACCGTTAAAGTGGATGAAACAACCCTGCCCAAGGGGTCAAATGGCAAGATAGATTTTGCTGAGACTATCGTGAACGCTCCCGGCAGCACTACGGCCAACGACAGCAATCCGAATCCCTCCACCGTAACCCTCGCCACCAACGACAGCACCGACGAGACGATCGATTTCGGTTACGTTTCGCTACAGGGCGCGATTGGCGACTATGTTTGGTTTGACGCGAATGGAAACGGGCTTCAGGATGCCGGGGAGCCGGGCATCAATGGCGTCACGGTCGATCTTTATGACAGCACCGGAACGAATCTGCTGGCAACGACGACCACGGCCTACGGCGGTCCGAACAATGTCAACGGTTATTACCAGTTCACCGGCTTGAGCGCGGGAAATTATGTCGTTGTTGTGGATTCCTCGACGTTACCCGCCGGCTATCTTCCCACGACCCCCTTTGTCGGCAGCAATCCAGCGATTGACAGCAACGGCAGCCCGGCAGCGGTGAATTTGCCCACCGATTCCAGCGTCGACGAGACCATCGATTTTGGCTATGTCGCGCCCTGCAACGGGACGATTGGCGACTTTGTCTGGCACGATCTCAATCTAAACGGAATTCAAGATACGGGTGAGCCTGGAATCTCCGGCGTCATGCTGGACCTGTACGACTCCACACACACTTTGATTCAGACTACGACTACTAACGGGAGCGGCAATTACCTGTTCAGCGGCCTTTGCGCCGGCTCCTACGAGGTGGATGTGGTAGGCTCCACCCTGCCGCCGAACTTCACTCCAACCACCTCCCAGGCGCCCGGCAGCACTACGGCCAACGATAGCAACGGCAGCCCGGCTCCCGTGGTGCTTACTACGGATAGCAACAACAATGTCGTCTCGAACCTGACCATCGACTTCGGATATGTGTCGCCTTGCAACGGAGCGATCGGCGACTTTGTCTGGTACGACCAGAACGGCAACGGCATCCAGGACGCGGGTGAACCGGGTATAGCCAATGTTACGGTGAGCCTGTTTGATTCGCAAAACCACCTTTTGAACCAAACCTCGACCAACCAAGTCGGCTATTACCAGTTCACTGGCCTATGTGCGGGAACATACTACGTTCAGGTGTCGCCGCCGGTGGGCTATTCTCCCACGATTGTTAATGCACCGGGAAGTACTTCGGCCAACGACAGCAATCCGAATCCGTCCACCGTGGTTCTCTCCATCACCGACAGCAATGGCGACATCACTAATGATGAAACTATTGACTTCGGCTTTGTTTTACCGCAGCTTGTGTTGAGCTGCGCTTCGGTGACCACGGGCGAGGTAGGGGAACCGTTCGATAGCGGTCCAATGACTGTGAGCGGCGGTCTCGCTCCTTATACATTCTCTATCGTGGGCACGCTGCCCGCGGGTCTAACGTTGAATACGGCCACGGGCGAGGTGAGTGGAACTCCGACGGCTTCGGGATCGTTTACGGTACAGGTAACAGATGCGATAGGCGAAGTCAGCGCCGGCTGCGCGATCACGATCAGCACCGTTCTCACGGTGAGCTGCGCTTCGGTGTCGGCGGGCGAGGTGGGCGTTTCATTCAACAGCGGCCCGATGACGGTGAGCGGCGGGACAGCTCCTTATACCTTCTCTATCGTGGGCACGCTGCCCGCCGGCCTGACGCTGAACGCGACGACT
>Ga0181520_10001420_pt1 | contig 48801 bp, 40 predicted proteins | sample PEATcosm2014_Bin_29_FD_132451 | JGI IMG/M metagenome (GOLD analysis project Ga0181520, IMG submission 132451) | Peatland microbial communities from MTU Mesocosm Facility, Houghton, MI, USA - PEATcosm2014_Bin02_30_metaG | ecosystem: Environmental > Terrestrial > Soil > Wetlands > Peat | place... | reverse complement strand
CCCCGGCCCCCAGCCCGTAATGGGCTTATAATCTGTGCTTACGTTTGTTGGAGGCTATGCCATGATCTCTCGTGCACGATTTCTGCTGCGCTTTTTCTCCGTTTGCGCGCTCGCCTGGGCCGCCGCTTCCCTCTACGGAGCCGCGCCCGTGTCCCCCGTAAAGGTCTGGGAAGAGAAGACCGTCATCCCCACCTATCCGGCCGGTGCGCCGGAACTGGATCCCATGTTCTTCTTCGGGCGCGCCTCGCAGGGCGCCCAGGCCCCCGTCTACCCCTATCCGATGTACGACTCGCTCACCGGCAAGAAGGTAGACCAGTCCTACACCATCGTCCACCTGGAGAATGAGTACATCCGAATCGGTATCCTGCCGGAGATCGGCGGCCGCATTATCGAGGGCCTCGACAAGACCAATAATTACAACTTCATTTACCGCCAGCACGTCATCAAGCCCGCCCTCATCGGCTTAATCGGCGCATGGATGTCCGGCGGCGTCGAGTGGAACATCCCGCATCACCATCGCGCCAGCACCTTCATCCCCGTACAGTACAAGGTCGAGGAAAACGCCGATGGCAGCAAGACCGTGTGGGTGGGCGAGCTCGAAGTGCGCCAGCGCATGCGCTGGGCGGTCGGCTACACGCTCCGGCCAGGCAAGGCAGTTCTCGAGGCCTCCGTGCGCATTTTGAACCGCACCCCAGTGGTCAACACCATGCTCTGTTTCGCCAACGTGGCCGTTCACGCAAACGACAACTACCAGATCATTTTCCCGCCCAGCACCCAGCATGGAACCGGCCACGGTAAGCGCACCTTCACCACCTGGCCTATCTCCGACACCATCCGCGGCGGACCCGACAACACCACCGGCATCGACATCAGTTGGTACAAGAACCACATCGCATCCGGCTCCGTCTTCGCCTGGAACTATCAGGACGATTTCTTCGCCGGCTACGACCACGGCAAGCACGCCGGCACCATGAGCGTCACCGACCACAACATCATCCCCGGCAAGAAGTTCTTCACCTGGGGCAACGGCCCGAGCGGCAAGCGCTGGGACCATGTCCTCACCGATGACGACGGCCCCTATCTGGAAATGATGGTCGGCGCCTACTCCGATAACCAGCCCGACTATAGCTGGCTCCAGCCCTACGAAGTCCGTTCCTTCACCATGAACTGGTATCCCTTCCGCGATATCGACGGCGTCAAGAAGGCCAACCTGGATGCGGCCGTGAACCTCGATGTCGCTGGTGGCGTCGCCAAACTGGGCTTCTGCACCACTTCGGCGCATGCGGCCGCGAAAATCTCGCTCAAGGCCGGCGGCAAGGTCCTGCTCGATCAGACCATCGCCATCGATCCCGGCAAGCCCTGGACCGGCAAAGTTCCCGTCCCCGCCGGCATCGACGAGCACGATCTGGTCGCTTCCATCTCCGATGGCGGCAAGGAACTGGTCTCCTATTCGCCCGTCCGCCTTACGCCCGAAGCCACGCCCAAGCCGGTGCCCAATCCGCCCACCCCGGCCGAGGTCAAGTCGAACGAAGAGTTGTACCTGATCGGTCTCCGCGCCGAGCAGTTTCACGACCCTAGCATCGATCCCCAGCCGTACTGGCAGGAAGCGCTCCGCCGCGATCCCGGCGACGTCCGCGTCAACACCGTCCTGGGCATCGACGCCCTGAGGAAAGCCCGTTACGATGAGGCTGCCGCGTTGCTCCGTAAGGCGCTAGAGCGCGCCACCGATAAGTACACCGACCCGAAAGACGGCGAGGCGTTCTACTACCTTGGCGCCGTCCTGCAGGCGCAGGGCAAGACCGACGAGGCCTATACCCAGTTCTATAAGGCCACTTGGAGCGAAGCCTGGAAGGCTGCCGGCTATTTCTCCCTGTCGGAAATCGCCGCCGGCCGCGGCGAAATGACCGCGGCTCTCGATTTCGCCAACCGCTCGCTCGATTCCAACGGCCTGAACATCCGGGCCTTGAATCTGAAAGCCGCCGTGCTGCGCCACTTGGGACGTTCCCAGGAAGCCTTGCAGGTGCTCGCAACCGCCTCGCGCCGCGCCGACCCCCTCGACGTGCGCACCATGGCGGAGCGCTGGCTGGCTTCGAAGGACCCAGCCGCCGCCAGAATCCTGGCCACCAACATGAACAACCATCCCGCCACCGCCCAGGAAACCGCCGCGGAGTATCTCGACGAGGGCATGTGGCAGGATGGCGCCAGCGCGCTCCTCCAGATGACCGCCGCGGCGCCCGACAAAACCAAGATCAACGCTATGGTCTATTACTACCTTGGCTACTTCGCCGGCAAGTTGGGCGACGCCCAGAAGGCCACCGAGTATTACAAACAAGCCATGGCTATGCCCACCGACTACGTCTTCCCCTTCCAGAATGAGGAGATCCCCGTGCTCCGCGCGGCCATCGCAGCCAATCCGCGTGACGCCCGCGCACCCTATTATCTCGGGGAGGTGCTCTATGACTGGCAGCCCGAAGAAGCCACCCGCCTGTGGCAGGCTTCCGAGGCGCTTGACCCCTCTTACGCCATTGTGCACCGCAACCTGGCGACGGCCTACATGCACCAGAAGCCCGCCGCCGATATCGATAAGGCTATCGCGGAGTTGGAGCAGGCCGTTTCCAAGGACCGCAAGTACGCCCTGCACTTCACCGAGATCGACGAGCTTTACGAGCAGACCGCGACGCCCATCGAGAAGCGTCTCGCGCTCTTCGAGAAGAACCAGGACGTGGTCGCCCAGCGCGACGATGCCCAGAACCGCGCCATCGCTCTCAAAGTCGCCGCCGGCAAGCTGGACGATGCCATTGCCATGATGACCGGCCGTCCCTTCGCGGCCGTCGAGGGCGTCAATCTCAACGTGGCCGAACACTGGGCCGATGCCCACATTCTTCGCGGACAGCAGGAAGTCGCCGCCAAACGCGATAAGGAAGCGCTGGCCGATTTCCAGTCTGCCGTCAACCCGCCCTCGAACCTGCCTGCCGGCCTTGGCGGAGGCGGCGAGGGCTTCGGTGGCGGCGGCGGCGCGCGTGGCGCCGAGATCGCCTACTGGACCGGGCTCGCCAATGCGGATTTGGGCGACAGCGCCAAGGCCACAGCATCCTGGACCCAGGGATCCACCCAGGGCGGATACGGTGGCGCGCAATCCTACTATCAGGCGCTCTGCCTTCAGAAACTCGGCCAGAACGATAAGGCCAAGGCGATGTTCCAGACGTTGCTCGATTCCGCGCAGACCCAGCTCCGGCAGCCTGCTTCGGCCGTCCCAACCGGCGGCGGACGCGGCGGTCGCGGCGGCGGTGGTGGGGGCGGAGGTCGTGGCGGCGTGCAGACGCCGCGGGCCCGCACGGCCAACGCGCACTACCTGGCCGGCCTTGGCTATCTGGGTCTCAACGACTCCGCCAAAGCCAAAGCCGAACTAAGCCAGGCCGTCGCCGACAGCCCGGATCTGCTGGGCGCCAGGACCGCCCTGGCCACTCTCAGATAATCCGAGCCGCATTCCGAACCGCGAAGGCGTTCCGAACCCTCGCCCCGAGCTCGCGCGCCCCGATCCCGCGTTCCGAACCGGCGTTCCGATCGCGCGTTCCGAGCCGCGAACGTAAGAGAGCGGTTCCGCCCGCCCCTCAAAAAACATTTTCTCTTTGAAATGTTCTACTTTTCGCGTACCATCGTGTTAGGTAGGCATTTGCCGACTTGGGAGAATTACCATGACGCAATCGCAGATTGTCAAAACGCTGGCCGAAAAGTGCCAGGTCTCTAACACGGTGTCGAAGGGCTTGCTGGCCGCCCTGGCCTCGACTGCCATAACCGAAGTCAAGAAGAACGGCCTGTTCGTCCTGCCCGGGCTGGGACGGCTGGTCCGCGTGGAGCGCAAGGCGCGCATGGGCCGCAACCCAGCCACTGGCGAAGCCATCAAGATCGCCGCTAAGAAAGTGGTGAAGTTCCGCGTTGCCAAGGCCGCCAGGGAAGCCATCGTTCCGGCAAAGGTAAAGAAGGCGAAGTAGCTGCCAGGGACAGACGAATCTGTCCCAAGGCGCCGTTCTTGCGCCGCGTGGACAGATCCGTCTGTCCCTGGTCTTGCCTGGTCTTGTCCCTCGCCCTGCCGTGGAGTAGTGTGCCTGGTTGCTTGCAAAACCGCTAGCCAGATGGTTCATTAGTGAGCATGACCAATATGCAAGGCGCCATCTGGCGAACCGTCGCAGCCGCCATTGTCGGCATCGCGGGCGCCATCGCCCAGCCGGCCGCGCCGGCAACTGCTACTCAAGCCGTTTTTGGCAACATGCCGGACGGCGCCCCCATCCACATCTACACCCTGCACGGCTCCGGAAATCTGCATCTTCAGGCGCGGATCATGGATTACGGCGGGGTCGTCGTGTCGCTCGAAGCGCCGGATCGCACCGGCAAGATGGCGGACGTGGTGCTCGGCTTCGACACGCTGGCGGAGTATATCGCCAATCCCACCCAGTATTTTGGAGCGACTATCGGCCGTTACGCCAACCGCATTGCCAACGCCCGCTTTACGCTCGATGGCGTCGAGTACAAAGTCCCCAAAAACAACGGCGAAGCCTCGCTGCATGGCGGCGATTACGGCTTCTTCAGGCGCGTCTGGAAGTCCCTCGTACTGCCCGATGGAGGCCTGGAGCTGACCTATCTCAGTAAGGACGGCGAGGAAGGCTACCCAGGCAACTTGACCGCCACCGTGACATACCGGCTTACCGATGCCAACGAGTTGAAGATCGACTACGCCGCGACTACCGATAAAGATACCGTGGTCAACCTGACCAACCATTCCTACTTCAACCTGAAAGGCGCCGGTTCGGGAACCATCCTCGATCACGATTTGATGCTGAACGCCGACCGCTACTCGCCCGTCGATAAGAACCTGATCCCCACCGGACAGTTGCCCGCCGTGGCCGGCACGCCCTTCGATTTCCGCACGCTGACCCCCATCGGCTCCCGCATCGAGCAGAGCAACGAGCAACTGAAAATCGCCGGAGGCTACGACCACAACTGGGTTCTGAACAAGAGCCGCAACGCGCTGACACTGGCCGCGCGGGTGCAAGAGCCGGAGAGCGGACGCCTGATGGAAGTCTATACCACCGAGCCCGGCATTCAGTTTTACACCGGCAACTTCCTGGACGGTACGGTCAAAGGGAAAGGCGGCAAAGTCTACGCGCGCCGCTCAGCCTTCTGCCTGGAGACCCAGCACTTCCCGGATTCGCCCAACCACCCGGCCTTCCCCTCGACTGTCCTGAAGCCCGGCCAGCGCTACCAAACCACCACCCTGTATCGATTCGGACTCGTGCCGCCGCCGAGCCGCAAGAAGTAGCGAGACCGCTCTCTTACGTTCGCGGCTCGGTTCGAAGTGCCCGCCGCGGGCCGTGGCAAGCAACACAAGAAGGCAGGCCAGGAGGCCCGCCCCACTACAAAGTATACTGTTGAACGTGACTCGCATTTGCCTGTTGTGCTTTGCGCTTCCGCTGCTGGCCGCCGGCCCTCCGGCGAGTTTCTCCGAACACACCGTCGCCAGCGATCTCAAGGGCGGTTACCAGGTGGTCGCCGCCGATCTCAACGGCGACGGCAAGCCCGACCTGATTGCGCTCGCCAGCGGCATGACGGAGCTCGTGTGGTACGAGAACCCCGGCTGGCAGCGCCACGTCATCGCCACCGGCTTCTCAAGCTTGATCAATTGCGCGGTGGCCGATGCGCCCAGCGGCCCCATCCCCGATATTGTGGTCGCCAGCGAATTTTCCCAGCAGGCCGCCCATAGCCTGGGGAAGGTGTCGCTGCTGCGCCATAACGGCGACCCGCGCCAGCCCTGGACCGTCCAGGAAATCGACCAACTCCCCACCTCCCATCGCCTGCGCACCGCCGATATCGATGGCAGCGGCAAGCGCGTCGTTATCAACGCGCCCCTCACCGGCGCCAAGGCCGTCGCGCCGGATTACCGCGACCCGACGCCGCTGGTTTTCTACCGTCCCGGCGAGTGGAAAAGGCAGCTCATTAGCGACGAAAATACCGGCGTCGTGCATTGCATCTACGTGGTCGATTGGGATGGCGACGGCCGCGACGAGATCCTCACCGCCAGCTTCGGCGGCATCCACCTGTTCAAGCTCGGCAAGGACGGCCGCTGGAGCCGCACCGAAATCGCCAAGGGCGATCCTTCACCATGGCCCAAATCCGGATCGGGCGACGTTGCCGTAGGCCGGTTGGGCGCCACGCGCTTCCTCGCGGCCATCGAACCCTGGCACGGGAACCAGGTGTCCATCTATCGCCAGTCGGGCGGACAATGGGCGCGCCAGGTAATCGACGACGCGTTCGTCGAGGGCCACACGGTCCTAGCCGCGGACCTCAATGGCGATGGCTTGGATGAGGTGGTCGCCGGCTTCCGTGGGCGGGGCGGCAGCGTCTATATCTACTCCGCCGACGACCCGGCAGGCGAGCACTGGTCGCGTTCGGCGCTCGACGCCGGCATGGCCGCGAACGCCTGCGCCGTGGCCGATTTCAACGCCGACGGCCGCCCCGACATCGCCTGCATCGATGCCGCCAGGCTCAAGTGGTACGAAAACCTGGGGGCTGCCAAGCCGGCCCAGCAGCCCAAGTGACGGTCTGCCGGCTCACACGCGGTAGGTGTCCGCTTTCCAGTTCTTGACGGCCTTCTTGATGTCGTCTTCGGAGAGACTCTCCGCCGCCGCGCGCTGCGCCAGGGCCACGAACTCGGTGTCCGGCGCAAACCGCAGCCCGACGATCTGCCGGACGGTGAGCTTGGGGTCCAGCAGCTTGCCCGTCAGGACGTAGTGGCGCAGGTTCTCCTCCGCGCGAATGGCGCGGTCCTGCGCCTTCAACGAGAACATACGGCTGAAGGGCGTAAGGATCAGCAGGCACACGCTGAGCGCGAGAATCAGCGAAGCGCTGTAGATGCGGCTATGGTCGCCCCAAGACTGGATAAGGTTGGTGATGGAACCTCCCAGCGTCAGCAGTACCAGGGGGAACAGAACGAAGTGGAACGGGGGAACTAACCGGCGATGGTTGGCGTAATTCTGCGTGTCCATGATGAAGGTTGACTCCTCCCCCGCAGTTTACACCACGGCGGGACAGAGGTCGCGCACGAACGGGCAGCGATGGCAGCGCTCGCCGGCATTCATTGCGAAATCGAGGCTGGCCTGGGCTGCCTGGAAGTCGCGGACCAACTGCTCCGGCGCATCGAGAAGCGTGGGCGCGAGGTCCACTTCCACCAGCGTGTTGGGGCGCAGAAAGTGCAGCCAGGCGCGGCTGGGCGGGCGGCCGGCCCTGCGCTCCACGGCCATGGCGTAAAGCCGCAATTGGAGGGCATAGTCCCGCGCGCGCTCGTGGGCCTGCTGGCGGGTAACGTCGTCGGTCTTGTAATCGACCAGGACGGTTTCCCCGCCCTCTTCGAACCACAGGTCGATCTTGCCGCGAATCACCAGGTCCTCCACCGCCATCAGGAAATCGAACTCGCGCTCCACGCGGCCCGCCTGCGCCGCGCGCTTGCCGAGCGGGCTCTGGCGGAAGACATCGGCCAGACGGAGAGCCTCGGGATCGGCATCCGGAACCGGGTCGCCGGAGAGCAACGAGTGCACCTGCGATCCCAATGCGGCAGCCGGGATGCGGCCGGACTGCGCGCCTGGCCGGTTGCCGTCGAAGCCCAGGTAATGCCCCAAGTAGTAAGCCCTGGGGCACTTCGCAAATTCGGTGAGCGCCGTCACGGTGGCGTTGCCGTCCTCCTGGCCGGTGACGGCGGGGTGTTCGAACCGCACACCCGTAGCGCCGCCGGCTTCCGCCGGACTTGCTTGGCGGGCAAAATCACCGCCGGCACAGACCGGCGGCGGTACCAGAGCAGCCAGGCGCAGGCTCCACTCTTCGCCATTCGGAGCGGTGCGCGTCACCACTTCATCGCAAGGTTCGGCTGGATCGAACTGCAGGGCTTCGGTAACCAGGGCAGCCCAATTCTGAAGCTTCTTTCCGTTGCTTGAGAAGCTTAGGAAGAGGCGCTCTTCCGCGCGCGTCATGGCCACATAGAGCAGGCGATTGCTTTCCGCCAACTCGCGCTGCTGGCGCTCTTGCCGCAGGGCGTGTTGGAACAAGTCGTCCTTTTCTTCGCGGCGCGCGGGATTGCGCCAGCGCGCGCCCAGCCCGATGCGCGGCGAAAAGGCCACCGGCGGCGGACTGGTTTCCACGCCCTTGTGCAGTGCGGCCACAAACACCACCGGAAACTCCAACCCCTTGGCCGAGTGAACCGTCATCACCTGGACGCCGCCTGCCGCATTTTCCGGCGGCGCGTCGGCCTCGCGGGGGTTGTCGTCGCGCAGCAGCGCCAGTTCCCCCACGAACTCGTCGAGTGACAGGCGCGCCGCGGCGTCGCGCGCCTGCGCCAGGAACTTCTCGATGTTGGCTCCGCCGCGCGCGCCGCTTTCCGCGCGGTAGCCGCACTCGTCAATCGCGGCGAGCAGCAGCCGGTCGAAGGTGACGGATTCGCGCCGCTTGCGCCATTCTCTCAGCCGCTCGCGAAAGCGGCGCAGCGTCTCATAATCGGCGGCCTCGAATCCGGCCGGCGCGGAAAGCGCCATCAGCGCCGCGCCCAGGTTGTCGCCCTTGGAGCGTAGTTCGAGCAGCGCGTCGGGCGAAACCCCGGCCAGCGGCGAGCGCAGGACGGCTGCCAAGGCAATCTCATCCCGCGGATTGGCGATGGCGCGCAGGAGGTTGACCAGATCGGCCACCTCGCGGCAATCGTAAAAGCCGCGGCCGTGGTTCACGGCGTAGCCGATCCCAGCCTCATCGAAGGCTGCGGTAAACGCCGGGATGACCTCCGTGTTGCGGACCAGCACGGCGACGTCCTGGAAGTCGCAGCCCAATTCGAGCACGCGCCGCGCGACCCACCGCGCCTCCGCGGCGAGCGCCTGGTCCATGTCGTCCGCGGTGACGCTCAGGCATTCCACGGCCACCGGCACGGCCCGGTCGAATTTCCGTTCGGCGGTCAGGCGCCGCGGCTCGATTCCGGGCACCCCGCCTGCGATGGTCTCCACAGCCCGCAGGATTTCCGCGCGGCTGCGGAAGTTGCCGGCCAGTTCCACCATGCGGCCGCCGCCCGCCGCCACAGTGTCGCGGTACTCACGAAACACATCCGGCTCGGCATGGCGGAAGCCGAAAATGGACTGGTTGATATCGCCCACCGCGTAGAAATTGCCGGGCCTCCGCAACAGGCCGAGCAGCTTGGCCTGCTGCCCGTTGGTGTCCTGAAACTCATCCATCAGGATGTGGTCGAACTGCGATTGAACCCGCGCGCGCGCCTCGGGATTTTCCTCGAGCAGCCGCGCCGCGAACTCCTCGAGATCCGCGAAATCGAGCGCGCCCTCCTGCCGCTTGCGCTCGCGGTACAAACGGTCGAAGCGGCCGAGCAAATCGAACAGCAACTCCCGCTGCGGCGCGTAATGCGCCGTGATGAGCGCGTACTTCAGCTCGCCGATTTCTTCGCGCAGCCGCCGGACCAGCTCGTAGGCCGTGGTTCCGGACTTGCATTTCCGCAGATTGGCGGAGAAACCTTCGATGGCCCGCAGCTCCTCAAGCGGGCTCGCGGCGGTCACAATCCGCTCGGCGCCTTCCAGGACCGCGTCCAAATGACAGCTCTGGGCGGTGCTCCACGCCTCCGCCGGATCGGCGGAAAGTTCTTCCAAGGTGAGCGCCACATCGCGCACCGTGCGGCCCGGCGGCTCCGGAAACGCCGCGAGCCGTTCCACGCGTACGCCGGCGCCGCGCATGGCATCATAGGCCGAAAGCGCTGCCTCTTCGAACTCCGGCGAGGAGAGGCCGCGAATGAGCGCGCGCACCGCGGCCGGATGCTCGCGGAACAGCGCGTCCATCGCAGCGGAGATGCACTCCCGCTGCAGCCGCCAGGATTCGCGCTCGTCGGCCTGGTGGAATTCCGGGTCGATACCCGCGAATACTGCGTGCTCGCGCAGCAGGCGGGAGCAGAAACCGTGCACCGTGGAAACCCAGGCGCGCTCCATCTTGGCGCGCGTCTCAGGGTGGCCGCGAAACGCCTCCGCCAGCTTCTTGCGCATATTGCCGGCGGCTTTTTCGGTGAAGGTGATGGCCAGAATGCGCAGCGGGTCAACGCCCGCCGCCACCAGGTTGCCGAAGTACTCCACCAGCACGGTGGTCTTGCCGGAGCCCGGCCCTGCCACCACGCAGGCATCCAGATGCCGCCGGGCCACGTCGATGGCGGTGGCCTGGCTGGGCGTGAAGCGAAGCTCGTTCATGCGACCTCCGCCTGCGTGGCGGGCACGCCCAGAGCGACGCGGCACACATCGCGATAGTCGCACAAGCGGCAGTTTTCCCGATTCGACGGCGCCGCTTCCACGCGGCCGGCGCGGATCTCTTCGACCGCGCGCAGCGTCCGCGCCTGGGCGTTATGGAGCCAGCCTTCCGGGATGGGCTCGGCGGTCAGACCGTCAACCGGCCCGTCGCTCCATCCCGCATAAACCACGCCGCCCTTCAGCCCGACGTAGAACATGCCGGCCGGCCGAATGCCAAGCGTCTTTTCCGCAGCCATCATGTAGAGCGGGGCCTGCAACAGGTTCCGGTCGGTCAAGCGATGCCGGGTGCGCTGCGCGGCGCTGTACTTATAGTCGATCACGTAGGCGAGACCATCGGGAGCCACGTCGAGCCGGTCGATTTTACCGCGGACTCCGACGGTTTCGAGAGCGAACTCAAACGGTTGCTCGGTCCGCGATTCGAAGGCGGCGCGCGGCCATCGCGGGTCCTGGGCGAACGCGCACAGATCCTCCAACATGGCGTTTCGCAGCCGCTCGACGTGGTAACCGGGCGGAATGCGCTTCTCCTCCAGCGCGGCTTCGAAGATGCGCTCGAAGAGGGGCGCGATGTCTTGCGGATGCGCGTACCATTCGGCCAGCGTGGCGTGGACAATGCTTCCCTGCGTGATGAAATCGAGCCGCTCTTCGGGGCGCGCGGGCGCGGTCTTGAGGCGCAGGGTGCGGCCGGAGAAGTATTGGAAGGGGCACTGCAAGTAGGATTCGAGCGCCGTCGGGGAGACGTAGGCGGTTTTTTGGCGGAGCAGTTGGAGGAGGGCGGGGGAGCGGATTTCGATGGGTGGGACGGGGGCGCCCACCCCAGGTTGGCAGGCGAAAGCGCCCGCCCCACTTTCACTTTCGGCAACGAGCGCAAGGTCTTCGAGGAACAGCGAGGGCAGAGTGGCTTCGCCGCGCGCGTCGCATTCCGGATAGGAAAGCGTCACCAGCATGGTGGCCCTGGAGAGCGCCGATTCGAACAGGAGGCGCTCTTCGCGTTCGAAGTCCGAAGCGGTGCGCACGCGGATGCCGCCATCCTGCAAACGGCGGCGCGTGTCGTCCGGAAAGAAGGGATCCTGGCGGTGGAAGCGCGGAAACTGCTTCTCCGTCATGCCGCAGACGAAGACCACCGGCAGCTCCCATTCGCGGGCTTCAGGCGCGCTGAGCACATGGACTACGTTGCGCCGTCCATCCTCCAGGCGCAACGGCTTCAGGCGCAGCACGGATTTCACGGCGCTCCAGAATTCCTCGAGCGGCATCTGCCGGCCGGCGTCGAGCGCTTCGGCAGCTTCGTCGAGGGCTTGCTCGAAGAGGTCGAGCGCGGCGGCCTGGCTGCGCCATTCAAGCGCCACCTCATGCACGGGCGGCCCTCCATCCGGGCGCGCCGGCCGAAAGATGCCGCGCAGGGCACGCAGGCGCTCCGCCCAATCTTTGGGAGAAAGCGCGAACGAGCGCCACTCCTCGATGGCGCCCAGCCGCTCGATTTTCCGGAGCAGGCGCTCGGCGCCGGTAGAGAGCGCGGTCCCTTCGGGACCGACCAGCAGCGCCTTCAGACCTCCTAAACCGGCGTTCGGAATCTGCTCACGGAGCGCGAAATCGAAACGGTCGAGGGCGTTCGAATCCGCGAAACGGGGCGCCAGGCGCAGCGCCGACAGGGTCCGCGCGTGGTCCCATCCGCCGAGCATCGCGTCCACGGCGTTCGACAAGAAGCGCACCGCCGCGTGCCGCTGCAGGTCGGAATCGAAATAGAAGCGCGCGGGGATGCCGAACCGGCCAAGAGTGGAGCGCAGGACCGGGGCGTATGTGTCCGCCGCCCGGACGATAATGCCCATCTCGCGAAACGGCCGGCCAGCCGCGGCCTGCTCCAGAACGCGGCGGGCGATCTCCGCGGCTTCGCGCTCAACGGACGGAGCATGGAACAGCGTCAGGGCGGGGTTGGGGCGCTTGCGGCTGAAACAGGTCTGCAAGGAGATGTTTGCGAACCGGGCTTGCACGGCGCCGGTCCAATCCGCATCCGCCAGCGCGAGGGTAACGTCCGCATGGCGATCGAGCGCGGCGATGACACGCAGTTCGGGATCGGGCAGGGCGTGAAAACCGTCGAGGCAGATGGTCCGAATGCCGCCGAGGCCCTCGCGTTCGATGCGGCCGGCGGCGAGTTCCAGGCATTTGGCGCGCTGGGCCAAGCCGCGCTGTTCGAGGTCCCGGTCCACCTCGCGATACACCGCCAGAAACGCGGCGGCGAGCGGCGCATCCGGCAGGCGTTCGGCCAGGCGGGCGCTGTCGCAACCGGCGGAGGAGAAGTCCGAGATGGTTTTCGCCATGGTGGAGCAGAAGCCCGGCAGGTGCGCCGCACGCGCGAACTCCGGCCGGTTGACGCGGTCCACGGCTTGTTCCACGATCAGGTAGAAGGTGGCGTCGGAAGCCTCGCGCACGCCGCCAGTCCAAGACTTGATGAATTCGTTGAGCGTTTGGATCGCTTCGCACCGGAGCACGAAGCCTTCCCGCGCGATGCGGTTCTGGAAGTGCCGCGCCATGGTTGCGGTAGGCGCTAGCAGGCGGATGGATTCGTCTCCCGCGCGCAGAGCGTCGCGGAAGCGGTCGAGGACAAAGGATGTCTTGCCAGATCCGGCCGGTCCCGTTACGAGCCGCATTCGCTTACAGTGTAGCGCGGGCGAAGAAAATACGAAAGGGCTGGGCAGGGGGAATAATAAGAAGAAGGCAGGCGGGCCCACGGGGGCCGTGGGCGCCCCGGCCCGCCCCACCATGAATGAGTTGATACAGAGCATAGAACGGCACGGATACCTGCTCCTGTTCTGCTGGGTACTGGCTGAGCAGAGCGCGCTGCCTATCCCTTCGGTTCCATTGTTAGTGGCGGCCGGGGCGTTGGTCCACAGGGGAAGCTTGCATGCCGGGGGCGCAATGATGTGCTGTATCGGCGGCGCTCTCCTGGCGGACATGATCTGGTTTCAGTTGGGCCGCATGCGCGGAAAAAGCATTCTGCGATTCATCTGCCGCGTCTCACTCGAACCCGATTCCTGCGTGAGGCAAACGGAAAACGCCTTCCGCAAGAACGGTCTGAACACGCTGCTGTTCGCCAAATTCGTGCCCGGGCTGAATGCCGTCGCCGCTCCCTTGGCAGGCGATTCGGGAGTTGGAATCGGGCGGTTTCTGGCGATCGACAGCCTGGGAATTATGGTGTGGAGCGGCGCGTACCTGGGCGTCGGTTATCTCTTTAGCAACCAGGTTGAGGAGGCCCTTGGCTACGCCCAGCGGTTGGGCGCCGGCGCCCTGATTCTATTTGGCGGTCTGCTGGCAGCTTGGATCCTTTGGAAGTTCCTCCAAAGGCGGCGAGTGCTGAAGAAACTCGATGTGGTTCGCATCACGCCGGAGGAATTGCGCGGGCGCATGGATGCGGGCGAAGATCTTTACGTTGTGGACCTGCGTTTGAGGATCGACGACGATTCGCCTTCCTTGCCCGGGGCTTTCCGGCTCTCGATTGAGGAACTCACAAGCAGATCGCAGGAAATTCCCCGTGACAGGGAAATCATTTTGTATTGCAGTTGACCGAACGAAGCTTCCAGCGCCCGTGCGGCGCTGCTCCTGAGATCGCATGGCATCACACGGGTGCGTCCCTTGCGAGGAGGCGCGGAGGCGTGGGCCGAGATGATGCAACGGCGGGGATGATGGATGTGGCACGGGCCGGACAAAACACGATAGAGTGGTGAAAATCGGTCTGGGTGAATGAAAAAGCCATACATCGTCGCGATCGATGACGATCTCTCCGTGCTGCGCGCCGTGGAGCGCGACTTGAAATCGAAGTTCGCCTCGCAGTATCGCATCCTCACCGCCGATTCGCCGCAGAAGGCCATCGGCGTAGTCCGTCAACTGACCTCGCGCGGCGATCAGGTTGCGCTTTTTCTGGTGGATCAGCGCATGCCCTTCATGAGCGGAACCGAGTTCCTTCAGGAGGCGATTGTTCTGCAGCCCGAAGCGAGGCGCGTCTTGCTGACCGCATACGCCGATTCCGCAGCCGCGATCGACGCCATCAACAAAGTCAAACTCAATCACTACCTGATGAAGCCGTGGGAGCCACCGGAGCAACACCTCTACCCGGTTCTGGCCGACCAACTGGAGGATTGGCAGGCCGGGAATCACCAGGCGTTCGATGGCGTCTACATTGTCGGTACGCGCTGGGCGCCGGAAACGCACCGGCTCAAGGATTTCCTGGCCAAGAGCCAGGTTCCTTACCGCTGGATTGAACCAGAAGGAATTACCGACACGCGGGTGCTGGCGGCTCTCGGCGAGACGCCGCCGGCGCTCCCGGTGGCGATCCTGGCTGACGGGACCGTACTGGAGCGGCCTGAACTTTCCCGGATTGCCGATAAGCTCGGGCTGTCCATGGCGCCCAGCCGGCGTTTCTACGATGTCATTGTGGTGGGCGCCGGTCCGGCGGGACTGGCGTGCGCGCTTTACTGCAGCACTGAGGGTCTGAAAACGGTTTTGATCGAACGCGAAGCCGCGGGCGGCCAGGCCGGACTCAGTTCGCGCATCGAAAACTATCTGGGATTTCCTTCCGGCCTCAGCGGGGCGGATCTGGCGCGCCGGGGCGTGGCGCAAGTGCGCCGCTTCGGAACCGAAGTCCTGGCGCCGGCAGAGGCGACGGGTTTGGCAGTGGATGGCGAGTATCGCGTGGTCAAATTGTCGAGTGGGCTGGAACTGGCCGCGCACAGCGTAGTGATCGCGGCCGGAGTACAGTGGCGGCGTCTGGACGTTCCGGGCATGGACAGGCTCACGGGAGCGGGCATCTACTACGGCGCGGCGATCACCGAGGCTTCCTCCTGCAAGGGCGAAGATATTTACATTGTCGGCGGCGCAAATTCGGCGGGGCAGGCAGCCGTGTATTTTTCCGATGTGGCGCGCTCCGTCAAGATGATCGTACGCGGAGAGTCATTATCGAAATCGATGTCTCACTACCTGGTGGAGCGGATACAGACCATGCCCGCCATCTCGGTAATTCCCTATTCGGAAGTGGTGGAGGTAGGGGGTGAGAATCGTCTGGAAGAGATCACCATCCGGCACCATGATTCGCAGACGAGCGAGAAAGTCGCCGCGGCGGCGCTCTTCATCTTCATTGGCGCGGAGCCGCATACGGAATGGCTCGATGGCGTGGTCCGCCGTGACGGCAAGGGCTTCCTGGTGACGGGGGCCAATCTGGTTCAGAACGGAAAGCGGCCCGCGGGCTGGAGTGTTGACCGCGACCCCTACCTGCTGGAAACCGATGTGCCGGGCGTGTTTGCGGTGGGCGATGTACGCGATGGAGCGGTGCGCCGGGTTGCCAATAGCGTTGGCGAAGGCTCCATTGTGCTCTACTTTATCCGGCAGTACATGCGTAACCGATAGGCGGGAGGTTGATGTTGGAACCTGATGTTCAACGGGTAACGGCGGCCGATTTGCTGCAGTTTCCGCTCTTTGCCGGTGAAAAGCCCGAGGCCATCGAGTGGCTCGCCAGCCAAATGACGGCCCGCAGCATTGAGGCAGGCGCGGTGATCGCGCAGGAGGGCGATCCCATCACGGAGTTCCAGGTCATCCTCGAAGGCGAGATTCATTATCGGAGAGATGAGGACCCGTCGGCGGGCGTCTTCGTAGGTTCCGCCGGTCAAGCCTTCGGGGTACTTCCGTTCTCGAGGCTCAAGACATCCATGGGACGGATATGGGCGGTCCGGTTCACGCGGGTCGCCGCCATGGACGCTTCGCGACTTAGCGAACTGGTGCAGCGCGCGCCGACGCTTGCGCAGCGGCTGGTATCGCAAATGACGGACCGTACCCGCGAGGCGGCGCGCGCCATGGAGCGCTCCAACCGGCTTCTGGCTTTGGGTAAACTCGCCGCCGGGCTCGCGCACGAGCTCAACAACCCAGCGTCGGCGGCGGTTCGCTCCTCGGCTCGTCTTCGCGAAACGATCAACGAACGCCGGAAGAACGCCCTCGCGCTGCGAGGCGAGAAAATCTCCGAGCAGGCCTTACAACTGATGGCGGACCTCTCCGAGAGGGTCGCGGAATGCGCGCCGACGCCGGGGACGGGGAACGAACTGGAGCGCGCCGACCTTGCAGGCGAGCTTTCGGATTGGCTTGAGGCGGCCGGCGTTCCGGGCGAACTGGCATCCGATCTTGCGGATGCGGGAATCACACCCGGGCTTCTGGCGCCCCTGGTACCGCTGGCCTCTGCCTCGGCGCGTACGCTTGGACTGCGCGTACTGGTGGCCGACCATCAGATTCTCTGCCTCTCCCGCGAAGTGGAAGACGCCGTGCGGCGCATTTCCGAGCTGGTACAGTCGATCAAGTCGTATTCGTACCTGGATCAGATTCCGGTGGCCGAGGTGGCAGTGGAAGCGGGAATCGACGTGACTCTGCGTATGTTTCAGCACCAACTGAAACACGGCGTTCAGGTGACGCGCGAGATTGCGGATGGCCTGCCGCGAATCCTGGCCAACGGCAGCGCGCTGAATCAGATTTGGACCAATTTAATCGACAATGCGTTGGACGCCATGGCGGAGATGCCGGCGGGGCAGCCCAGGAAGTTACTGGTGAGGACCTGCGCGGAACCCGATGCGATTCTGGTGGAGATCGGCGACAATGGCCCGGGCATTCCGGCTGAAGTGCAGAGCCGGATCTTCGATCCATTTTTCACCACCAAGCCGGTTGGTGAAGGCACAGGGCTGGGCCTCGACATTGTGCAACGGATTGTACGGAACCACAAGGGGTCGATTCGGGTGGAGTCGGCGCCGGGACGAACGGTGTTTCAAGTGCGTTTGCCGCGGTAGAGTGGCGCTTCGGCACAAGCGACAAGAAGGCAGACGGGCCCGCGGTGACAAGAAGGTAGACCGGGACAAGAAGGCCAGGAGGTCCGCCCCACCGGTTTTTTGAATCCGTTAAGGGGGGCGGATGCTCAACAAGCCAGGGTGGATCGGATGCCGATCGATGAGGCCGTTGAGGTCCGCAAGATCGCCTGTCAGGAAGTGCGCGGCGGGAACTGCAGGGTGGCCTACAAGGTGGAGTTGCCGGGACTGACAGGCTGGATATCCTGCCAGCCGCTGGGAGCTTCTCCAGGCGGCGGTGATGTCTATTACATGTCCGCTTGCAGTGCAGGGGTGATGGCTCGCGTAGTTCTGGCCGATGTGGCCGGTCATGGGGAGGTTGTCAGCGCGGCCGCGGACCGGTTGCGGGACGCTCTTCGGCTGCATGTAGAACGCTGGGACCAATCGACGCTGATCCGTCAATTGAATGACAACTTCCTAAAGGGCGCGGACCGCGCCTCGTTCGCCACGGCTTTCGTCGGCAGTTTTTATTCCACTACCGGCGAACTGCTCTTCACAAATGCCGGGCATGTGCCGCCCCTGTGGTATCGGTCGGCTACCGGGGAATGGAGCTTTCTGCTGGAATCGACCCCGCTCAGCAAAGAGATTGTCGACCTTCCCCTGGGACTGATTGCCGGAACATCTTATAGTCAGACGGCGATACAATTGGACCCCGGAGATCTGCTGCTGCTGTACACAGACGGCGTCAACGAAGCTTGCGACGAATTCGGCACGCAGTTGGGGCTGGCGCGCTTGCTCTCGATAGCTCGGAACCTGCCCAGGGAGTCCGCCGCAGCAGCGGGCAAGGGGTTGCTTGCGGCGGTAGCCCGCTTTCGCGGAACAGCGCCTGCCAAGGATGATGAAACCGTACTGGCGCTCGAACGGCGCGCAATTGTGAGTTGAGTATGGAAGACAGTCCGCGGCTCGAAATCAAGTTCAGCGTGCCGAGCGATCCGCGATATTTGTGCGTGGTTCGCGGCGCCGTGGGCACACTCGCTTCCGTCATCGGTTGGGAGGAATCCGACTGCAGGGCCATCGCGCTGGCTGTGGACGAAGCACTGACTAATGTCATCCGGCACGCTTATCACAATCGTACCGATGGTTTGATTCAGTTGGAATGCCGGGAGAGTGCGGACGGACTGGAAATTTCGTTGTTGGACACTGGCGACGCGCCGGACAGATCGAAAATATGTGCACGCGAAATTGGCTGCGATCAACCGGGCGGTCTGGGGACCCACATTATCAGACAGGTGATGGACAAGTTCTCCTACGAGGAATCGCCGCAAGGAAATCGCTTTGTGGCGAGCAAACGGTTGAGGAAGACAACGTGAAAATCTCCGTTCGCGAGGTGGGAGAAGCGAAGGTTGTGGAAGTAGATGGGGAAGTGGACCTGGGCACCTCACCGGCTCTGCGACGGACTCTTCTCGCAACCCTTTTGACTGCGGGAAAGGTGGCGCTCAACCTGGGAGCGATCCGCTACATCGACAGCTCCGGGATTGCCACTCTCATCGAAGTGCTGAACCGGTCGCAGCATTTGAAGAAGGAGTTCGTGCTGTTTGGGCTGAGTCCCGCGGTTCAAGAGGTCTTCCGGCTCACGCATGTAATGCGGATTTTTCAGGTATTTCAGACCGAGCAGGAGGCATTAGGGATACCGTGATGCGGTGGGTGGAAGGGGTAGGCGCCACAACAGAACGAAGCGTGGCCTACGTCGGCGGCCTGGCTGAAGTCTCCGCCAACGCCCTTCGACTGCTCATCCGGTCTCCCCTGAAACGCAGCCGCATGCTGGACCGGGCGATTCACGAGGCGATGGCCGCCGGCGTCGGGGCCATCCCGATCATCTCGCTGGTCACCTTGTTTGTCGGCGTGATCATTGCTTTGCAGGGCGCTTACGAACTGCAGCGGTTGGGGGCGATGCAGTTGGTGGCGGGCCTGGTGGCAATCGCCATTACCAGGGAATTGGGGCCGCTGATCACGGCGATCGTCGTGATTGGAAGGTCCGGCTCCGCATTCGCCGCCGAGATTGGGACGATGCGCGTGACGGAAGAACTGGACGCGTTGAAGACGATGGCCCTCGACCCGGTAGCTTTTCTAGTGGCGCCCAAATTTATCGCGATGGCCGTGATGTTACCCTGCCTCGCGATCCTGGCAGACCTGCTGGGGATCCTGGGCGGCAGCCTGTTTGGCACGATCGGCGGCGGCTACACATTTGGCGGCTACATGCTGGCGACTCGCGATGCGCTGCAACTCCGCGACATTACCAGCGGCGTGATCAAGAGCGTGGTTTTCGGCATCGCGATCACCGCGGTGGGTTGCCATGAAGGGTTCTCAACGGGCGCCGGCGCGGAAGAGGTGGGGCGCTCCACCACATCGGCTGTCGTCATATCCATTCTGCTGGTTATCGCGATCGACCTGATCTTTACGGGTCTGTTCTACCTGGCGCGGGGAGGGAACTAACCGCATGGCGCCCTCCGACTCCCAGGATCCAGTAATCTCTGTGCGCGATTTGCGGGTGCGCTTCGGAGACCGTGAAGTCCTGCATGGCCTGACCTTCGAAGTGCGGCGCGGCGAGACGCTGGTGGTCATTGGCGGCTCCGGTTCGGGCAAGAGCACCATGTTGCGGGCTCTGGTGGGCCTGGAGAAGCCTTCGTCCGGCGAAGTGCGGATCAAAGGCGTGGACCTTTCCACTGCGAGCGCCCGCGAGATGGACGCGATTCGCAAGCGCATCGGCCTGGCGTTCCAGGGCGGCGCATTGATCGGCTCGCTATCGGTCGGCGGGAACATTGCGCTGCAACTGTTGGAGCACACCACGCTGGAGAGAAGCACGATTGACGTGATGGTGCGCATCAAACTGGAGCAGGTTGGCTTGAGCGGCTTCGAGCGCTACAGCCCCTCGCAGTTGAGCGGAGGCATGCGGAAGCGCGCCGCCTTTGCCAGGGCCATGGCGCTCGATCCGGAGATTCTCTTCTTCGATGAGCCTTCGGCGGGGCTCGACCCGATCACCGCCGCTGGAATCGACGATCTGATTCTCAGCCTGAAGAAGGCTTACGGCCTCACGATGGTGGTGGTAACGCACGAACTGGCCAGCGCCTTTCTGATTGCCGACCGGATGGTTCTGATCGATCATGGCAGCATCGCGGCAATGGGCCCGGTGGAAGAAGTGAGGAACAGCAAGGACCCGAGGGTGCGCCAGTTTCTCGACCGCATTGCCGATTCCACGCAGGAAGATGTTGTCGATCACATGCGGATCTTCACGGAAGGGATCAGGTAGGACGGATGGAGGCTGTGCGCGAGCGAACGTTCGTGGGGCTGTTTGTCCTGATCGCGGGAGGCCTGCTGCTAGGGACGATTGTCGCGATCTCAGGCGGGCTGGGGAGTGACAGCGTGCGGCATCGCGCCTACTTCAGATTTGCCGGAGGAGTGCAGGCCGGCGCGCCCGTGAGGTATGGCGGCATGTTAGTAGGCAAGGTGGAACGGGTCCGCGTGGATCCAGGGAACTCAACGCGAATCGAGATCGATATTGCTGTGAGGCGGGATGCGCCCCTGAAGACGGACAGCGTCGCCAAGATTTCGACTCTGGGACCGTTAACGGACAACTATATCGAGATCGCCACGGGCAGTGAACACTCGGCTCTTGCCGCGCCGGGTACCGAACTCCTCTCGGCGGAGGCGTTCGGTCTGCCTCAATTGGGAGACGCTGCACAGGCCTTGATGCCCGATGTGCAGCGGGCGCTGCAGAAACTCAATCAGAACCTGGACGGCTTGCAGGTCACAGTGTCGAGGGTTAACGATTTACTTAACGACCGGAATCGCGCCAAGGTAAGCGGGACTTTGAATGGCGTCGAAGGGATGGTGGCCGATATGCGGCCCAAGGCGAACGAATCGCTGGACAATATCAACGTCATGCTGGCCGATACACGTCCCAAAGTTGCCGCGACGCTTACTAACTTACAGGATCTCTCCACCAGGCTCCAACCGCTGCTGGAGTCTCTCAATGCGACCACGGCTCGCGCCAATGACACGCTGGGACACGTGGACTCCACCCTCATGGAGAACCGGCCGGACGTTCGCGCCGCGGTGACCGGCCTGCGCGAAACACTGGCGAAATCGACCGCATTGCTCAGCCAATTAAATCAGACTCTGGATCAGAATTCCGGCAACATCGACGACCTATTGGATAACCTTCGTATGACCACCGAGAATCTGCGCGCGCTGACGGAAACATTAATGCAATCCCCCGCGAGCCTGATCCGGGGGATCCGCGCGCCCGACCGCAAACCGGGAGACATCGGTAAGTGATGCGTTACCTCATTTCACTCCTGCTGGCGACTGCGGCGTGCCTGGCGGACACCGGGTGCGTCGGGACGAGACCGGCTCATTACTATACCCTGGGAACGGGCGCGCCGGCGGCGACGCAGAGCAAACCGGACGGTCTCATTCTTCTGGTGGGCAATATTTCTACTTCGGAAGCGCTGCAGGACAGCCGGATTCGCTATCGCACCGGCGCCAACGAGGCCGGCGCGTATGAATACCATCGATGGACGGAGCGGCCCGGATCGATGGTTCGCAATGCGCTAATACGGGGGCTGCGGGATTCCGCAAAGTACCGGCGGGTGCTGGAGTCTGGCAGTTCGGTCAGCGGCGATTACCTGTTGCGCGGCGAGCTCGAGGAGTTCGACGAAGTGGATGGCGCGTCGATTCGAACGAAGATTTCGCTGCATGTGGAACTGGTGGAGTTGAAGACCAACCAGATTGTGTGGGACCACATGTTGGAGCGGGCGGAACCCGTCAGTGGGAAGACTGTGGTGGAGGTAGTGCAATCGCTTGACAGAAACCTGCAACAGGTTGTGAGCGAGACGGCGAGTGAGATCGACAGGTTCCTGACGTCCGGACGTTGAGTGGGCGCTTGGGTCAGCCTTAGCATCCCAGTGTTAGTTTAGTTACAGCAGCAATACGTCCACGCGATGGGCGTGGACCATCGCCTCGCAGGGGGACCATTCAAAAACGGTAAAGCGGCCGTCCTGCGAAGCGACGAGCGCTACAGCGTCCCGCTGGTCCTGGGTGAATTGAGCTGCCGAGAGATGCCGTGTGCCGCCGAGTTGTTCCGGATGGATGAGGGACGATGCGGCGCCTTCGGTTGGCTCGGTGAGCGTGACCTGCTCGATCTGGGGCCAGCCTTTCCGGCGGGCGATCTTGGCGCCGAAGCCGAGCAGCTCGTATCGATCCGTAAGCACCACGGCGCCATCGACCGCGGTCAGGCCGGCGACGGCTGCAATGGTGGGGCCGAGCGCGTCCCGCGGCGCCTGCCCTTCGATTCGATCCGCTTCCCGGCTGAGCTCGGCGAGTTCAAGAAAAGGCGGCGAGACGGAATATGGGATGGGGTGCAGGATGGACTCACGCCAGGCTTCGGCGCCTGCCGGAACCACAAGCAGAGAAGCGCCGCGTCCGTGCGCTCGCATGGAGACCGCGAGTTGCACCAGAGGATCCACGGATTGAATCCAGGAAGCCGGCGAACCATACCCGAGCAGTGAGGTCAGGAGCGCCGGGCAATCGGGCCGGGTTGAGGCGCGCTCGTCCACGACCTTGATCAAATCGCCTTCGAGCACGGCGACGTTGACAAACTTGCGCGATTCCTCACCCCGGTGGTGCTTGACCACAAGCAGGCCGGGCGCCGCCACTTCGAGCACGAAGCATAGGACTGGAATGTTGCGGGTAGTCCCCCAGACGGACGGCTCGCCCTGGTCGCGCCAGACTCCGAGATGAACGCCGGGCCGCTCGACGGCGGGCGCCACGCGCGTCAGGGCGGCCGGCTCCAGGGGCAGAGGACGTTCGAAACGGAGTGGACGCTCGGCCTCATCCGGCGGAAGGAACGCCAGAGAGATCTTCGGTGGAGATCCCTCTTCCCGGCGCAAACTTGCCCAGAAGGCTGCGTCAATCACGGCTTCGATGGTTTCGGCGTCCGGCAGGGGAGCGAGGCATTTCTCACCTCGCGCAAGGGCTTCCTCCCTATGACGCGCGAAATATGCGTGCAGCTTCGGAGAGATGGTTCGGGCCGCGGCGTAGGCCTCACGTTTCATCGGAATATGCCGATCTCATTTTACGGAAAAGGCCAACAGAATGTTACCGGCCATGCCTCCCGTATTCGCGTAGCCGGAATTCACGAACACCATGCCGCCGGCCACGGTCGGGCCGGCGCCGCTGAAGGAACCTCCGTGTGCCTGGATGCCGTTTACCGTGGGAAAGTCGCGCGCCGCGTCGAAATCCCAGACGATTTTGCCGTCGGCGATCCGGTACGCGCGCAGATGCCCGTCCATGGACGCCGACAACACCAGGCCCGGTACGGCGGTGGGCGGCGCCAATTGCGCGGCGCTGCAGCCACGCTTTCCGGCGCATGGTGGCGCGGGCGGCGGAGTCTGCCAGACGATTCTGCCGCTGGCCGGATCGAGGGCAAACAGACCGCCGGGGTTGGGAGACCCCATGTCGGAAAGCGGCGCAAAAACCAGCCCCTCAGCCGCGGCCATGCCCCAGAGAACCCCGCCCAACTTGCCGCCCTTGCCGATGCGCGTCTGCCACACGATCTTCCCATTTTGGTCCGGATCGAACGCATGGACCACTCCCGACTTTTGACCTGCGACCAGCAGGTCGCGGCCGCCCGCCTGGACCAGAATGGGGGAAGATCCGAAATCGACATCCTCCCCCGGGTTTGAGGGGCAATTGCCGGCCGTCGGGCGACCGCGGCCGCCGCAATCCCAGTTGAACATGTCGGGCGAGGCTTGCTGGGCCCAGCGGATCTTGCCGGTCGCCAGATCCATGGCCACCACGGCATCGGCGGTTTTGATATCCGGATCGGAGTACCCATTGCCCGTGGCGACGTACAGGAGTTTCCGCTTGAGATCGATGGTGGGCGATGACCAGACGGTCGCGCCGGAGGGTCCGTAGTATTGCACTCCGTTGGGACCGACCTTGGTGGGCCCCGCTTCAGGCGTGGTGTAGCTCCGCCAAATGACGGCGCCGGTCTTTGCGTCGAGTGCGACAACGTTGCCTCTGAACTTGCAACAGGGGTACTGCGGATTGGAGCCGGCGTTCTCCTCCTGCGATGCGATGGGGACGTACAACTTTCCGTCGTAGAGTTTGGGAGAGCCGGTGATGCGGGTGAAAGGCTGGTCGTCCAGCTTCTTTTGCCAGATCAACTTGCCGGTGTTGGCATCCACGGCGTAGGCGTTGGATTCCAGATCTCCGAAGTAGGCCCGAGGCCCGGGACCAACCACCACGGCGGCGCGCACCAGCGTTTTTGCCTGATACCTCCAGTAGAGGCACCCGCTGTTAGCGTCCAGAGCGTACACGGTTCCGTCGTTGCTACCGGTAATCACGCGGCCGTCGACGATGGTGGGCTGCCCGAAGGCGGAGGTTCCGGTTGGAAAACCAAACGCCCATTTGAGGTCCAGCGTCTTGAGGTTGGAGGCATCCAGACCGGCGGCGGAGGCCGGTTGAAAACGGGTGTTTTGGTTATCGGGACTCCAGCCGTTCCAGGACCGGTTGGAAGCCGCGGGCTTCGCTCCGGGCGCGCAGAAACCCGACATTTCCGGCGGGATCGCGGCCGGACCGGACGAACCCAGGTAGCGCGCGACCGCAACGCGCTCCTCCGCGGTCAGAGCATCGCCCTGGACCTTCATGGAACCGCTCTCGAGCGTCTTCAGGACGTCCTGCCAGGGGATGGCAGCCAAGGCCTCCGGCATGGGCGCGTGCGCGCCGCTGTTGGGGGAGTGGCAGCTCATGCAATGGGTCATGAAGACCCTGGTGGGTTCCTGCGCCGCCAGGAGCGCGGACGCTGCCAGTCCGATCGCGAACAATCTCATCAGGCCTCCATTGGTTGGGTGGGTCGTAACCGTGAACCGATTCTACACAAGTTGCGGGGTTTTGGGCCGTGAGGTATCGCACAGTTTGAGAGGCTGGATTTCGACGAGCGGCGCCCGGCCGCTAACGAAACTGAAAGTCCCGCAGGAGCACACCGCCCGCTTCAAAGCGGCGCTGGATATGGGCCGCCGGGAGACCGAGCGCCGCGGTCTCGATATCGATGGACCTCCATGTAGAAGGCTCGAATGGCATGAAGCCTAGCGAAGTGGGGAAAGGCGCATAAGAGCCGCCCAGCGGCTGGGTGTCCGTGCTCCCGCGATGCTCAATCGCCAGCTTTGAGAATGGGGAATAGCATGTGGCATCGTGCAATTCGGCGGAGTTTGCCATTGTCGAGCGGAAAACCAGGCACAGCCCCACATCGGGGATCACATTCACGCTGCGTACCGCGATGGTCCCGACCCGCCGGTACAGAGTAAACTCCACGGTGCCGGACAAACGAACCGGCGCGTCCTTGTACCGCTCGTAGAATTCCGGGTCGACGAAGGCGGTGAGCCAAGCCTTCCCCTCGGACAGGCCGTGAAAGGCATGGAAGGCCAGCCAGCCTGACCGCCATGCGCCGGACGGCGCTTGGACGTCAACCGAGGTGAAGTCGGCGGCGACCGATTCTACGCCCGGAACGCCGTCCACGCGCAGGGGGATCTCCAGGCGCACTCCGTCGGGATCGCTATTGCTGCTGAAGTATTGCGTCGGGTGCGTTCCGGCGCGCGACGCATCGTAGTAGAGCCGCAGCGTGGAGGCGGGGACGGCCTGCCGAGAGTAGAGGGCCTGAATTGCGAAAGCGGCGCCGCCGATGGGAGCATAAGCCGCCAGGGCCGTGAGCGCTAATGTAGCCGCCACAATGCCGCGGGAGAGCACCGTCCTGCGCCGCGTGTACTGTAGCGCGATGGCCGCCGTCATGCCTACCGTCAGTACCAAGGCGGCCCCGCAAGTGCGAATCCAGTCGTATCCTCCCCAATCCGGATATCCATTCCCGACCAAAGCCCAGGTTCCCGCCTGCAGCAGCACAAACGCCGCAATGGCCGCGGTCCCGACCTGGCCGAAATGCCTGGTTACGGCGCCCAAGGCCACCGCCGGCAGGACGCAGAATATCGAGAAGAACACCTGTCGCCAGAGCAGCGCGGGCAGCCAATGCCAAGGGGAAAGCCCGGCCTGCGCCACCGACACGAACTGGCACACGAATAGCGGCAGATTCACGAACAGCAGCAGGAACACGGCCTTGGCCGCTATCAGATCCCGCCGGGAATAAGGCCGTGTGAGCCAATACTGCTCGTGCCCGATGAGCCGCTCTTCCTGGATCAGCGAAACTACCAGAACCCAGCACGCCAGCACGGCCAGGAACGGGGACACATTTTGCAGGAAGGTCACCGCTGCGTCCACCCGGACCCTGTAGGGTGGAAAGGGGTCCCGCAACGCCGCAATCGCCATCAGCGTAATGAACACCAGCGCTTGGGGCAACAAGCACAGGGCGTCTTTGCGGAAAATCCGCAGGCTTCTGCTCATGGAAGTTGTCCACCCCCGGGGTGAATCTCGATTTCGCGCTCGAAATGCGCCACGGCGCGGCGCGTGACGAGGAGGATTTCCGATGGCCCGGCGCTCACTACGACGTTGCCGGTGACAGTTTGCCAAAGTCCTCCCGTGTTCGTGCACGGGCCGTAGGAAAGATTGCCGAATAGCCGCTCCGACAGAAGGGGCATTTCAAAACCAGTCGGCATGCCCATGGCTGAGATCCGAATCACGGCGTAACCGGGCGTGGGTGCGGGCCAGGAACAGAGGATACTCAGGTTTCCCATGCCCATCACCCAACACAGACCGCCCTGGGGAACGCGCGTCGGCCCTCCGCCGGCCTGGAGCGGCGTGATTTCCTCGGACGAGAGCAGGGTGAGCGCCATAGTTGCGTGGAGTTCACGTCCGGCGCTGTAGTCCGAACTGGCGAAATACGGGTCCACGTTCAGGTACAGCCAAGGGTCGGCGCCCGGGAGCATTCCCTCCTCCCGCGTCGTCCTTCCCGACGCGATGTTTCCCGACATGATCGCGTTACCCAACCGGTTTAGCGAATCCCATCCGGAGCTCCAAACGCTGCCGTCCGCCAATACCCCGGTCGCGGCAATCCTGTCGCTCCATACCGCCATGCCCGGGGGAACGCCTGTAACCAGAATCGGAACTTCCACCGCGGACGGATCGCCGCGCCACGCGGATCGAGGCAGCGGCGCGAGCTCGCCGCCGCGAGGCGAGTCTTGAACGATGCGCACCGCCGAGTCAGGCGCGCGCTCGCCGAGCCGGCTCTGGAAAGCGAACGCCGCGTGCCAGCCCGGCGCCCACATCGCCAGGCCAACGGCCACCGCCAAGGAGGCCAGTAACAACCTGGAAAGAGCGGTCCTTCTTGTGGAATACTGCAGGGCCAGGATCGCCGAGGCGGCGACGATCGTGACCGCGTTTTCCGCGGCAAAGTGCAGCCACTCCACACCGCCCCAGTTCATGTTGTCGCTGCCGAGGATTCGGGATGCCAGCAATAGCGCGATCACAGCGGGAGCCATGACGGCAGCCAAGGATACCCCCACGAACTGCACCATGCCCGCTGAAGCCGCGGCAACCGCCGCGCCGCACAGGACCGTTCCCAGAGTGGCGAATTGCACCATCGCCAAGCCCGCCCAATGCGCCGCCGGCGATTCGCCGCGGGCCAGCAGACCGTTCACGCTTGCGGCCAGGACGGGCAAATGAACGAAGACCACGAAGAAGAGCAACTTGGCAGCCAGCAGAGTGCGCCAGGAGATAGGCCGGGTAAGCCAGTATTGCCTGTCCCCCACCAACCGCTCCTCATGAATCGCAGAAGCGATCAGGAACCATTGGGCCAGCGCTTCAAGGCTCATCACATTAATTAGCGCGCCCGCCACGTTGGGCTGCGCGGGGTGAACCCAGCGGCCGAGTGTCTCGATGCCCACCACGAGGAGGATGCGCGGCCACAGGCGCCGCACGTCCTTCCTGAAAACCAGCAGCACGCCGCTCATCTGGCGCCGTCCCGGTTGGCTTTCGCAAGACTCACGAAGATGGATCGCAGCGGCATCGCGTTGGCCGCCATGTCGCGGAATTCGGGAAACAGCCGGCGCGCTTCCTCGGCCGTGCGTTGCTCGTCGAATCGCGTGTCGATAAAACGGACGACTGGCCCGGCGATCTCCGGCTGCAGCCAGGTCGCCGGCCAATCGCGTGGCAGCGCGGGCGGCGCTTCAAAGGTCAGAGAGATCTCGCGAAACCGCGCACTCAGCGCTTCCAGTTCCTCGGAGAACTGCAGCCGGCCTCCGTCCAGATAGCCGATGTGGCTGGCGAAGCTTTCGATCTCCGCCAGATCGTGCGACGAAATGAGAATCGTGGTTCCTTCGGCGCGCGCCAGCAGGCCTTCGATCAGCTCGTCGCGCACCAGCGCGTCCAGGCCGGTGAATGGCTCGTCGAGAACGATCAGCTTCGGCCAGTAGGCCAGAGATGAAGCCAACGCGGCCTTCATCTTCATCCCGCGCGACAGGGACTTCATCTTGCGGCCAAGCGGTAACTGAAACGCGCGCACCAGATCGTCAGCCAGCGCGCGGTCCCAGGCCGGGTAGAATCCCGAAAGGTAGTCGAGAAAGTACCGCACGGTCATCCACTCCGGCATTTCCTGGTTTTCCGAGACGTAGCCGATTTGCGTGAAATCGCCGGGCCCCAGCCTGCGCGAGTCCGTCCCCATTACCTCGCTGCGCCCGCCGCTGGGCGGCAGGATGTTCATCAGCACTTTGATGGTGGTGGTCTTGCCCACCCCGTTCGGCCCAAGCAGGCCGTAGATAGATCCGGCTGGAACGTCGAGATCCAGGCCGTTCAGCACCTCGGTGCGGCCGAACCGCTTCGAAAGGCCTTGTGCGCGAATCACGCTGGTCATTTTCTCCTTCTCTCTCCTTTGGCCGGCGAACCGGCGGGGGATTTTTCGCGGCGATCCAGCCGTTCCCAGTGCGCGGCCAACGCTTCCGTCACTTCGTCCAGGCCCAGCCCGAGCCGCTTGGCCTCCACCGCAAGCTGCTCGACTTCGCGATCCAGCAGTTGCGACAATTCCGCGGGAGACGGCGCGGAAGGCTGCGCCACCACCGTTCCCGTGCCGGGCATCACTTGCAACAGCCCTTCGTTGAGCAGTTGGGTGATCACTTTGTGAGCCGTATTGGGGTTGATTTTCAGCGCCGTGGACAGCGTCCGCACGGAAGGGAAAGGGTCGCCGGGCCGGAGCTGACCGGAGATCAGGGCCTTCTTAGCCGCATAGACCACCTGCTCATAGAGCGAGGCGCCCGGCTGGAAGACGACCCGGAACGGTATCACGGGTGTATTATGACTGATAGTACAGTCTGGCGTCAATACGATTCTTTGCCTATTCGCGGTCCATCTCCTACAATTAAGGGTGATGAAGCGCAGGACCCCGAAGACGTTCTCCTATTCGGTCTATTACGAACAAGCTCCCGAGGGAGGCTACGTGGCGTTCGTTCCGGCCCTGCCGGGTTGTCACACGCAGGGCGAGACGCTCGAAGAGACGGAGCGCAACGTCAAGGAGGCCATCGCGCTGTACCTGGAGAGCGTGGCGGCCCATGGCGAATCGATTCCCGAAGAAGGCCGCTCGTTCCAGGGCAGGGTCACCATTCCTGCCTGATCCATGTCCGAGATCCCGTCCCTAAACGCGCGCAAGGTGGTCCGTGCGCTGAAGCGCGCGGGTTTTGTGGAAGACCGCCAGAGAGGAAGCCACCTGGTCCTTATTCACCCCGTGTCGAGGGTTCGAACCGTCGTGCCTGTTCATGCCGGCCGGACCATCAAAACGCCGTTGCTACGCTCCATCATTCGCGAGGCGAACCTTTCGGTCGAGGAATTCCTCGATTTGCTCTGACCTCAAGCAGCCATCACCGTCTTCCCCTGCGGGATAATAATAGCCATGCGGCGGCTGCTCATCGTCGGCCTGCTTCCGTGGCTGTTGTCGGCGGAGGACCACTGGCTGAAGTTTGCCTCGGGGCCGTTCGAAGTGCTGACGGACGCCGGCGCGCTCAAGGGGCGCGAGACCCTGGTCCGGTTTGAGGAGTTCCGCCACGCCGTTGGAGAGACGGTGGGCGCGCCGGACCTGACCACGCCGGAGCCGGTGCGCGTCCTGGTATTGAAGAACGCGAAGGGCTGGAGTCTGCCCGCGCCGCTGGCGGAAGGGCGGGGCTGCTACGCCATCGTCGTGGCGGAAAAGGAGGCGGTCGCGCCGGATGCCTACCAGGCGCTCACCAGCCTGTTTTTCGAGACCAACACCGGGCGTATGCCGACGGCTTTCGAGCATGGTTTGACCGAGTTTTTCTCCACCTTCGATGGAACCGGCATCCACATCACGGTTGGAGCGCCACCTTCGAAGCCCGACCTGGATTGGGCGCGGGTGCATCTGCTGATGGTCGATCCGGAATATTCCGGCAAGCTGCGGGTTCTGTTGTTCAACCTGCGGCAAGGCATGGCGGAGGACCCGGCTTACCGCAACGCGTTCGACGAGACGCAGGCGGCAATCGAGGCCAAGGTCAAGGGCCATCTGGCCGCGGGACGGTTTGCGACCACCTCGATTTCCAGCCTTCCCTTGAGTGAAAAAGATTTCCCGGAGAGGCTGGTCTCGGATGCTGACGCGCGGCTCACGCGGGCCGACCTTCTGGCGGGCGCGCAATCGGCCGCCGAGTACGTGGCGCTGATGAACGATGGCCTCAAGGTGGCCGAAGCGCAAGAGGGTCTGGGCCTGCTCGCGTTGCGGGACGGCCGCAAGGAGGAAGCTCACAGCCACTTTACGGCAGCTATCGCCGCGAACAGTTCGAGCGCGCGCTGCTATCTGGAGTACGCCAAGCTGGAGCCGGACGGCCAGAAGGCCGAACAGGCGCTGCTCCGCGCCGCCGGCATCAACCCCAAGCTGGACGAACCGTTCGCACTCCTGGCCGAGCGCGACACCGACCCCCAGAAGCGCCTGTCGCACTGGAAGGCGGCGGCCGAGCGGAACCCGCGGAACGCAGCGTATTGGAAATCCCTGGCCGAGTGCTACGTTGCCGCACACAACTATACCGAGGCCGCCAAGGCGTGGACCGCCGGCGAACAGGCCGCCACCGACCCCGCCGAGCGGCAGCGCATGCAGGCGGCGCGCATCGCTATCGAGCAACAACGCCTCGATTACGAAGAGGCCGAGAAAAAGCGCAAGGCCGAGGAAGACGCCCGCGAGATAGAAAGGCTGAAAGCCGAAGCGCGCGCCGAAGTGCACTCTCTCGAGGCCAAAGCCAATGGGGGGACGTCCAAAGCGGATTCGAGAGCCGTTCCCTGGTGGGATGGACCACAGCCCACGGGCAAGATCGGCGGGGCGCTGACGCAGGTGGATTGCCTCGGCTCCCAAGCCCGGCTGGTCATACAGAGCGACGACCGCAAGACCGTGAAGCTTCTGATCACTGACCCCGGCAAAGTCGCCATCGACGGACCCGGCCAGATTGCGCTCGGCTGTGGAGCGCGCAAAGCGCGGCGGGTGGTCGTCCAGTACTTCCCCAAGACCGACGCGCGCCTTGGGACGTTGGGCGAAGTGGCTTCCATCGAGTTCCAGTGAGAGACGATAGCGGCGACGCCGGCTCGCGCTGGCTGGCGCTCTCCATCTTCGCGCTTTCCACCGCGATCAACTACCTGGACCGGCAGACGCTGGCCACGGTTGCGCCGCTGCTGCAGGCTGAGTTTCGGCTTTCGAACGAGCAGTACGGGTTGATCCTGGGCGCGTTCTCGGTGACCTACGCCGCCAGCGCGGTGTTCGCCGGCATGATCATCGACCGCATAGGCCTGGACCGCGCCATCGGGTGGGCGGTGGGACTGTGGTCTTGCGCCGGAATCGCCACCGGTTTTACGCGCGGCCTCGGCGGGCTGGTGGGCTGCCGAGCGACTCTTGGCATCGCGGAAGCGGCCGGCATTCCCGCGGCCGGCAAAGCGATTCACCAGTATCTGAAGCCTGCTGAACGGGCCTTGGGCAACGCCATCAATCAGACGGGGGTCAGCGTGGGGGCGGCCGTGGCGGCGCCGCTGGCTACCTGGCTTGCGGTACGCAGCGGCTGGCGGTCGGCGTTCGTGTTCACCGGCGTTTTGGGATTGATGTGGATTCCGGCTTGGCGCTGGGCGTCCAGCCGCGCACCCGTCGCACCACCACCCAAAGCCGGCGCTGGGGACGCGGTGGAGATCCTGCGCGACCGTCGCCTCTGGCGTTTCGTGGCGGCCAATGCGCTGGGCATGGTGGGGTATTCGCTGTGGACGAACTGGACCACGAAATACCTGGTGAGCGCGCGCCATCTCACGCTGGTGCAGGCGGCGTGGTACGCGTGGATTCCGCCCCTGGCCGGCGCCATCGGCGGCTTTGCGGGCGGTTCGCTGTCATGGAAATGGATCGCGCGCGGAGTGCCCGCCCCGGCCGCCCGTTTTCGCGCATGTCTGGCGGCCGCGGCGGTCTCGCTCGCCACGGCGGCCATTCCGGCGGCACCCTCGGCCGCGTGGGCGACGGCCGGAATCTCCTTGAGCTTCTTTGCGGTTGCGGCGTTCAGCGTAAACATGTACACGCTGCCGCTCGATGTCTTCGGCGGTGCGCGCGCGGCGCTTGCAGTGTCGATGCTGGTGGCGTCCTATGGCGTGGCGCAGGCCGTGGTTTCGTGGGGCTTCGGCAGAATCGTGGATCTTCACGGGTATTCGCCATTGACGTTCGTGGCGGCGTTGACTCCGCTGGCGGCCTGCGCCGTTTTGCGGTCATCGGTGGGGCGGTGGGGCGGGCCTCCTGGCCTGCCTTCCGTGCGAGAACGATCGGGATGAAAGAAGGCCGGCGTCGAAAACCTCATGTGGGGCAGGTTGGCCGGAACGCAACCTTCGGGCCGATTGAACAATCGCCGCGCAGGATACCATCTGCCCCACGGCGCGAAGCGAAGAGTCCCCGCCACGAACTATAATCGCTTCAATGCTGCTGGAACTGGTGGTGGAGAATTACGCCGTCATCGAGCGGTTGCGCGTCCGCTTTCATGCGGGGCTCAACCTGCTGACGGGCGAGACCGGCAGCGGGAAATCCATCGTGGTGGACGCGCTGGGGCTGCTGCTCGGCGGGCGCGCATCGGCCGATATGGTGCGCACGGGGGAGCCGCGCGCACGCGTCGCCGGCATCTTCGAGGTGCGCGATCACTCCGGTTTGCGGCGGCTGCTGGAACCGGCGGGCCTTGAAGCGGAGGATGGCGAGTTGCTGATCGAGCGCGAGATCCTGGCCGGAGGCAAATCGCGCGCGTTCGTCGGCAGCCGCCCGGTCTCGGCGGCGCTCCTCAAGGATATGGCGCCGCACCTGGCCGATATTCACGGACAACACGACCAGCAGGTCTTGTTCCTGCCCGACGCGCAGCGCGATATGCTGGACGCCTTCGCCGGCGCCCGCGATCTGGCCGGACGCGTGGCCGCGCTCTACCGCGATTGGCGCGCGGCCGCGGAAGAACTGGAGGCGCTGGGGCGCTCCGAGCAGGAGAAGTTGCGGCTGCTCGATCTGTGGTCCTTCCAGCGCAAGGAAATCGAAAGCGCCGCGCTGGCGCCGGACGAAGAGGCGGCTCTTGAAAACGAACGCCGCGTGCTGCAAAACGTGCAGCGGCTGCAGGAAGCCGCCGCCACCGCATACTCCGCGGTTTACGACGCCCCGGAATCCGCGCTGGCGCTGACGCGCACGGCCGCGCGCCGCCTGGACGAGTTGTGCCGCATCGATACCTCGCTCGAAGCGCTGCGCGAGCATCTGAAGGCCGCCGACCTCAGCTTGCAGGAATGCTCGTACGGATTGCGCGATTACCTCAGCGGGCTGGAGGCCAACCCCGGCCGGTTGGAGGAAGTCGAAACGCGGCTGGCTGGCATCGACCGTTTGAAGCGCAAGTACGGGCGGTCGATTCCGGAAATCCTGGCGTTCCTGGTGGAGGTGCGGCGTCAAATCGAATCCGTGGAGAACGCCGGCGAGCGTATGGAGCAACTGCGCAAGGAACAGAAGCGCCTGGCCACCGGCTTCGGGAAACTGGCCGCGGAGTTGACGGAGGGCCGCGCCGCCGCCGCCCGCAAGCTCGAAAAAAAGGTGGAGCACGAACTCGCCCAGCTTGCCATGGAGCGCACCGTGTTTCGGGTGGATCTCTCGCCCGTTGCCTGGTCCGAACACGGCGCGGACGCGGTCAAGTTCCTGGTTTCGCCGAATCCCGGCGAGGAACCCAGGCCGCTCGAAAAGGTGGCCTCCGGCGGCGAAATCTCGCGCATTGCCTTGGCGCTGAAGACGTGCCTGGCCGGGCCGAAATCCGCCGTAGTTCGCACCCTGGTCTTCGACGAAGTGGACGCGGGCGTGGGCGGGAGCGCCGCCGAGGGCGTGGGGCGCCGCCTCAAGCAACTGGCCGCCGCCAACCAGGTTCTGTGCGTCACGCACCTTCCGCAGATCGCCTCGTTCGCCGACCATCACTACCGCGTGGAAAAGCAGGAATCGAACGGCCGCACCATGGCCGTCGTCGAAGAGCTGGATGGACCCGCCCGAATGCGCGAGGTGGGCCGCATGCTTTCCGGCCAGCAACTCACGCCCGAAGCGCTCAAGAACGCCGAGCGGCTGATCAAGCTGAGCGTGGCGTAAACTGGGGATTCATGCACCACGCTTTTCGCTATTCCATGTGCAACGAGGCGTTCGAGAAGTGGCCGTTCGCCGATGCGTGCAAGTCTCTCCGCAAAGCCGGGTATGCCGGCATTGAGATTGCGCCGTTTACGCTAGGCGAAGATCCGGCGCTAGTCACCGCCGCGCAGCGCAGGGATTGCCGCGACGTGATGCAATCCGAGGGTCTCGCCTTCGTGGGCCTGCATTGGCTGATGGTGAGTCCCAAGGGCCTGCACGTCACGACGCCGGACCGGCAGCTCCGCGAGCGTAGCTGGACGCACGTTCGGAACCTGGTCGATCTCTGCGCGGACCTTGGCCCGAACGGCGTCCTGGTGTTCGGCTCTCCGGCGCAGCGCGCCAGCACCGGAGGTCTTACGCGGGAAGAGGCTACGCGGAATTTCGTCGACGGTCTCGCCGCCCTGGCGCCGCACGCCGGCGAACGCGGCGCGACCATCCTGCTGGAAGCGCTGCCGGCCAACCAGTGCGATGTGGTGCAGACGCTCGGCGAAGCCGCCGCCATCGTGCGTGAAATCGGCAGCCCGTTTTTGCGGACCATGTTCGACGTGCACAACGCGGTTGACGAAAGGGAGCCTCATGCCGCGCTTGTCGAGCGATACTTCGACCTGATCCGCCACGTTCACGTCAATGAACTCGATGGCCGCCACTGCGGCGCCGGCGATTATGACTTCAAGCCGCTGCTGGAGGTCCTCGGACGCCGCGGCTACGCCGGCTGGATCTCGCTCGAGGTGTTCGATTTCGCGCCGGGACCGGAGCGTATCGCGGTGGAATCGCTTCGCCATCTGCAATCCGTCGCGGCGGCCGATGGGTCTAAACTAGGAGCATGTTGAGGGCTGCTTTGCCGAAAGGTTGGAACATGCGGATCGCTATATTGGTGGCCGCCTTGGCCGCGTTGCCGGCCGCGGGGCAGGTCAAGATCACTCCCGGGCCGGAGAAGATCGTCGTTCAGATCGACGGCAAGCCCTACACTGAGTTCCGCGTCGCCGGCGCCGATGTCACCAAGCCGTACCTTCACCCGCTGCGCGCGGCCTCCGGCACATACGTCACGCGCATGTGGCCCATGGAGAAAGTAGCGGAAGAGGAGAAAGACCAGAAGGACCACCAACATCAGCGCGGCGTCTGGTTCGCCCACGACAACGTGAACGGCCTGGATTTCTGGAACAACGAGGCTTCCTACACCACGCCGAACCGCGGCAAGATCGTGCTGAAGAAGCTTGGGGCAGTCAAGAGCGGAAAGGCCTCCGGATCCATCGCGGCCACATTCGAGTGGCAGGATCTGAAGGGCACGCCGATTCTCCGCGAGGACCGCGTGATGACGTTCTACCGCGACCCGGCGCTGCGAACCATCGACTTCGATATCACGCTCACGGCCATCCAGAAGGCGACTTTCGGCGATAGCAAGGACGGCGTATTCGGAATCCGTCTGCGGCCCGTTCTGCAAGAAGACAAGGGAACCGGCCACATTCTCAACGCCGACGGCCTGGCGACCGAAAAAGCAGCGTGGGGCAAGCCCTCCAACTGGTGCGACTATTCCGGCGACATTCAAGGAGAGAAGCTGGGCATCGCGATTTTCGATAACCCGGCGAACCCGCGCCACCCGGTGCGCTGGCACGTTCGCGCCTACGGCCTGTTCGCGGCGAACCCGTTCGGCTTGTCGGCTTTCACTAACGATAAGTCTCAGAACGGCGCGCTGACCGTGGATCCCGGACAGAGCCTGCGCTTCCGCTATCGCGTGATCGTTCACCCCGGCGACGCTAAGAGCGCCGATGTCGCGGGTCTGTGGACGAAGTACGCCGGCGGGAAGTAAATAGGGGATCTGAGGAAAGTGGGGCAGGCGCTTTCGCCTGCCAAGGCGCCATAATCGACCCATGGACCTCAATCGTTTCACCGAAAAGCTTCAGGAGGCCATCCGCGCCGCACAGAGCAAAGCGGTCCGTTACGGCCACCAGCAGATTGACGTTGAGCATCTTCTGGCCGCGCTGCTCGAGCAGGAAGGCGGACTCGCGGCCTCCATTCTGCTGCGGTCCGGCATCAACCTGGAAGGCTTCGCGCGACGCCTCGATGCGGAGCTGGACCGGTTGCCGAAAGTCTCCGGACCCTCGGGCGGCGTCGACCAGTTGTACATCACCGCACGTTTGAACAAGCTGCTCACCGCGGCCGAAGACGAAGCCGCGAAGCTCAAGGACGAATACATCTCGGTGGAGCACGTGCTGCTCGCCGCCATCGACGATGCGGGAACCTCCGGCCGCCTGCTCAAGGAATTCGGCCTGACCCGCGAACGCTTCATGCAGGCGCTGCGCGAGGTGCGCGGCAGCCAGCGCGTCACTTCGCAAAACCCCGAAGCCACCTACGAATCGCTCGAGCGCTATGGCCGCGACCTCACCAAACTCGCGGCGCAGGGCAAGCTCGACCCCGTGATCGGGCGCGACGAGGAGATTCGCCGCGTGATCCAGGTCCTTTCGCGCCGCACCAAGAACAACCCCGTGCTGATCGGCGAACCCGGCGTGGGCAAGACCGCCATTGTGGAAGGGTTGGCCCTGCGCATCATGCGCGGCGACGTGCCGGACGGCTTGAAGAACAAGCGCGTGGTGTCGCTCGATATGGGCGCTCTGGTGGCCGGGGCGAAGTTCCGCGGCGAATTCGAAGAGCGCCTCAAGGCCGTGCTCAAAGAGGTGCAGGAATCGGCGGGCGAAATCGTCCTCTTCATCGATGAGTTGCACACCGTGGTGGGCGCGGGCGCGGCGGAAGGCTCCATGGACGCCAGCAATCTGCTCAAACCCATGCTGGCGCGCGGCGAGCTGCACTGCATCGGCGCCACCACCCTCGACGAATATCGGAAACACATCGAAAAGGACGCGGCCCTGGCCCGCCGCTTCCAACCCGTGATGGTGGATCAGCCGTCCGTCGAGGACACCATTTCGATTCTTCGCGGTCTCAACGAGCGTTACCAGGTGCATCATCGCGTGGCCATCAAGGACTCCGCGCTGGTGGCGGCGGCCGTGTTGTCGAACCGTTACATCACCGACCGGTTCCTGCCGGACAAAGCCATAGACCTGGTGGATGAAGCGGCCGCGCGCCTGCGCACCGAAATCGATTCCATGCCGGCGGAGCTCGACGAAGCCCGCCGGCGCGTCATGCAGCTCGAAATCGAACGCCAGGCGCTGCGCAAGGAAACCGACGCGCCTTCCAAGGACCGCCTGGCGAAACTCGAAAAAGAGCTGGCCGATCTCAAGGCGGAATCCGACGCGCTCACCGCCCGCTGGCAGCGCGAAAAGACCGCTGTGCAAAACCTCAGCCAGCTTCGCGAACAGGTGGAACAGACCAAGCTCGAAATCGAACAGGCCGAGCGCCAGTACGACCTGAACCGCGTCGCCGAGCTGAAATACGGAAAACTCGCCGGCCTGGAACGGAGTCTGCGCGAGGAGTCCGACAAATTCAACGCCCAGCAGGCCACCGCCAGGCTGATTAAAGAAGAGGTGGATGAGGAGGATATCGCCGAGGTGGTGAGCCGCTGGACCGGAGTTCCGGTCACCAAGCTGCTGGAAGGCGACGTCCAGAAGCTGCTACATCTGGAGGACGAGTTGCACCGGCGCGTGGTCGGTCAGGACGAAGCCGTTATGGCGGTGGCCGAAGCCGTGATCCGCGCGCGCTCCGGTTTGAAGGACCCCAACCGTCCCATCGGCAGCTTCATCCTGCTGGGCCCCACCGGCGTGGGAAAGACGGAGCTGGCGCGCGCCCTGGCCGAATTTCTCTTCGATGACGAGCGAGCCATGATCCGCATCGACATGTCGGAATACCAGGAGAAACACGCCGTGGCGCGGTTGATTGGCGCGCCTCCCGGCTATGTGGGATTCGAGGAAGGCGGCCAGCTAACCGAAGCCGTCCGCCGCCGCCCGTACTCGGTGGTGCTCTTCGACGAAATCGAGAAAGCCCACCACGACGCGTTCAACGTCATGCTGCAAATCCTGGACGATGGCCGCCTGACGGATGGACAAGGCCGTACGGTGGATTTCAAGAACACCATCGTCATTATGACCTCCAACGTCGGCAGCCAGCGCATCCTGGAATACAAGGGATCTTTCGCGGGGGTGGGCTACGAAAAGATGAAAGCGGCCGTTCTGGAGGAAATGCGCCATGAATTCCGGCCCGAGTTTCTCAACCGCGTGGACGAAACCATTGTCTTCCACTCGCTTTCGGACGAACACCTGAAGCAGATCCTGGAGATCCAGTTGGGCCGCCTGCGCGCCCGCCTGGCCGACCGCCACATCGCGCTGGAGTTGACCGACGCGGCGCGGAGCAACCTGGTTCACACCGGCCACGACCCGCACTATGGAGCGCGCCCGCTCAAGCGCGCGATTCAGAAGCGCATCGAAACACCGCTGGGCCGCCTGCTTCTGCAGGGGAGCATCCGGGACGGACAGACCGTGCTGGTGGATGGCCCTCCTGAATCCGGCGATCTGACATTCACGCCCCGGGCCGCCGCCTCCGCCGCCGGCGCACGCTGATTCGTACTGTATCGTACCGATTATTTGGCTCTGTCAATTGGTGTGCCGATTGTGCCCATTTGGCCGCACCGCCCGCTGTCAATCGCACATCAAAGATGATAGAATCAGTCCAGAATGGAGGGCGATCCATGTCCTTGACGTCCTTGCGCGCGATCCAACTTTTCCCGGTTGCACTGCTGCTGCTCCAACCGGCTTTCGGCCAGCAGAGCGGCGCGTCTTCGCAGCCGGCCACCCCCGTCAACCAGCCGAGCGCCGCGACGGCCCCCTCGCTGCCGACCGCACCCGCGGCTATTCCATCGCAGGTTGCGTCGCCTGTGACGCAGTTGCCGAACCCTTCGGGCCGGTCGGGCCTGACGCCGCAGCAATCCAACGGGCCGGTCTATGTCTCGGGCCGCGTGATGACTGACGATGGCCACCCGCTTCCCAGCCGCGTAATGATTGAGAGCGTCTGCGACGGCCAGGCGCACGCCGAGGGGTATACCGATGGCAAGGGCGATTTCGGCGTCCGGATTGGCGCCAAGGATAACGGGATCATTCAGGACGCGAGCGTAAGTTCTTCGAGCGACGATTACGCCAACGGTCCGCCCAACCTGTTCGCTCCTGCCTGCGAATATCCGACTGGGGACGTGGACACGAGCAAGCCAATCACGCTGGTTTACCCGACCTGCGTCATTCGCGCCAAGCTGTCCGGATACTGGTCGGACACCATTGGCGTCAGCAACCGCAGCGCGCTCGATGACCCCAATGTGGGGACCCTCGTGCTGCACAAGGTGGGCCAGGTGGACGGCCGTGTAGTCAGCGCTGCCTCTCAGGCAGCCCCGAAGAATGCCCGCGCCGCGTTCGAAAAGGGCCAGAAGGCCCTGAAGAAGAACGAGCAGGCCGACGCTCGCCAGGATTTCGAGGAGGCGACGAAAATCTACCCCGCCTACGCCACGGCGTGGCTTGAATTGGGCAGGTTGTCCACCAACCGCGGCGATCTCGATGGCGCGCTCAAGTCCTACCAGGCGGCCGTTCACGCCGACCCCAAGTTCGTCGGCCCCTATCTGAGCCTGTCGGCCATCGAGCTCGTCAAGAAGCAGTGGACGCAACTGGCGGAGACCACGGGCGCGTTGCTCCTCCTGGACGCTTACGATTATCCGCAAGCTTATTATATGAACGCCATGGCGAACTTCAATCTCCACAACTTCGACGCCGCCGAGAAGAGCGCGCGCCAAGCCGAGAAACTCGACACGCAGGGCCGGTACCCTGGCACCTGGGTGTTGCTGGAATCCATCCTGGCTAGCCGCCATGCGTTCCCCGAGGCCGCCGAACAGTTACGCCAGTATCTGAAGTTCGCGCCGACGGCTCCCGACGCACCCGTCATGCGGGCGCAGTTGTCTCAACTGGAGGCGCTCTCCGTGACCGCCGCCAAAGCCTCGCCGGCGCCGTAGCCGGCGCAATGCCGCTTGGGAGTGGAGGGAGGCCGTTTCATGTCCCTGACGTCCGTGCGCGCGCTCACTCTTTTCCCGGTTGCGCTGCTGCTCCAACCGGCTTTCGGCCAACAGAGCGGCGCGCCTCCGCAGCCGGCCCCGGTCGCCCAACAGGCCAGCCCGCCGCCGGCCGCCACGCCCGCTCCCGCTCCGGCCGCTACTACCCCATCGCCGGCCTGGGCGCCGGAGCCGCCCGCCACGGATCGCGAAGAAGTCCAGGGGCCTGTCTACGTCTCCGGCCGCGTGATGAGCGACGACGGCCAGTCCTTTACCGATCGCGTAGCGATCGAAAGCGTCTGCGACGGCATCACGCGCACCGAGGGGTATGCCGATAAGAAGGGCGACTTCGGCGTCCGGGTTGGCGACCGGAATAGCGGGATCATTCAGGACGCGAGCGTAAGCACGACGGACGAGTATTTTAGCGCTCCAATCCTTCCGGCTCCGGGGGACACCACCACCGCCGTCAGGCGCTACATGCGGGCGAACTGCGAGATACGGGCTAAGCTGGCCGGGTACCGCTCGGATACCCTTAACGTCAGCAACCGCGGGAAGCTCGACAGCCCCTACGTGGGAACCCTGGTGCTGCACAAGGTGGGCCCGATGGATGGCAGCGTCATCAGCGTGACCTCCCTGGCCGCCCCGAAGAACGCCCGCGGCGCATTCGAAAAGGGCCAGAAGGAGCTGAAAAACAACAAGCCCGACGAGGCTCGCAAGGATTTCGAAAATGCCGCGCAACTTGATCCCGGATACGCCGCGGCATGGTTTGAATTGGGCCGGTTAGCGGCCAATCGCGGCGATCTGGACGATGGCCTCCGCTTGTACCAAAAGGCCATTCAGTCCGACCCGAAGTACGTGGGCCCTTATCTGAGCGTCGCGGCTATCGAGGTGGTCAAAAAGCAGTTTCCACAGTTGCTGGAGACAACCGGCGAGTTGATCCGTTTGGATCCTTACGATTATCCGCAAGCGTATTATATGAACGCGCTGGCGTACTGGGACCTGGTAGACGACGACGCAGCCGAGAAGAGCGCGCGCCAAGCCGAGAAACTCGACACGCAGGGCCAGTTCCCCAGAATCCGGCGGCTGCTGGCAACGATCCTGGCGGGGCGCAAGGCCTTTCCAGAGGCCGCCGCAGAGTTGCGCCTGTATCTGAAGTTGGCGCCGCAAGCGCCGGACCTGGGGGCAGCTCGGGCGGAGTTGGCCCGGCTGGAGACCCTCTCCGCGACCGCGGCCAAAGCGCCCTAGGGAGCCGTTGGGGCGTGAGATAATCAGGGCGGAGGCGCCCGTGTGAAGAGAATACTTTGCATATCGACCCTCCTTTGGGCTGTCCTGCCCATGTGCCGGACGGCGTCGGGCCAGAACGATCGGAACGCGTCCTGGTATGTGAGTGGCCGTGTGGTACTGGAAGACGGCTCGCCGCCCGCCGACCGGGTGGAGATCGTGGCCACCTGTAACGGCCAGTCGTACGTCGCGGCGCGTACCGACAAAATGGGCATCTTCAGCTTCCGTCCGGGCTCCGGCAGCCGGGCTTTTCAGGACGCGAGCGCATGGTCGAACGATGGTTCGGTTGGGCGGCTCGCCAGCATCATGGGGCCGACGCCAACGTCGGGCGCGACCAGTACCGCGACGACGGATTCCGGGCAGCAGTCCACCGCCGCCGGACCTTCCGTGCCGAACGACGGAACGAATGGTACCGTAACCCGTCTCGGCGCCATCGAAAAGACGTTCACGAATTGCGATATGCAGGCCAGGCTCCCCGGATACAAATCCGCGAGCGTCAGCCTTACCAACCGCGGGCCGATGGACAACCCCGATCTCGGAACCATCGTTCTGCACCGGATCATACCAGTGGAAGGGCAAGTAGTAAGCGTATCCGAGCTAGCCGCGCCCAAAACCGCGCGCAAGGCGTTCGATCAAGGCCGGCAGGCCGTGAAGGCGAATCGGGCGCAGGAGGCGCGCCAAGACTTCGAAAAGGCTGCGGGCATCTATCCCCAGTACGCCGCGGCATGGTGCGAACTCGGCAAGCTGTGCATCGAGCGGCAGCAGTTGCAAGAGGCTCGCCGGTTGTACGAAACGGCCATCCGCGCCGATCCGAAATACCTCGATTCTTATCTGCAACTCGCCGCTCTTCAGGCCGTGGCGCGGCAATGGCCGCAACTCGCGGCAACCACCGGCGCCGCGCTCCGCCTGAATCCTCACGGCTACCCGCAAGCCTATTACCTTAACGCGCTGGCCAACTTCAACCTCCGGAATGCAGACGCCGCCGAAAAGAGCGCGCGCGAAGCCGAGAGGCTCGATGCGAGACACCGGTTCCCGGAAAGCTGGCTGATGCTGGGAAGGATTCTGGACCTCCGCCGCCAGTTCGTGGAAGCCGCCGCCCAGTTGCGCGAGTACCTGAGGCTGGCCCCGCGCGCCCCGGACGCAGCCGACATACGCACGCGACTGACCCAAATCGAAGAACTATCCGCGAGCGCCGCCCCCGTACAGCCGAACTAGTCGGCAATCACGAATATGCTTGAGGTTCTCAGCCTTTGCATGGTTGTGAAGGACGAAGAGCGCAATCTCCCGCGTTGTCTCGAATCGGCGCGGGACTTGGCAGGCGAGTTGATTGTCGTCGACACCGGTTCGACGGATTCTACGCCGAGCATCGCGGCCAGCCACGGCGCGCAGGTAATCCCGTTCGATTTCACGACGGTCGATTTTGCGGCAGCACGCAATTGCGCCATCGCGCGCGCGGCCGGCCGGTGGATCCTGATGCTCGATGCCGACGAAACCATAGAGCGCGCCGACGCGCCTATCGTCGAAAAGCTGGTCGCCCTCGGCGAAAACGCGGGGTATTTCCTGGAGCGGCGCAATCGCTCCTCGGATTCCTCACATCCCAACACGGATTACGTCGTCCGTCTGTTTCCCAACCGGCCGGCCTATCGCTACCGCGGCCGCGTGCATGAAACCATCGACGCCTCAATTCTGTCCGGAGGCGGCGTTCTGCGCAAGAGCGGCATCCGCATCGACCACAATTTCGCTACCGACAGGCAAGCGCGGCGGCGCAAGAACCAACGGTATATCGAGATTCTCAAGGAGGAAATCGCGGCTGACCCGGCCGACGACTCGCGGCTCGATTTCCTGGCCGCCGAGTATCACCAGCTCGAAATGTTCGACGAAGCCACCGAGATTGCCGAACGCATCGTACGCGCGAGGCCGGGCGACGCCAGGGCCCATTTGTTCCTGGGAACTTATCATTTACTGTACAAAGTGGATCTCGTACTGGCGCGCGCCAATTTCAACCAGGCGCTCAAGCTCCGCCCCGGCTATGCCGAAGCCCAGTCTTTCCTGCAACTCGTCGAGGAGCGGGAACGCGCATTGGGCTAGCGATCCGCCGCCTGCCGCGGCGTGCCACAATATCGGGATGAACACCATGGCGTTGGGAGCCGCGCTGGCGTGTGCGCTCCTGGTTCCCGGCGGCGCGGCCGGAGCCGATAACCAGCTTACGGCGCAGGAGAAAACCGCCGGCTGGCGGCTGCTCTTCGACGGCAAGACCTTCGCCAATTGGGAAGATCCCACCCGGAAATCGCCCCCCGGCGATTCCTTCACCATTGAAGACGGCTGCCTGAAAGCCACGGCCCATCCGCGCATCACCGAGGATTTGTTTACCAGGGAGGCCTTCCGCGATTTCGAACTCGCCTTCGATTGGAAGATCGCGCCGGGCGGCAACAGCGGCATCAAGTACCGCATTCAGGACCACCTGTTCCTGGGCCCCGCGCAGTCGGCCAATTTCGCGGATCAGGTCAACGCATCCATGAAGAACCGTCCCGTGGGACGTCCCGCCCGCGGGCAGGACTACGTAATCGGCCTCGAATACCAGCTCCTCGACAATGCCCTGAACCCGGACGCGCGCAATGGCCTAAACCATCAGGCAGGCGCGCTTTACGACGTCTTCGCGCCCTCGCGCGACGCCACCCGGCCGGTGGGCGATTTCAACCATTCCCGCCTGGTGGTAAGGGGCAGCCATGTGGAGCACTGGCTGAACGGAGCGAAAGTGGTGGATGGCAGCCTGGACGCGCCCGAGTTGGCGCAAGGCTTCGGCCGCCGGTGGGGCGCCGGATCGCCCGTCTATGAGCTGCTCGTGAAACAGCCGCGCAAGACGTGCCCGATCTCCCTCCAGAACCACGACAGTGAAGCATGGTTCCGCAACATCAAGATCCGGGTAATTCGGTAGATCCCATCTATTCTCTTGATTTTTCTTATCTGTGTTCATCTGTGTTCATCGGTGGCCAATTCTGCTTCGGCCCCAATCCCGCGACATTCCCGGTGAAGTCGGTTAAGATGTGCTCTTGCGGCGGCCCGCAAGCCGGAGAACATCATGGACGACGCGCTCTTCGTTCACCGAATTCACTTTGCCTTCACCGTCACCTACCACTACCTGTTTCCGCAATTGACCATGGGCCTGGCCCTGCTTATCGTAGCCCTCAAGACGCTGGCGCTGAAAACCAGGAACCCCGCCTACGACGATGCCGCCCGCTTCTGGACGCGCATCTTCGGCATCAACTTCCTGGCCGGCGTCGTGACCGGCATCCCCATGGAATTCCAATTCGGCACGAACTGGGCGCGGTTCTCGCAACTAACCGGCGGCGTCATTGGCGAGCCTCTGGCTATGGAAGGCGTGTTTTCGTTCTTCCTCGAGTCCACCTTCCTCGGCATGTTCCTCTTCGGCGAGAAGCGTCTCGGCCGCATCGGGCACTGGTGGGCCGGATTCCTGGTCTTCACCGGCTCCTGGCTTTCGGGTTTCTTCATCGTCGCCACCGACGCCTGGATGCAACACCCCACCGCGTACAGCCGCCTCCCGGACGGTTCGTTTCAGGTGACCAGCCTTTGGGGCGTCCTGGCGAACCCCTGGGCCTGGCTCCAATACATCCACACCATGAGCGGGGCGGTAGTCACCGGGGCCTTCGTGATGGCGGCCGTTGGCGCTTTTTACGTCCTCAGCGGACGCCACGACGAGTGCGGACGCATCTTCGTTCGCTGCGGCGTGATTGCCGGGCTGATTGCGTCGGCGTTCCAGATCTTCCCCTCGGGCGATCTCCACGGGCGCTACATGGCCCAACAACAGCCCGCCACCACGGCCGCCATGGAAGCGCTGTTCCACTCCCAGGCGGGTGCTCCCATGGTCATCATGGGACAACCCGACGTGGAGCGGCAAAGGATCGACAATCCCATCGCCGTGAACAACGCCCTCAGCTTCCTGATCTACGGCACAACCAAGGCCCAGGTCGCGGGACTCGACCGTTTCCCCAAGCAGGACTGGCCTACCAACATCCCGCTGCTCTATTTCTCCTATCACGTCATGGCCGGCTTGGGGACCATGTTTGTGGCTCTGATGCTGACCGCCGGCCTGCTGTTATGGAGGGGTTCTCTTTTCCGCACGCGCTGGGTCCTGTGGTGCCTGATGCTGTCATTCCCGTTTCCCTACATTGCCAATACAGCGGGTTGGATGACCGCCGAGATCGGCCGCCAGCCGTGGCTGGTGTACGGCCTGGTGCGCACCGCCGACGGGTTCTCCTCCAATATCTCGGCGGCCAATGGCCTGTTCACCTTGTTGGGATACATGGGCCTCTACGCCCTGTTGTCCGCTTTCGTTCTGTTCCTCCTCTACCGCCAGATTGAAAAAGGCCCGGAATCCGAGCCGGCCGCCATGGAAGGAGGCGCTTAGATGGAAACCGTTTGGTTCGTTCTGGTCGCGTTGATGCTGGTGGGATACGCCGTTTTCGACGGCTTCGATTTGGGCGCCGGGGTTCTGCATTTAATAGCCGCGCGGACTGACGCGGAGCGCCGTCAATTGATCGAGTCCATCGGGCCCGTGTGGGATGGAAACGAAGTCTGGCTGCTGGCCGCTGGCGGCACCCTCTTCTACGCGTTTCCATTGCTCTACGCATCTTCCTTCAGCGGATTTTATCTGCCCTTGCACATGGTGGTCTGGCTGCTGCTCTTTCGCGCCATCGGGATCGAATTCCGCACGCGCCTGGACACGCGGGTTTGGTGCGACTTCTTCGACGGCGCCTTCTCGATTGCCAGCATCCTCCTGATTGTGGTGTTTGGAGCGGCCTTGGGCAACGTGATGCGCGGCGTTCCTCTGGGCGCCGACCATTATTTCTTCGCTCCCCTGTGGACCAACTTCCAGCCCGGCGCCGAACCCGGCGTTCTGGATTGGTACACGGTGCTCTGCGGCGTGGTGACCCTGGTGGCCACCACGGTTCACGGAGCCCTGTACGTCGCCATGAAAACCGAAGGCCCGCTGAATGCCCGCATGAGATCGGCGGTTCAGGCGCTTTGGCCCGTGCTTCTGGTGTTGTCCGCCGTGGCCGTGCCCGTGACGGTATTCGTGCGCCCGCAGCTTCTGGACAATTACCGCGCCGTGGCCGCGGGCTGGCTGATCCCCATTCTGGTGGCGGCCGGCTTGGCCGGGATTTTCTATTTCACGCGCGCGCGCCAGGAGCGCAACGCCTTCCTGTCCTCTTGCCTCTATATCGCTGCAACGCTTGGAGGAGCTGCGTTTGCCCTATATCCCACGCTTCTGCCCTCCTCCGGCAATCCCGCCAACGCCATCGACATCCGCAACGCAGCCGCCGGAAGCGTCTCCCTATCCGCTGGCCTCGTCTGGTGGGGCGCCGGCATGGCCATCGCTTGCGGATACGTGATCGTGGTCTATTCCATGTTCAAAGGAAAAGTCCACGCGGGCTACGGCGAACACGGCTGAGGCCCTGACGCACGATCGAGGCATTGTGGGGCAGACGCCCTCGTCTGCGCGCGACCCCCTGGTCGCGCTCTTCCTCTCGTTGCCGGCTCTTACGCCGGACACCACGCTAGCTTAGCGGCAGCGCCGCGCTTGTGCGCGAGTTTCGCCTCGCGACGGAATTGATTCCCGGATCCTTGAATAGGGCCTCAGGCGGAGGGCATGCGCCGCCCCTTGCCTTTATCGGCGGCGCGCATCGCTTTCACAGTGGTCGCGTTGGGAGTCTTCACTTCGAACGGCAGAGCCTTCTCCGCGGCCACCCGGACCAGCAGGATGCGCACCGCGTCGGAGACCGAGGTTCCCATCCCGGCCGGCGCCTTCATGGCCCGCTGCTTTGTTTTCTGATCCACCCGGACGTGAACCATCGTCGTCGCCATGATTCAACCTCTCTGAGTGTATCTCACAGGAGCCGGCTCATCGCTCGCCAAATCGGAAACCGATGCCCGCTGAAACGCGAAGGTCCTCCCTCCAACTGCCGCCTCCGGGGAACTGCGGTACGTCAAGATTGAGAAAATCCACTTGAAGCAGATTCACAACATAACGCCGCGCCACGACCGCGTCGAGCCCGACGCTGGCAGCGCCCCACGCGAAGCTGTTCCTCACGGCTGTAACCTGGCCCCCCGCGGGCGTAACTCCATTCACCCGGACACGGTCGCCTCCGATCTTGTACTCCCCGTGGAGCGCCAGATGCTGCTTGCGCCACTCCGTGCTAAATCGTGGGCCGAAAAGATACGAATAGAGGCTGCCGCTTTGGCTGCCGGACCGGCTGAACTCGCCGGCGATGCCGAACATCGCGCGCCCATGCCAATGCCGCACGCTTCGCTTGAAAAAGTACTGGCCGTAAATGGAACCGCCGTTTTGGTTGGACCAGCCCCCGGTCTGGGAGGTTTCAAGGTTGTTGTAGGCCCACTGGACGCCCATCTCTCCCACCGGCATCGGATTTTCCTGGGCGATAGCGGCGACCGAAAAGGCGCAAAGTCCCAGGCACTTCAAGCAGGCGCTCGCCGATGACATCTTGCGATTCTCCCCTCGCGGTTGGGATTATAGCTCGGATTGTCCCGGACCCTTTTCGCTCCGAATTGGGTCGCCTAAAATGTCACCAGGAAGGGATCGGTTGGGTCAAATGAAAATGTAACCCGGAGGGGCGCGAAACATGGCACCCGTGAAAGGTGGACATGAACGCGCGTAGACAGTATTTTGAGGAGCTCGGCAAGGAGTACGGCCGAGCCGACGAAAGAGGACGGGGCCGGTTGCTGGATGAAGCCGAGAAGCGGACGAGGCTGAAT
>Ga0181520_10001417_pt1 | contig 48852 bp, 35 predicted proteins | sample PEATcosm2014_Bin_29_FD_132451 | JGI IMG/M metagenome (GOLD analysis project Ga0181520, IMG submission 132451) | Peatland microbial communities from MTU Mesocosm Facility, Houghton, MI, USA - PEATcosm2014_Bin02_30_metaG | ecosystem: Environmental > Terrestrial > Soil > Wetlands > Peat | place... | reverse complement strand
TGATATTTGCAATCCCACACCGTATGGCTGCCACGCTTATAGTTTTCCATCACTACAAGCCTAGTACCTTCCGTCGCCTAAAGGCGAGGGGTTTACGGATCCCCTATCGGGGACTCTAAAACGACTAACTACCCACATCCGGGACAGCAGGCCGGACAACGATCCGAGGAGAAACAGATCTTGCTGACGGATTGCATTGCCCACATCATACTCTCGCTCAAGGCGGTTGGTGAAGATGCATTTTTGTTCCGGGGAGGAAAGGCTTCTGAGTTACTGCTGCTTGTCCCCCTTTCCCCGTCCGCGAAAGCGCCGATTCATCTCCGCGCAACCGGAGCGACATACACTTGAAACAGGAGGGGGCGCAGCAGCCGCCGCCTAGCGGAGATCCCATGATGCAGGACGCCGGCATTTCGACAGAAATTCACACTCCCCCCGCGGAAGCCATCATCCGCGCCGAGAAGATCGAGAAGTACTACGCCCAGCCCAGCGAGAACCGCATCCAGGTGATTTCAGCCACCGATCTGGAGATTGTGCCGGGCGAGATCGTGGCCCTGCTGGGCCCCTCGGGCTCGGGCAAATCGACCATGCTGCGCATGTTGAGCGGCCTGTCGACGCCTACCGCTGGCCAGGTCTATTGGCACGAGAAACCCATCGCCAGCGCGGAGATCAACGTCTCGATCGTCTTTCAGAGCTTTGCGCTCTTTCCCTGGCTCACGGTCTTGCAGAACGTGGAAGCCCCCTTGCAGGCCCGCGGCGTTGCAGCCAGTGAGCGCCGCGCGCGCAGCCTCAAGATGCTGGACACGGTCGGGTTGGACGGCTTCGAGGCCGCCTATCCCAAGGAGCTGTCGGGCGGCATGAAGCAGCGCGTGGGCTTTGCCCGCGCCCTGGTGGTCGAGCCGGAAGTGCTGTTCATGGACGAGCCCTTCAGCGCCCTGGACGTGCTCACCGCCGAGAACCTGCGCTCGGAACTGCTGGAACTGTGGGCCAACAAGACCATGCCCACCAAGGCCGTCTTTCTGGTCACCCACAACATCGAAGAGGCGGTGCTGCTGGCCGACCGCATCATCGTGCTGGGACGCAATCCAGGGCACATTCGCACCGACTTCAAGGTGCAGCTCACACAGCCGCGCGACCGCAAATCCGAGCCCTTCACGCAACTGGTCGATTACATCTATAAGGTGCTCACGACGCCGGACGTGGCCCCCGCCCAGGCCCCCGATCAACATGCTGGAGGGCGGGTTCGCGACCAGCGGCAGATGCACTACCAGATGCTGCCCCACGCGCGGCCGGGGGGCATGGCCGGCCTGCTCGAGCTGCTGCTCGACACCGGCGGCAAAGACGACATCTACCGCATGGCCGACGATCTGGGCTTCGAGATCGACGACTTGCTGCCCATCGTGGACGCCGCGCAACTGCTCGGCTTCCTGGTGATTGAAGAGGGCGATGCGGCCATTACAGAAGCCGGCGCGACCTTCGCCAACAGCGAGATTCTGCGCCAAAAGGAGCTATTCCGCGACGCCGCTTTGGCCAACGTGCTTTTGCTGCGGCAGATTCGCCGCGCCCTGGAGGCCAAGAGCGACCACACCATCCCCGAGGAGTTCTTCATGGACATGCTCGACGAGCAGTTCAGCGAAGAGGAGTGCCTGCGGCAGATGGAGACGGCCGTGGCCTGGGGCCGCTATGCCGAGCTGTTCGAGTTCGATGCCGGCCGCCGCCGCTTCATCCTCCCCGACCTTCAGGAAGAGGAGATTGCCGCCGTCAAGGAGGCGTCTTGAGCGCACAGCCCATTCTTGGCCGGCGACCGGTCACCTCCGCAAAGCCCCGCTCGTTTCTCATCGACGCGACAGTGATTCTGTGCCTGCTGGCGGTCTTCTTCACTATTGTGCAGACGGGAACCTATTGGATGGGCAAGCCCATCCCGGAAGCGCCCATCTCGCACTCCATCGGCGCTTTGCCGGTCTACGCATTTTTCTCCATCGTGCGTATCGGCGTGGCCTATATCTTCAGCCTGATCTTCGCGGTGGGCTACGGGTACATCGCCGCCTATAATCCGCGCGTCGAGGCGTGGATGATCGCCGTACTGGACATCTTGCAATCCATCCCCGTGCTCAGCTTTCTGCCCGGCGTGATGCTGGCCATGATGGCGCTGATTCCCGGCCACCAACTGGGCATTGAGCTGGGCTCGATCCTGCTCATCTTTACCGGCCAGGTGTGGAACATGGCCTTCAGCTTCTACTCCTCGCTGAAGAGCATTCCCCGCGAGATGGTGGAGGCCACGCGCGTCTATCGCTTCTCCGCCTGGCAGCGCTTTTGGCAACTGGAGATGCCCTTCGCCGCCATCGGGCTGATCTGGAACTCGATCATGTCTGTCGCCGGAGGATGGTTCTTCCTCATCCTGTGCGAGATGTTCCCGGTGGGCGACCGCAACTTCCGCCTGCCAGGGCTGGGCAGCTATCTGCAAACGGCAGCTTCGAGCGACCCCGTCGATATGCACGGCCTGCTGTGGGGCCTGGCGGTGCTGATCCTCATCATCATTGCCACCGACCAGTTGATCTGGCGGCCACTGATCGTGTGGAGCGACAAATTCAAATTCGAACAGGTGGAGTCGTCGCGGCGGATGACCTCGCCGATTCTCACCCTCTTGCAGCGTCCCAGCGCGCTAACCCGCCTGCCGGGCCGCATCTTCGGCTCCATGGAAGAGCGCATGTACAGCCAGCTCTCGCACACCAAAAGCTGCCGCGTGGTGCAACCCATGGACAGCGACGGCCGGCGCGGCGGCTTTTTGCTGCCCAGCCTGATGGGCTTCTTTGCCGCAATGGGCATTTTGTGGGGCGCGGCGCAGGCTTACCACATGCTGCACGGCGTCACCTGGGCCGATCTGCACCAACTGCTGATGGGCGCGGGAGCCACGTATCTGCGCGTGAATATCTCCCTGCTGATTGCCGCGCTGTGGACCATCCCGGTGGGCGTGGCCATCGGCTCCAATGCGCGGCTGGCGCGCATCTTGCAGCCCATCACTCAGGTGGTCGCTTCAGTGCCGGCCACGGCCTTCTACCCCATCCTGCTGGTGCTGATGATTCGCATCGGCATGGGACTGGGCGTGGGCGCTATCTTCTTCATGCTGCTGGGCACGCAGTGGTACATTCTTTTCAACGTCATCGCCGGGGCCATGGCAATCCCCAGCGACTTGAAAGAGGCCGCAGAAGTCTACCGCTTCAACCTCTGGCAGCGCTGGACACGGCTGATCCTGCCCGGCATCTTTCCCTATCTTGTGACCGGGATGATAACCGCCAGCGGCGGCGCATGGAACGCGTCGATTGCCGCCGAGTACTTCCACATCGGCGATAAGACCGTGCAGACCCTGGGCCTGGGCGCGCAGATTCAGGCAGCCACCGACAGCGGCAGATTCAGCGCCCTTCTGCTGGCCACGATTCTGATGGCGACTATCGTGGTCACCACCAACAGGCTGGTATGGCGGCGGCTCTACCGGCTCTCGGAGACACGCTACAAGTTGGAAGGATGAGTCTGGACCTCTGCATTCAGCGCCGATTCAGGCGGCACGGTTTGCGTCGTCCACAAGCGAGCGCGGCCAACCGGAAGCGGCGAGTCAGCATACACCGAACTGGACAGAGAGACTCCGGTTCTGCTCGAGCTGGATTGCATCGAAAATGAGGCTCATTGCGATTCTTTCGCAGCGCAGTTTGACAGTCCGGTATAACTCTGGCAATATTCTTGCGTCTGATAAAAGGAGCGCGAGATGCCCGTCATTTATCCGGTTGTCCCAGGCAATGAGCATAATGTGCGGGATAGAATTCTCGCAAAATACAACGAGTACCATCAGTTATTGCAGCAAGGCGGAGACAGGATCACGTTGCAGGGCGAGCGGTATGAAGTGATTACCGCGATCGCAATGTACAACCGCCGCTTGTTTACGGATGGCAATCAGATCGGCCGCTGGAATACGCCCCCCACCCCATCTCAATCCATAAGCCTGGGGGAGAATACGGAATACGATTTCATTATCCCTACCTCGACTCGTATTGCCCAATTGCCCTTGGTTCTCGGCCCCCTCCTGGGAGAGGCGAAGAGCTATAGCTCCAGGCTCGGCGAATATTTCAAAAAAGCAGTGGGCTATTGCCTGAACGATCCGACCCTGGGCGGATTCTGCTTTGTCACGCCGGGAAAAGAGTATCCACTCTTCATGCTCATGGTTTACACCACGATCGAGATCCTGGCTGGAAGAGAGGAAGCTCCTGGAATCACTGGAGGCAGTACCTGGAAGAGGAGCGCCCGTCAAGGCAAGCCGGACGGACCGGATATTGTCAGGCATTTTCGTGAGAAGTATTTTACGAATTCGCAGTATGCGGCCCCGACGCAGCAAAACTTTTTGCAGGTTCTGCAAAATGATTTTGCGGGCGACGCGATCCACGTGCAGAAAACAGTCCTCAACGAACACACCCAGAGGATTCAGGCGGCCCACTTTCAACGCCGCGAGAATCAGCGTGGAACGGCGAACTACTACAACACCGAATTCGCACAGCATGCCGGCTTTGTGATTGCGTGTTACATGGTTCCAGACCAGACCGACGAGGTCCTTGCCAACGCGATCCGGGACCTTCATTAGCCAGTTTTTTTGCCCTTCGTTCCTTTCATCTTGCGAGCGGTTCAAGAGCGAATCCGTCAACGATGCGCCATCCCCCGGTACAATGAGGATCGAGGCGCGACTCTGCCTCGATTTCCAAAGGTACGCAAAATGCCTTTGGCATTCCTGAAGGAACGGTGTGCTCATTCGCAGTCAAACGCACCGGGGGGTTCGATATGATTCGTGCTGGATTGGTTGGATTTGGCTTGGGGGGAAGGGTCTTTCACGCGCCGCTGCTCTCGTCTGTCGAGGGCGTGGAGTTTGCCGCCATCGTGGAGCGCAGCACGAACCAGGCCGCCGAGCGCTATCCCGGCCTGGTGACCTATCGCTCGCTGGAGGAGATGCTCAAGGACGCTTCTCTTGACCTGATCGTGGTCAGCACCCCCAGCGGCACCCACTTCGACGTGGCCAGCCAGGTGATCGCCGCCGGTAAGAGCCTGGTGGTCGATAAACCCATGGCGCTGACCTCGGCGCAGATCGCAGAGTTGATGGAACTCGCCCGTGCGCGCGGCGTGCTGCTGGCGCCCTTCCACAACCGCCGCTGGGACTCCGACTTTCAGACTGTCGCCAAACTGGTTCGCGAGGGCGCGCTGGGCCGGCTGGTTTATGTGGAATCGCGCTTCGACCGCTGGCGTCCGGTGCTGCCCACCACCCGGCTGTGGAAGGAGAGCCCGGCGCAAGGCGGAGGCACATTGCTGGATCACGGCACCCACCTCGCCGATCAGGCGCTGGCGCTCTTCGGCAAACCGCTGGCGGTCAGCGCCGACGTGGTGCGCGAGCGCGACACGGCCTCGGCCGATCTGGACGCCAACGACGCCTTTACGGTTCGCCTGCGCTACCCCGGCCTGATGGTGGTGCTGGGGGCCAACACGCTCTCGCTGCCGCCGCGTCCCCGCTTTCACCTGCGCGGAACCAAAGGGAATTATTGGAAGACTGGCCTCGATCCGCAGGAGGCCGCGTTGGGCAAAATCACCCGCATCGAAGACCCGCGCTGGGGTCAGGAGCCGCACACCGAGTGGGGATCGCTGCACCTGGATGTTGAAGGCGCGCAGATCACTCAGCCGGTTCAGCCGATTCCCGGCAACTATCGGCTCTACTACGCCGGCATCCGCGATGCGCTGCTGGCAAAAGCGCCGGCGCCGCTCAGCGCCGTGGATGCCTGGCGCGTCGCCCGCCTGCTGGAATGGGCCGCGCAAAGCTCCCAGGAACGGCGTGAAATTGCCTGCGATTGGGGCGAAGAACCGGCGTAGTTTCTTGATTGACTTGAATTCCAAATCGGCGCAGAATGCCTCTATGAGCATCGTTGAAGATGTCCGTCAGGTTTTACAGGATTTCCTGGCGCCGGAGTTGCGTACACTGAACGCCAAAGTGGATACGCTGACAACGCGTGTCGAGGCGATCGAGTCAGGTCTCGAATCGATCAACACGCGACTATCCGCGCTGGAGACCAGTTCCAAGATCCGCTTCGAGACCCTCGAAATCACCACGCAAAGCCGTTTTGACCGAGCGGAAGAAAAAGCCCATGCCCGTCAGGATGTGATCTTGATTCAGTTCGAATCCATGCGCAACCAACTCAACCTGGATGGCCGCCTGCGCCGCATCGAAGACCGCGATGCCTCCCACACCTTGCCGCAATCGGCCTAATTGCTCCTCGCAAGAATTCTTTGAACGCAGCAACGGCGCAGCCCGAGCGGGATGCGCCGTTGGTTTGCAGCTTGGGTGGAGTTAGCGGCCGAAGTGGGCGGCGTTCTTCTCGGTAAAGGCGGCCCATTTTTCGGGCAGGTCGTCGGCGGCGAAGATGGCCGAAACCGGGCAGGCGGGAACGCAGGCGCCACAGTCGATACACTCGACCGGATCGATGAACAACTGGTCGGTTTCGCCAAAGCCGTCTTCGTCCTTCTTGGGGTGGATGCAATCGACGGGACAAGCGTCTACACAGGCGGTGTCCTTGGTGCCGATACAGGGTTCTGCAATTACGTATGCCATGGAAAGCCTCCGGGGGAATTGAACTCTCGACGCTGATCGTACCACAGCACCCCGGAGCCTGACTCGCCCTTTAACTGGTTCGTTTTACCTTTTGGGAACCAGAAGTCTCAACCCGTCCCCGTGCTGGCGCTCAGCCCTGGCGCATCTTCCGATGCTCGGCGTATTCTTGCGGCGTGGGGATGGGCGTCAGATCGCGGCCGGCGAAGAGGTCGGCGAAAAAGCCCAGCAATTCCTGGTGAATCAGACGGTTCGAGGCCAGAATCTCGCGGCTGTCCAGTTTGTAAGCGCCGCCACTGAAGTCGGTGGTCAAGCCGCCGGCCTCTTCGACCAGCAGCAATCCCGCTGCCGTGTCCCAGGTGTTCAGATTGAACTCCCAGAAGGCATCCATGCGCCCCGCGGCCACGTAGGCGAGATCCAAGGCCGCCGATCCGGCCCGCCGCACCCCGTGCGAGCGCAGTGTGAATTCCTGATAAAAATGGATATTCGGGCTGGCGTGGCGCTTGCGGCTGGGAAAGCCGGTAGCCACCAGCGACTCGGCCAGCAGGGCGTTGCGCGAGACGTGCATCCTGCGCCCGTTGAGCCATGCGCCATGGCCCCGCTCGGCGGCAAAAAGCTCGTCAAGCAGCGGATCGTAAATCACTGCAGCCACCAGGATTCCATCCGCGGATTCAGGGAGCCCGTTGGGCCGTTGTTCCAGTCCCAGGGAGACGCAAAAGTGGGGAAAGCCGTGGGCGAAGTTGGTGGTTCCGTCGAGCGGGTCAACGAACCAGCGGAACTCGCCGCCCAGGCGCAGGCGCGTGCCCTCTTCGCCGAAGACGCCGTGCTCCGGGAAGGCATCGAAGAGACGCTCGTGGATCAGCTTTTCGACGGTGCGATCGGCCACCGTGACCAGATCCACATCGCCTTTATATTCGGTCTCCACACCCTGCGCGTAGAACTCGCGCAGCCGCGCCCCGGCCTCGCGTGCAATGGCCGCCGCCTGGGGAACCCATCGGCCGCCCTGCACTTCAGTAGCACCGCTCACTCCACCACCTCATGGGACCCTGTTTCGCTCATTGGCCGCTGCAAACGCTTGCGCGCGGCCTCGGCGATGGAGCGGATCTGATGTTTGTAGATGAAAAGATTCGATCGTCCCTGGCGCGTCAGCCGCACCATGGTTTCGTCGAAGTATTCGATCCAGCCCTGCACCGTTTCGCCATCGCGCAAACGAATCGTCACGATGACCTGGCGCTCGCTCAAGGAGCGCAGATACAAGGCCTCCTGCCCGGTATCGCCCGGCGGCGGCGTCTTGGCGCGGCGATGCGGCTGTTTTGCTATGGTCATTGTACCGTTTAGATTCGCGCGCACCGCGCCGTGTTGTATCGCTCGGCGGAGTCACGGCGATTGCCGTTGCGATCTTCTGGAGAGCCCCTTTGTTTTTAGGGAACCACTGATTAAGTGTGTTCCCTATGACCCAACCTTCCCTCCGGGGCTAAAACAGGCTGCGGAAAAAGGCCGAATGAAGGGCGAGAATACCGAAAAACATCCCTCAGGGGCTAAAGCCCTCGTTGATTTTGTAGTACTTACGGCACGGCTAAAGCTGTGCCCCTTCAAAACGTCGCCCGCTATGGGGTTTTCCGCAGTCTGTAAAGCCCATTGATTCTTTGAGCTTTATGTCGGGCTAAAGCCCGTACCCTTCAAACCTCCGACTTAATCAAAGGTTCTTTAGGGTGCATGAATTGGTCATTGAAGCTGGACAAACGCGGACGAGGACGTCCGCGTTCCAGCCGGCCGGGAGGCAGGCGCTACAATCAATTCGCGCGGCCTCGGTCCCTGGCGGCGCGTGCGCTATTCCCTGCCCTGGGCCGGCGCATCGGCATAATATCCGGTGCGGAAGCGCAGATTGAAGTTCTCGGCCGCAGCCCGCGGCACCGTCACATGGATGCGGTGAAAGTCCCTGCCGGGCTCTTGGTTTTTTGGATAATAGCCGATTAAATATTGCGTCCGCAGGTCTTCGCTGACTTTGGCAAAGGCCTTGTCCAAGCCGCCCTCGTTCACATAGTAGCTTTTGCCGCCGGTCTGTTCGGCCAGTGTGATGAGCGCGTGTTCGCCACCCAGGTCGCGGCCGGCGCTGGCGGCGATAGGCACATCGATGAGGCTATAGATCATCACCTGGTTGCGCAGCGCCTGCTCGAGAGCCTGGGCATAGGTGGCGCCGTGCACGGTGTCGCCGCCATCGGAGATCAGGACCAGCACCCGGCGTCCTTCCTTCTTGCCCAGACGCTCCGCGCCCAGATCGATGGCGTCGTAGAGGGCGGTGGCGAAATCGCTCTTCAGGCGGCCCAATCCGCTGTCGATCTGGCTGAGCTTGTTGGTGAAGGGCGTCAGTTCCTTCACCTCGGTGGCAAACTGCAACAGGCTCATCTGGTCCTGGGGACGCAGCAGGGCGTGCGCGAAGCGGCGGGCGGCATCGGCCTCGTCGGCCATATCCTTGCGCACGCTGCCGCTGGTGTCGATAGCCAGGGTGAGATTGAGCGGGAGTTCCGATTGCCGCTCGAAGACGGCGATCTGCTGCGGCCTGCCATCTTCACTTAGCGAGAAATCTTCGCGCGTCAGCCCGCCTACGATGGCTCCATTGCGGTCGGTCACGTTCACGAAGACGTTGACCAATTTGGTCTGTAAGTGGAAGGTAACTTCTTGCGCGGGCAGTGCGGCAGAGAGAAAGATCGCCATGCAACAGAGCGCGATAAGAAGCTGCAAGACGCGCCGCAATCGGCGGTAGTCGCATTCCCCTGCCTTGAGGGCGCAGAGCGCCGCTCTGGTGCGCCCACCCTTCATCGCCCCGCAGTCCTCCATTTCAAACTCCCTTGCGCCGTTGGAATTCAATCCTGCGAAGCCCAACCGCAGATCCTTCGCTTTGCTCAGGATGACAGCGTTTTTTTGAAGATCGCAAGACCCCAGTCAAGTTCATTTCTATCAGTACTCGATGTTTCGAGTCCGGTGCTCCCCGTGAACAAACGCCCAAATCGTCCCTTCAGCGCGGCCCTGCGGGGCGCGCATCTTGCATTGGCCTCTTTCCAGTGGTTGCGCTGCGCTCCACCCCTGGCTACTTTCATAGCCTCCCTGCGGGAGGCGTCTACGATTGTTCATCTCCCGCGTTTCGCGGCGCGTCGAGCCGGGCTTCTTCTCATGAACAGCCCCCGTTCATGCCTGTGAAAGCTCGACGAGGCGAGTCCGATGCTCCCGATGAACAAGAACTTCGGTTGAATAAAACCAGCGAGTCAGCACCGCTTTCGCGGGAGAGCGAGTCAGCGCGTCAGCTCCGCTTGCGCGGAGTGCAAGTCAGCGAGTTGGCGCGATGGCGTCGGGTTGATGCGCGTGTTCATTCCTGTCGTAACGCTCAGTAGTGCGTCGATGCTGCAAAAGAATACCGCCTGCCGGTTAGACGCGGCAGGCGGCAGGGCGATACGAGGCTTCAAACCATCTTGTAGAGGAAGCCGGAAGGCGTTCCCCACAGGTTGCGGGAGCGGTCTTCGTAGAAGATGCTGAACTCGATGCCGGAGATGTCGAAGTCGAAGAGGGGGACGCGGTCGAAGGTGTAATCGCCGCGCACCGAATACTCATCGCCGCCGCAATCGATCATCAGCGCTTCATCCGAAGAGACCCGCTCGGGATGGGTGAGCAGCAGGCAGGCCACCTCGAAGACGCCCAAGGCGAACTCATTGCCTTCGAGTCGAGCCCTTGCCCGGCGCGCCGAGCAGCCGCGGTGGCGAATACCGGCCTGCAGAGCCACGACCAGAATGTCGTTGCCCGTCTGCTGGTCGGCCAATATCTTGCTCGCCAGCTTGGAGCGTTCGCTCTGGCGCAGGTATGTCGGCCCCATCTTGTCGGAGATGCGATTCTGGAATTTGCGCCGCTTGCTGAGAACGCCCATCACGAGTTCGACCGCCTCATTGTAGGTCGATGCCAGCGCCTCCCAACGGGGGATGGCGAACCAGTCTTCCGCTCCCTCGGGGAGATCCCGACGGGAAATCTTCTCCATACACGCACCCAACTTGGGGAAGGTCTTGCGCAATTCGGAGACCTGCACCTCGACCGCCCGCACCTTGTAGGCGGGCGGATAGACGCGGTCGGACGCCACCTGCTCCTCCTTGTACTTGTCGCTGACGGTGTAGCGATGGATGGTCTCGATGATCTGGGTGACGATCTCCGGACGAATCTTCTTTTCCATCTCCAGGACAACCCTCGCGCGCCCCTCGTCCAACTGCTCGATGGCGGTTCGGTAGGCTTCCAGAACGGATTCTCCCAGCAACTCCTGGATGCCGCGATTCTGCTCATCGGTGGTGTTGCCGGAAAGGTGTAACGGAACAATTGTGTGTGTGATCGCCATCTTCATCGCCTTCCGCGCGTCGGTGCGCACTGAAACCTTAGCAGCCTATCGGCAGTTGTGATCTAGTTCACCAGCAGATATTACCAAAAATGTTCTTTTTCGAGACGGTAATCGACCGCCTTCGGGAATGGACCCTTTTCCCAACCGGTTTGACCGCCGCTACACGGTGTGCTCGCTCTCGCCCTCGGCAGGCAAGGACGCCTGCTTTTGCTTCAATTGGGGCAAAACCACGGCCAGCACATCTTCGATGCGGCTGGCATAGTGAATCGCGACCCCCTCGATCAGCTCCGGGGTCAGGTCCTCTTCCACGTCCTGGCGATTTTCGGCGGGCAGAACGATGGTCTCGACGCCGGCGCGGTGCGCGGCGAGGAACTTCTCCTTGATGCCGCCCACGGGGAGCACGTTGCCGCTGAGGGTAATCTCGCCGGTCATGGCCGTCAGCGGACGGACTGGGGTATCGGTCAGCAGCGAGACCAGCACCGCGGCCATGGTCACTCCGGCCGAAGGGCCGTCCTTGGGAATGGCCCCCGAGGGCACATGGATATGGATGTCCAGATCTTTGGTGAAGTCCTCGGCCAGCCCCAGGCTGGCGGCATTGGAACGCACCCAGGTCAGGGCCGCCTGCATCGACTCCTGCATGACCTCGCCAATCTGCCCGGTGATGGTGAAGTTTCCCTTGCCCTTCATGCGATTGGCTTCGATGAAGAGGATGTCGCCGCCGGCCGGCGTCCAGGCCAATCCGACGGCCACGCCGGGGCGCTTGACGCGCTCGGCGACCTCGGTATCGACGCGCACCTGAATGCCGCCCAGGAACTCCTTCACCGTCTCCCTGGTGACGATCAGCTTTTCCTTTTTCCCTTCGACCACCCGGCGCGCCTGCTTGCGGCAGACGGTGCCGATGGTCTGCTCGAGCTTGCGCACGCCGGCCTCGCGCGTGTAGTGGCGGACAATATAGCGCACCGCATCTTCGGGAAACTCGATCTGCTCGTCGGTGATGCCGTTTTCCCGGATCTGGCGCGGAATCAGGAAGCGGAAGGCAATGTTCACCTTCTCCTCTTCGCTGTAGCCCTGCAAGGGGATCAGTTCCATGCGGTCCAACAGCGGCGGGGGCACCGGATCGAGGATGTTGGCGGTGCAGATGAAGAGCACCTTGGAGAGATCGAAGGGGACATCCAGGTAGTTGTCGCGGAAGCTGTTGTTCTGCTCCGGGTCCAGGGTCTCGAGCAGCGCCGAGGCGGGATCGCCGCGGAAGTCGCGGCCGAGTTTGTCTACCTCGTCGAGCATGATGACCGGATCGTTGGTATCGGCGCGGCGAATGCTCTGGATGATCTGCCCCGGCAAGGCGCCAATATAGGTGCGGCGGTGGCCGCGTATCTCCGCCTCGTCGTGCATGCCGCCCAGCGAGACGCGCTGAAACTTGCGCCCCAGAGCGCGGGCGATGGAGCGGCCCAGGCTGGTTTTTCCCACGCCCGGAGGGCCCACAAAGCAGAGAATCGGCCCCTTCATATCCGGCTTGAGCTCGAGAACACTGAGGTAGTCGAGAATGCGGTCCTTGACCTTCTTCAGCTCGTAGTGGTCTTCGTCGAGAATCTCCTTGGCCTTGGCAATGTCGATCTTCGATCCCGAACTCTTGGCCCAGGGCAGCACCGCCAGCCATTCGATGTAGTTGCGGGTGAGCGAGTAGTCGGCGGCCATGGGCGACATGCGCCCCAGGCGGGAGAGCTCCTTGAGCGCCTCTTTTTTCACGTCCTCGGGCATTCCCGCGGCCTCGATCTTCTGGCGCAGGTCCTCGACCTCGCGCTGGCCCTCGTCCTGCTCGCCCAGTTCCTTCTGGATGGCCTTCAACTGCTCGCGCAGGTAGTAGTCGCGCTGCGACTGCTGCACCTGGTCCTGCACTTCGCTCTGAATCTTGGTGCGCAACTGCTGCACCTCGATCTCCTTGGCCAGATGCTTGTTCAACTGCTCGAGGCGGGAGACGATCTCGGCCGTCTCCAGCAACAACTGCTTGTCGTCGGTGGTCAGGAAGGGCAGTGAGGAGGCAACGAAGTCGACCAGACGGCTGGGATCTTCGATATTGGCGGAGATGGTGCGCAACTCGTCGGAAAGCGTGGCCGACTCGGCCACGATCTGCTGGAACTGCCCGATCACATTGCGCACCAGCGCTTCCACATTGGCGGTGGGCGCGGGCGGCTCGTCTTCCAGCGTCTCCACCTCGGCCACCAGAAAGGGTTCGGTCTGGTAGTAGCGCACCAGGCGCACCCGCTCGACGCCTTCGGTAAAGACAAAGCGGCTCTGGTTGGGCATGCGCACAACCTTGTGCACCGTGGCCAGGGTGCCCACAGTATGCAGATCCATGGGCTTGGGCGAGTCGAGACGGGGGTCGAGTTGCGCCGCAACCACGATGGTCCGCTCCTCGCCCAGGGACTCGATCAGTTGGATGGAACTCTCCCGGCCCACTGTCAAGGGCAGCACCGCGTGGGGAAAGAGGACCGTGTCGCGCACCGGCAAGACGGGAATTCTACGCACCATGGGCTTATCCCTTCCCGAAGGGGATTTGGGGGGGAGCGGGGCGGAAGAGTGATTCACCATTGAGCATCCTCGTATCAACTTTTATCAATTAGACCACGCAGATTTGAAAAAAGTTCCAAAAATCCGCGATTTTGCGCCCGCCCATCCGCGCCCATCAGTTCCTCCCAAGCATTTTCTTCTGCTCCAGTTTGTGCGGGCGCAGGCGTCGACGGAAGGATAGGCCGTCAACGTGAAGCCTTTCAACTGCCGCACAAGGGCTCTATCGGCCATCGAGGGACGAAAATGAGGTGAGGGAGGAAAATCCGGAGCCGTATTGGCTCCGGAGCGAACCATAGTCCGCAACAGGAAGAGGCGTGAAAAGGCCGCACCCGGACGGCGCGGCCTGTAAAAGCTGGTGACCTGACGAGGCTCTAACCGGACTTCGCAACAGTCTCACTGCGAGCAGAGGCCTCTTCTTTCTGAATGGCCAGCTCGATGTGCTCCCACAGTTCCTCGGGCGGGTCGACCACCGGCAGCAATTGGCGGGCAGCCTCGGCGATGGCCTCCAGGTCGGCCAGCAAAGCGCGGCAGAGCGCGCAACTGCAGTAGTGGGGATGGTCGTGCAGATCTTCTCCGGCGCCGATAAGATCTGGCAACCGCTCTTGAAATTCCTGACAGGTCATAGAATCGATACCGTTGATCATGGGCGCGCCTCCTTCGCGAGTTTGGAGCACAAATTCTCGCGCAGGCGCAGTCTAGCCTTGTGCAACTGCGATTTACTGTTCCCAATTGAACACCCGAGCATGGAGGCTATCTCATTATGCTCATATCCCTCGATGTCGTGGAGAATAAAAATCAGCCGGTAGCCGGCCGGCAGGTCGGCGACGGCGCGCTGCAGCACTAGCCTGTCGAGGGTTCCTGCAAGGGTCAGGTCGAGAGCGCCGAAGCTGCGCCCAGGGCCTTCGTCGGCGACCGGTTCCATGACTTCATCAAGGGAGATCAGAGAGAGTCCTTTCTTGCGCAGGCGCATCAGGACGACATTGATCGCCAGCCGGTGCAGCCAGGTCACAAACGAGGAGTCGCCGCGAAAGGTGGCAATCTTGCGATGCAACTGAAGAAAGGCCTCCTGGGTCAGGTCTTCGGCCTCGGCCACGTCGCCCACCATGCGCAGACACAAGGAATAGATGCGGCGTTTGTGCAAAGAGTACAGTTGGGCGAAAGCAGCATGATCGCCGGCCTGGGCGCGGGCCAGCGTCTCGTCGCCGGCTGCGTCCCCGACCGCCGTAAGATCTCGCGCGGGCGATTGCACGACCGGCGGTGGCAGTTCGACTGGGGAACTCAAAGGATGCATAAACGTCCTTCGGCGCAAGTCTCCAGGACAGCCCGTGCTGCGCCGGGCAACTTTCCTCGTTAGTATAAGGGTATGCTGTCTGTACTGACTCAGATGCGTCCCTTGGCTTGAGGAGTTGCCTGGAGTTTTTCGCAGCCCCTGCGCTGCACAACAGACTGGGGTATTTTTCTGGTGTTTCTGGGGAGATAGGATCTTGAAGGCGACATCCGTGAGAGCACTAAAGAAGCTGCCGGTCTTATCTGCTACCAGCTTCTGTCTGCTTGTCGCGATTCTTTGCATCGCCTTCACCGGCTGCCCTGCCTGTGCTCAGCTCTCCGCCTCTGCGGCTCCAGCAGCCGCACTTGCCACTTCTGCGGTAACAGGCGGCGAAGCCCTGGAGCAATGGGAAGGCCTGCGGGTCGCTCGCATTGCCTTTGCCGGTGTACCCGCCAGCCGCCTCGCTCCCCTGCCCGACCGTCTCGCCCAGCTTGCCGGGACCCCGTTGCGTCAGGAAGCTCTGCGCCGCAGCCTGCGCCAGTTGTACTCGACCGGCCTCTACGAGAGCGTGGCGGTGGAAGGCGAGCGCCAGCCCGAGGGTATCGTCCTCACCTTTCGCGGCACGCCCCGCTCCTTTGTGGGCGCCATCAGCGTGGAGGGCGCCAAAGGAGCCGGCATCAATACCCAATTGGCGCGCGCCAGCCGTCTCGATCCCGGAGTTCGCTTCACCGCCGCGCGCCTGGACCAGGCTGTCGAGCAGATGCGCGCATTACTCGCCGAAAGCGGCTTCCACGAACCCGTCATTACTCACACACTGACTGCGCGTCCCGAAGAGCAGTTGGTTGACATTGCCTTCCAGGTGGTGAGCGGGCCGCAGGCGCGGGTGGGGTCGGTGCAAATCTCCGGCGACCCCGGCATGGACGCCGACGAATTCCGCCGCCACGCTCATCTCAAGACCGGCGCCCCGGTGGAGCACGATACCGGCAACCGCGCCCTGGCCGGCGTTCTCAAGGAGTACCAGCACCAGGATCGCCTGGAAGCCGAAATCAAACTGGAAGCGCAGCCTTACACGGAGAGTTCCAAGAAGAACGACTTTCATTTCTTCGCCAACCAGGGGCCGGTGGTGCGGGTGCGGGTAGAAGGGGCCAGCATCTCCAGCGAACGCCTGCGCCACCTGCTTCCGGTTTTTGAAGAGGGCGCCGTCGACGACGATCTGCTCAACGAGGGGAATCGCCGGCTGCGCAACTACTTCCAGCGCATGGGCTACTTCGACGTGCGCGTGGAGCACGAGCAGCAATCCACTCAGGCCGGGGAAGTCACCCTCGTCTACCGCGTCAGCCTGGGCCCGCGGCGCAGTGTGCAGAGCGTTTCGGTGGAGGGCAACCACTACTTCGATAGCGCGACGTTGCGTGACCTGCTGGTGGTCCGCGCCGCCGACGCCCTCGATCGCCACGGGGCCTACAGCCAGGCTTTGGTCTCGACCGACATCGCGGCCCTGGAGGCGGTCTATCGCAACAACGGCTTCTCTAAGGTGAAGATCGGCGCGGAGACCGCCTCCGCCACAACGCACTCCGCCGCATCTTCCGCCGCGACCGCGTCTGCCAAGAGCAAGACGGCGCCTCTGACGGTGGTTTACCACATCGTTGAGGGCGAGCAGCAGCGGGTCGCCACGGTGCGTCTGGAGGGCGTCGAGCACGGTTCCGCGGAGAAGCTGCTGGCCCAGTTGAACACCGCCGCCGGCCAGTTGCTCAGCCCGCAGAATCTGGCCGGGGACCGCGACACGCTGCTCACCGACTACCTGAGCCGCGGATTCGACCAAGCGCAGGTGGATGTTGTTCAGCAAGAAGCCGGCGGTGACCCCAACCGCATCGATGTGGTCTTTCATATCCGCGAGGGCCGTCAGATTTTTGTGCGCAAAGTGCTAGTCACGGGGCTGCATTACACCCGTCCCGACACCGTGTCCAAGGCCATCGCGCTGCATCCGGGCGACCCGCTCAACGAATCGGCCCTGGCCGAGACGCAGCGCAATCTCTATGAATTCTCCCTCTTCAACGAGGTCGATACGGCCATTGAAAACCCTGCCGGAGGGGAGAGCTACAAGACTATCCTGCTCAATGCCGTCGAGGCGCGGCGCTGGGTGCTGACCTACGGCGGAGGCTTCGAGGCGCAGACCGGAACCCCGCAGAACAATTGCTCCAACAGCGGCGTCACGAACACCGCCTGCAATCCCAACGGCAAGACCGGCATCAGCCCCCGCATACTGCTCGATCTGACCCGCAACAATCTTTTCGGACGCGATCAATCGGCCTCGCTGCGCGGCACCTACGGCCTGCTGGAGTGGAAGGCCGATCTACTCTTCCAGAATCCCCACTTTTATGGCAACCGCAACTTCGGACTGACCCTCTCGGCGGGCTACGCCAAAAGCCAGGACGTGACCACTTACGTAGCCTCCGAGCTGGAGGGTGCGATTCGCTGGACCGAGCACTTCGACACCCCCGGCTCGTTTTTTTCCAAGGCCAATACCTTTGTCTACGGGATCGACTTCCGCCGCGTGCAGGTGCTGGCCAGCAGCCTGCAGGTCGACGCAACGGAGATCCCGGTTTTTTCCACCGCCGTGCGGGTCGCCGGCCCCAGCCTGACCTGGATTCGCGACACCCGCGACTCGCTGCTCGACGCCCACCGCGGCACCTACACCAGCTTCCAGGAGTTTTTCTCCGGCAGCACATTTGGGGCCCAAGCCGAGTTCAACCGCATCGATCTCACCAACTCCAACTTTCTCAGCTTCGATCGCAGCCGCTTTGTGCTGGCCCGCAACACTCGCTACGGCCAGGAACGGGCCTTCGGCAACGGCGGCCAGGAGCTGCTCCCTCTGCCCGAACGCCTCTACGCCGGGGGCGCCACCTCGCATCGGGGATTCGCCCTGAATGGCGCCGGTCCCCGCGATCCGGTTACCGGGTTCCCTATCGGCGGCGCCGGCATTCTGGTCAACAGCACCGAACTGCGCCTGCCGCCGCCCACCCTGCCTTGGCTGGGCAACTCGGTCAGTTTTGTGCTCTTCCACGACATGGGCAACGTCTTCGCCAACGCCGGCGACGCCTGGGCCAGCGCCCTGCGCACCCGCCAGCCGGAGCGCGATTCGTGCAAAACGCTGCAAGCGCCCACCGCTGCGACGCCGTCGAACTCGACAGGCGTGGAAGGAACGTGCAGCTTCAATTACTTTTCTCATGCGCCGGGACTGGGCCTGCGCTACCATACGCCGGTTGGGCCGGTGCGCTTCGACTTCAGCTACAACCTGAATCCGCCTATCTTTCCCGCCATTCAGGACTACACCAACCCCTCGGCTCTGCCACACGTTGGCGAGGCCCCGCACTTCAACTTCTTCTTCAGCCTGGGACAGACCTTCTGATGACGCCGCGCCGCCAGCCACGTCCCCAACAACAACCCGCGCGCGCGGGCCGGTTCGCCGCGCTTGCGATGCTTATCCTTTTCGCGGCCCTGCCGGCTTCTGTTCCGTTGCGCGCCCAAACCCCACCCCCCGCCAGCGCGCCAGTAGTGCTGGACCGGGTTGTCGCGGTGGTTAACAACTCCGCCATTCTATCGAGCGATCTGGACGAGGAGGTGCGCCTCTCGGTGCTCGATCCCGGTCAGGCCGGCCACGGGCTGCTGACCCGCCCGCGCGCCCTCGAACAGTTGATCGCCCGCACCCTCATCCAGCAGCAGATCCGCCAGGAGGATGAGCGCGCCGCCGAGCCCTCGAAGGCCGAGATCGACCTGCGCCTGGCCGAGATCCGCAACGAGGTGCCGGCCTGCGTCCATCGCAACTGTGCCTCCGAGGCTGGTTGGAAGGCCTTTCTCGCCGATCACGATCTCACCGCGGAGCGCGTGGAGACCTATCTGCGCCACCGCGTCCAGATTCTGCGTTTTATCGAACTGCGCTTCCGCCAGGGGATCCGCATCTCGCCCCAGGAGGTCGAAACCTACTACCGCGAGAACCTTTTGCCGCAATTCACCAGCGGCGAAACCGTTCCCCCGCTGGATCAGGTCTCGAACCGGATTGAAGAAATCCTCTTGCAGCAGCAGGTCAATATTCTCTTCGACGGCTGGCTGGCCAACCTGCGCAAACAGGGCGAGATCGAGGTCCTCGACCCCACGCTGGAAAGCGCACCGGCAGTGGAGAAAGGGGACAAACCGTGAGCGAGCCGGAAGAGATCTCCCCAACAGAACAACCCGACGAGAAGCCGGAGTCCAACCTCTCAGCAGCAGAGGATGGCGGTGCGGAAGCAGCGCAGCAAAAGCGCCCCCGACGACGCCGCTTGTTGTGGACGGTGGCTGGACTGGTTGTGCTGTTTTTGGCCGCCGTGACCGCGCTCTGTTTCTGGGCCAATTCCGCGGCTTGCGAAAATCTGGTTCGCAAACGGCTTATCTCCCGTATCGAATCTGCCAGCGGCGCCCGCGTCGAACTGGCCACGTTCCACTGGCGTCCCTTCGCTCTGGAGGCCGAGGCCGGCGGCCTGATCCTGCACGGCAAGGAAGCCGCGAACGAAGAGCCATTCGCTCAAGTGGAGCGGCTGCGCGTGCAGGTGAGCATCCTGGATTTCTGGAGCCCGCGCGTTCTCTTGCGCGATCTGGAGATCGATCGTCCCGAACTGCACCTGATCGTTTACCGCGACGGTTCGACCAACCAGCCGCAGCCGCAGCGCCGGAAAAAGGCGGAGAAACCCGCTCTGGATACGTTTTTTGACTTGAAGGCCGGCCGTGTGGCGATCAACGAGGCCTCGCTGCACTACGAAAACCGCGCCTCCGCCTTCGATTTTCAAGACCGCTTCGCCCCGCTCAATCTGCGTGCAGAGGATTTATCCGTACGCCTGAGCTATGCGGCGCCGCAGTCCGGCCAGGCGGAGAGCTATCGTGTCGAGACCGGCGTGCGCGACCTTCGCCTGACTCGCGGACCCGCCCCCAAGCCGGGCCTGGAGCACGGTTCCCTGCCCGTCACCGGCTACCTGCAGGCCACGCTCGACCTCACCCGCTCCGCCGCCTATCTTCGTTCGTTGCGCATTACAGCCCAGGCCCACGGCGTTCCCGACCGTACGCTGGAGATCACCGGTTCGCTGCAGGACTTTACCCGTCCCCGCTGGCAGGCCAAGACCGCCGGCGAACTGGACCTGCGCCTGCTCGAACCGCTCACCGGCTACGCTTACGCTCCCGAGGGCATTGCCCGCCTGGACCTCTATAGCGCCGGGGAAGCCGGACTCTTCCGCATCGATGGCGCGGTCCACGTCAGCGATGGGGCCTACATCGGCACCGGAGTCGTATCGCGCGGGATTCAGCTCGACACGCACGTCCACGCCGACCCTGAACTGCTGCTCATCACCCGCATCGTCGCCCGCCTGCACGAGGGCGGAGAGATCGACGGCGACCTGTCGCTGGCCCACTGGCTGCCTCCGACCCCCGGCGTGGCTACGCTGCAGGCGACTACTGCCGGCAACGGGAAGCAGCACAAGACCCCGGCGCCACGCCCCAAGCCCGTCAACCCCGCCGATGTGATCGAGATTCCCGTCGACGGCAAGATCACGGCCGACTTCAAGAATGTGGCTCTGGACACCATTCTGGAGATGGTTTGCGATCCGCCCTTTCAGCATCTGGGCCTGGACACCCGCGTCAACGGAGAGACGCATTCCCTATGGACCGGCGGCGACGTCAAAACCCTCACCGTACAGGGGCTGTTGAATCTGGTTGCGCCCCAGCAGGCCGCCAGCGGCATGGTTGCCGCGACGGGGATCGTCGACGGCACCTATTATCAGCACGACGGTTCGGTGGATCTGCGCAAGCTCGACCTGCAAATGCCCTCCAGCCAGCTTCAGGCGCGCGGCCATCTGGGCGCTTATCCACTGGTCAGCCCCAGCGCTCTCGCCGTCGATTTTCATACCGGCAACCTGGGTGAGTTCGACACCGTTCTGCGCGATCTCGGGGTGAGCGGCAAGGGCAAATCCGGCGTCGCCGCCCTGCCCGTGGCTTTTGGCGGTCAGGCGGAGTTCCACGGCAACTGGGGCGGCTCTCTGGTTGACCCTCACCTCACCGGCACGGTTAAAGCATCTCAAATATCGGTCGAAATCCCCGAGTTCGCTCAGAAAACGCCAATTCCGCAAGGGCCGAAGGCGGCTGCCGCACCGCAGACGCCGCAGGTGGTCAAGTGGGATCTGGTGGAAGCCTCGGGCAGCTACTCCGCCGCGCGCATCGTGATCGACCACGCGCAACTGCGCCAGCGCCAGGCTTCGATCAATTTGGATGGATCGTTGACCTCGACCACGCACAACGCCGATGGGCCGGTCTTGGATCAGAATTCCCTGCTCCATCTGCATCTGCGTGCCGCGCAAGCTGGACTGGACCAGATTCTGCCCTTTACCGGGCAAAATCTGCCTCTGACCGGCACGCTTGACGCCCAGCTTGTGGCCGATGGTCCGCTTCGCTCGCTGAACGGCTCGGGCTGGATGGAGTTGAACAAAGCTACCGTTTACGGCGAACCCGTCGCCCGCATCCACGCTCAAGGCTCCTTCGCCGGACGCGCCATCAAGATCGCCTCGCTGGCGGTTACGAGCGAAGTCGGCAAGATTGCCGCCTCGGGCAGCTACGATCTCACCTCGCAACGCTTTCAGGTCGAGGCCGGCAGCCCCGCTCTGGAGATCGCCCGCATTGGGCTGCTCCAGAGTCCGGGATTGTCCTCGGCGGGCAAGCTGGGCTTCACTCTCTCCGGTTCAGGGACGGTGGACGATCCGCATCTCGAAGCGCGGGCGACACTGACGGCTCTGGCTCTGGGCGGCGAGTCCCTGGGAACCCTGACCCTGACCGCCCATACCGCCGACCGCGCCGTTTTTTACGACCTGGCCACACGTCTGGACACCGCCGAACTTATCGCCCACGGCCAGACCGGGCTGCACGGCGAGCACCAGACCGAAGCCCGCCTGGAATTCTCCCGGTTCAATATCGGCTCCCTGTTGAAGATGGCTCACGTGCAGGGCCTCAGCGGCGAATCCGAACTGGCGGGCAGCATCAGCCTCAATGGACCGCTCAGCCGGCCCGAGGCGTTGCAGGGCGATGCCCGCTTGCAGGAGCTAACCGTCGCCGTCTCCGGCGTTCACCTGCACAGCGACGGCGGGGTGCACGCCACATTGGCCAACGGCCGCCTGCGCCTCGACCCGCTGCACATCACCGGCGAAGGCACCGACATGCGGCTTTCCGGGAGCCTCTCGCTGCTGGAGAAGGACAAGCGCCAGCTCGATCTGGCCGCCTCTGGAACGGTCAATCTCTCACTTGCTCACAGCTTCGATCCCGATCTCACCGCCAGCGGAAGTTCAACCTTCGAGATCGAGGGCCACGGCCCGCTGGAGAATCCCGACCTGCGCGGCCGCATCGACTTCCAGAACGGCTCCCTGGCTTTGGAGGACCTGCCCAACGGCCTCAGCCAGATTCAGGGCACCCTGGCGTTCAACCAGAACCGCCTGGAGGTCAAGTCGCTGACCGCGCAAAGCGGCGGCGGTTTGCTCAGCCTGGGCGGCTACCTCTCTTACCGGAAGGGTCTGTACGCCGATCTCACTGCCACCGGCAAAGGCATTCGCATTCGCTATCCGCAGGGAGTCAGTTCCCTGGCCGACGCCTCGCTGCACCTGCAAGGGACACAGAACAGCCTGCTGCTGGGCGGCGATGTGCTCATCACCCGCTTTGCCGTCAGTCCCGACTTCGACTTCACCGCTCTGGCCGCGCAGACCAGCGGCGTGCAGGCCTTTGCCCCGCCCGATGCTCCCTCGAACCACATTCGCCTCGACGTACACTTCACCTCGTCGCCGCAGTTGAACTTCCAGAACGCCTACGCCAAGCTGGCCGGCGACGTCGACCTGCGGCTGCGCGGCACGGTGGCCTCGCCTTCGCTGCTGGGGCGCGTCTCGATCACCCAGGGCAGCGCCATTCTGGCCGGAACCCGCTACGAACTGCAGCGCGGCGAGCTCTCGTTCACCAACCCCGTGCGCATTCAGCCCTCCATCGACCTAAACGCTTCGGCGCACGTCGAGGACTTCGACATCACCCTCGGCTTGCACGGGCCCATCGACAAGCCCACCATCACCTATCGCAGCGATCCTCCCCTGCCCGAGGCCGATGTGGTGGCCCTGCTGGCCCTGGGCCGCACCCAGAGCCAACAGCGCATCTATACCCAGCAGCAGATTCAATCCAACCCCACCGACGCCCTGCTGGGCGGCGCCCTCAACGCCACCGTCAGCAGCCGGGTGCAAAAGCTCTTCGGCGCCGGATCGGTCAAGGTCGATCCGAATTATCTGGGCGCGCTGGGCAACTCCACCTCGCGCATTATCGTCGAGGAGCAGTTGGGCCGCGACCTCACCCTCACCTACGCCACCAACGTCAACACCACTGGCCAGCAACTGCTGCAGGCCGAAGTGGCCATCAATCGCCACGTCTCGCTGGTGGTAGCCCGCGATGAATCGGGCATCTTCTCCATGGTCTTGAAAGCTACCCGCCGCTACCGCTGATTCCGCAATCTAAAGAACCTCCGATTAAGTGATCTTTGTAAAACACCGACCTTCCCTCAGGGGCTAAAGCCCATTGATTCCTCTGGCTTTATGTACGGGCTAAAGCCCGTACCCTTCAAATCTCCAACTTAATCAAGGTTCACTAAACGAAGACAAGCGTGGACCGGGAGGCCGGCGCTACAATTCATCTTCCGCGGGCCGGCGGAGCCCAGGGGCGATTATTTCTGCGTTGACCGGCCTATTTGTGCCCTTTCCACTCCCTTTGACGGACGAAGGAGAGGTTTTCATCGATATTCTCTCAGTCTTCGGCGGCCCTCCCAGATCGGTTTTTTCCTTCTGCATGTGATCTGGCGCACATACAGTACCAGGCTTCAACTTCCAGAGTAATTACGTCTCAGGAAGTCTCTTCCCTGCTGCCTGGGAATCAAAAACGGGAGATCGGCCGGTATGAATCTCTTCAAAGATGTCGGACATTTGTTCCGATTCGTGGCGCTGTTTGTTGTTGGCACGCTGGCGATTCTCGGCCTGCGGGCGGCTCTCACCCCGCACAGCTTCGGCCAATATGGACACTATCGCGGCGCCGCCCTGGGCGACATAGCCGCTCACCCCATCAAATTTGCCGGCCACCAGACCTGCGAAAGCTGCCACGCGGATGTGGCGGAGATGAAGGGCAAGGGCAAACACGCGCATGTGAACTGCGAGGCTTGCCATGGCGCCATTTATCAGACCGTGCCCGCCCCGGCAGCCGCGCAACCTGGAGCGTTCGAAAAGCTCATTTCCCTGGTGATTCACAAGATGCCACCCGATCCCGCGGTGACGCTGCACGCCGACGACCCCTCGATCAAGCCGGTGCTGCCGGATACGGCGGTGCTCTGCGCCCGCTGCCACGCGGCCAGCGCGGCCAAGCCCAAGAGCTTCCCGCAGGTGGATGCCGCCGAACACTCCGGCGGCGTTCCCTGCGAGACCTGTCACCAGCCACACAGCCCGGCCATCGCCTCAGGAGACGCAAAATGAATCTCAACCGCCGACATTTCATGATTCTGCTGCCCGCGGCGGCCGTGGCCTGGGAGTCCGTTCTGGCTGGGACCCCCGAGACCGCGCCCAACTACAAGGTCTCCGATCACTGGTGGGGTATGTTGATCGACATCTCCAAGTGCATCGGCTGCGGCAACTGCGTGCGCGCCTGCCAGACCGAGAACGATGTGCCGGACGGGTTCTTCCGCACCTGGGTGGAGCGCTACCACGTCACCGACACCAACCTGGAACGACCGGAAGTCATCTCCCCCGACGGCGGCAAAGAGGGATTCCCCACCGCCCAGGAGGATGCCGGCAAGTATTTCTTCGTGCCCAAACTGTGCAATCACTGCGCCGACTCGCCCTGCACCCAGGTCTGCCCGGTGGGTGCGACCTTTGTAAGCCCCGACGGCGTGGTGCTGATCGATCAGACTTACTGCCTGGGCTGCGCCTACTGCGTGCAGGCCTGCCCTTATGGCTGCCGCTACATCCATCCCGAAAAGCACGCGGCCGAGAAGTGCACCCTCTGCTATCACCGCATCACCAAGGGCCTGACCACCGCCTGCTGCGAGAACTGCCCCACCGGCGCACGCCAACTGGCCGATCTCAAAAACCCCAACGACCCCATCCACGCCTTTCTCAAGACCCATGCGGTGCAGGTGCTGAAGCCGCAGATGGCGACCACGCCCAAGGTCTTCTACAACCAGCTCGACGGCTCGGTGCGTTGAGGTGCTTATGCCCATTGAATGGTCCAGATTTTTCTTTACCAAAGAGGCTGTCATCCTGAGCGAAGCGAAGGATCTGCGGTTGTTCTTCGCAGGATTGATTTTCAAAGGAGCGGGGCTATGAACGGCGTTGAAGGCTACATGTACCCCAACGAGATCACTCTGCAATGGAGTGTGCTCATCGTGCTCTACCCGTATATCACGGGACTGGTGGCCGGCGCTTTCATTCTGGCCTCGCTGGAGCGCGTATTCAATGTGGAGGCGGTCAAGCCCACCTACCGGCTGGCCTTGCTGACCGCGCTCTCTTTTCTGCTGGTGGCTCCGCTGCCCCTGCAACTGCATCTGGGCCATCCCGAGCGCTCGCTGGAGATGTACTTCACTCCTCACACCTCTTCGGCCATGGCCATGTTCGGCTTTGTCTATCTGTGGTACTTGATGGCCGTGCTGGTGGCCGAGATCTGGCTCGACTTCCGCAAGGACATCGTGCTTACCCACCTTGCCTCGAAGGGCCCCAAGCGCCTTCTCTACTGGGTGATGGCGCTGGGCTCGACCAACATCAGCAAACGCTCCCTGCACATCGACGAGCGTTTGGGCTACATCATCACCGTCATCGGCATCCCCTCGGCGTTTCTGCTGCACGGCTATGTGGGATTCATCTTCGGCTCCATCAAGGCCAATCCCTGGTGGTCATCGCCGATGATGCCGGTGGTCTTCATCTTCAGCGCCATGGTCAGCGGCGTGGCCGCGGTGATGCTGCTCTATATGGTGACAACCAAGCTGCGCAAACTGCCCATCGACATGCGCTGCGTCGACACCATCGCCCAATACCTCTTCTACATCTTCATCATCGACTTCAGCCTGGAGATGATCGACCTCATCCATCGTATCTACGAGGCCGACGAGTCCTTCAGCAGCCTGGACTTCATGGTGCACACGCGGCTGTTCTTCTCGCAGATCGTGTTGCAGATCATTTTGGGCACACTGGTTCCGATCTTGTTGCTCTTCCTTACTCAAGTAAAGAAGTTGCCGGAGTTGGCGCGCAAGTCCATCTATGTCGTCTCCGGCTCGCTCACACTGGTGGGCATCTTCGCCATGCGCTGGAACGTGGTGATCGGCGGCCAGCTCTTCAGCAAGAGCTTCCTCGGCTATACCACCTACAAGATGGAACTGGTGACGCGCGAGGGGCTGCTGGTGGCCATCGCCTTGACCATTCTGCCCTTCATCATCCTCTTCGTTCTGGTCAAGCTGCTGCCGCCCTGGCCCAAAGATGAAGCCATCGCTGCAGAGGCCGATTGACGCGCGATTGCGCGTTGCAGGTTAGAGCATTTCTCCTGTTGCTGTAGAACGATCCCACCCTAGCCGCAAAAACAGAGACGCGGCGAGGGTGGGGCACCCGCGCTCTTGATTCCCCCACAAACAGTCATCCTGCGCGAAGCGCAGCGGAGTCGAAGGACCTGCTTTTGTTCTCGTTGATCCGGCACGATTCGGATGCAACGAAAAACAACCGCAGATCCTTCACTGCGTTCAGGATGACAGTGACTTGGTGGCGTAAGCATTTTGAGTTGAATCAGTCGCAACCGCAGTGCGATCCACATGTGCCGCGGTGCTGCTCACATGCGCGCATTGCATTACTTCGCTTCGGCCTTTTTGTTGCGCGAGAGCACAAAGGTCTTGCGGCGGTCTTTGGAGGCGTGGTCGATCTTCTTCCAGAAGCCGATAAAGTAGTCGACCGCCGAGACCGTCGAGACCAGCACCGTGTAGTAGATCGCGGTCACCGCGAACCAATGCACGGGGATAATGATGAACCCGAAATGCCACTCGTACCAGCGATGCGCGAGGATGGCCGAGACCACCGAGACAATCTGGATGACGGTCTTGAGCTTGCCCAGATCGCTGGCCTGCACGGTGAAGCCCTCCGAAGAGGCGATCGAACGCAAACCGCTGATGAGGAACTCGCGGCTGATGATGACCACCGCGATCCACACCTTCACCACGCCGGGATTGTAGCCCACCAACGCAATCAGAGCCGCCGTCACCATCACCTTGTCGGCCAGCGGGTCGAGCAACATGCCCATGGTGGTGATCTGGTTGTGGCGGCGCGCCAGGTAGCCGTCCACACCATCGGTGATCGAGGCCAGAATAAACAGCACAGCAGCCGCGATCTCCTGCTCGCCGTGCGGTCCTTGCCAGAGGTAATGCGGCGAGAGAATCCACAGAAACACCGGGATCATGAGGATCCGGCTCATCGTAATGGAATTGGGAAGATTCACGGGCGGTCCGTTCGAGCGTAGTGACGCCGGGGGATTGCCTCTATTATTGCACCCACCCGCCACCTGCGGTGGGGCAGACGACGCCGTGGGCGCCCTTGCTGCCTTAGGCTCGCCCGCGCCAGAAAAAAGGCGCGACAGGAGGCTGTTCCGCACACGATTGAGAGGAAATGCCTGTACGGCAGCTCCCGCACCGACAAAACGGGAGAGGCTTGCGCCCCTCCCGCATGTTTGTTCTTGTCCCACGATCCGATGCGCAATCATTCCCGTGAGCGAATGGCGAGCCTCCGCCTCACCGCAGGTGGCTATGCGTAGATGCCGCGCTGCTTGATGGTGAAGGCCACGCGGTCGATGGCCAGCATGTAGGCGGCGATGCGATTGTTTACGTTGTGCGCCTCGGAGTAGCGCACCACATCGTCGAAGCTGTCGCGCAGGATGGTCTCCAGTTGCTCGTTGATGACCGCTTCCTTCCAGAAGTAGCCCTGGCGGTCCTGCACCCATTCGAAGTAGCTGGCGGTGACGCCGCCGGCGTTGGCCAGAATGTCGGGCACAACGAAGATGCGCTTGTCGGAGAGAATCTCATCGGCCACAGCGGTGGTGGGCCCGTTGGCGCCCTCGACCACGATGCGCGCCTTGATGGAGTCGGCATTGCGGCTGGTGATGACGTTCTCAGTGGCCGCCGGGATGAGTATCTCGCAATCGCTGATCATCAGCTCTTCGCTGGGCGTGGCCTCGGCGCCGCGGAAGCCCAGAGTGGTGCCGTTGCGCTCCTTGTAGTCGATGAGTTGATGAATGTCGATGCCGTTGGGGTTGGCCAGACCGCCATCCTGCTCGGCGATGCCCACGATCTTGTAGCCGTGCTCCATCATCAGCCGCGCGGCATTGGAGCCCACATTGCCGAAGCCCTGAATCACCACCCGGCAGCCCTCGATGGGCATATTCAGGTAGCGCAGGCTCTCGTCGCAGATGACCATGACGCCGCGCCCGGTGGCCTCGCGCCGGCCCCGCGAACCGCCCATGTTGATGGGCTTGCCGGTGACCGAGCTGGTGACGGTGTGGCGCATGTGCATGGAATAGGTGTCCATGATCCAGGCCATGGTCTGCTCGTTGGTGTTCATGTCCGGCGCGGGCACATCCTTCTCGGGTCCGATGAAGTCGATGATCTCCGAGGTGTAGCGGCGCGTCATGCGCTCCAGCTCGCCCTGGCTCATGCTCTTCGGATCGCAGATCACGCCGCCCTTGGCGCCGCCAAAGGGAATGTTGACGACCGCGCACTTCCAGGTCATCCAACTGGCCAGGGCGCGGACCTCGTCCAGCGTCACATCGGGCGAGTAGCGAATGCCGCCCTTGCCCGGCCCGCGGGCAATCGAGTGCTGCACGCGAAAGCCGGTGAACATCTCGATGCGGCCGTCATCCATGCTCACCGGAAAATGCACGATGATCTCTCGCGCCGGCGAACTGAGCACCTTCCACAATCCCGGATCGAGATTCAGCTTGCGCGCGGCAAATTCAAAGCGCGCGCTCTGCGCCTCCCAGGGGTTAATCTCCTGCTCCAAACTGACTTTCGGCATTCCTGACGCCATCCTTGTTCTCCCATTCCCAGAGGCCGCTCTCGACAGAATCACAAACGGCGCTCTGCTCCCAACTCTAACCCATTCCAGCCCGCGCTCCCTCGAGGGATGCCGCGGGCCATCTTTTCAAAGCTGCCAAAGCCCACATAAGGATGCAATCAAGCCGATCGCTTCCTTGGCGGCAAGCGTCGCGCAAGCTCAAACCCCAGTGAGTCTAGGCCGGTCCTCCGCCGTCCGTCAAGCGATGCGGATACTGAACCAAGAGACGCTCCGCCAGCCCCTTCCCACATCGGCCCTGGAAGTGAAAACTTCACCTTCAGACGACGCGAAGCGGGGATCGATGAAATCCTCATTGCCTTATGAGTACCGTAAATATACACTTAACGCATGGTCAAGAGTTTCCGCCACGCCGGGGTGGAGAAGTTCTTCCTGACGGGAGGCAAGTCGGGGATTCAGCCTGCTCATGCGGCCAAGCTCAGGATTCTGTTGCAAGCGTTGAACTTCGCCAGAGCGCCGGAGCATATGAACCAGGCGGGATGGGGCTTTCATCAACTTTCAGACCCGATGCAAAACCTGTGGTCGGTCAAGGTCAATGCCAATTGGCGCTTGACCTTCAGCTTCGAAGGCGAAGACGCGGTTCTCGTCGATTATCAGGATTACCACTAGGAGGTTCCCTCTATGGCGCGCATGTTTAATCCCCCCCATCCCGGCGAAATACTGCGGGATGCGCTTGGCGAGATCGACGTCACCACCGCCGCCAAGCACCTGCATGTCTCGCGGGTAACGCTGTCGCGCATTCTCAATGGCGCTTCGGGGATCTCCGCCGATATGTCTTTGCGTCTGGCTGCCGCCTTGGGAACCCACGACAGCATGTGGTACGAGATGCAGATGGACTACGACATCTGGATGGCCTCGCAGAAGAAGCGTCCCCGGATCGATCGCCTCAACGTCGCCGCTTGAGCGGATTGCTACGCCCTTTCGACGCCCTAAACGCGCAGCAGCATTCCTTCCGCTCTCTCCGCTTCTTTCCGTATCCCGGCCCCTCACGCTTTACACTGGTGCTGTGAAAGCTACTGCGAATCCCGTCCAGCCCAGCCGCAAGGAGTTCCTGGCGCTTGCCAAGGAGCACACCCTGGTTCCCGTCTGCCGCATCCTCACCGCCGATCTGGAGACCCCGGTCTCCGCCTTTCTGCGCGCGGCCTGGCCGGAGAGCGAATGCTTTCTGCTAGAGTCGGTCGAGAACGGCGAGCAAGTGGGCCGCTACACCTTCATCGGCCTCACTCCGTCGAAGCGCATTGTGGCCCGCGGCCGCCAGATTACCATCACCGAGGGCCGCAAGGTGGTCCGCAGCGAAGACGACATCTTCGCCGTGCTGCGCCGCGCCCTGAGCGGCCACAAACCCGCCCGCCTGAAGGGACTGCCCCCCTTCACCGCCGGGGCCGTGGGCTTTTTCAGCTACGACGCGGTGCGCCAGATCGAGCGCCTGCCGGAGTTGGCCAAGGACGAACTCGGCGTCCCCGACGCCTGCCTGCTCTTCTTCGACGAGGTGCTGGCCTTCGACCACGTGCGCAAGGAGATCTGGATGGTGGCCACAGCCGACCTCACCCGCCATAAGCCCGCAGACGCCTATGAAAAGGCGATTACCCGCCTGAACCGCATGGAAAAGCGGCTCTCTCAGCCATTGCCCAAGCTGCCCAGGTCCAAGGCCGGCACCGGCAAGCTCAAGGTCACGCACCGCACCAACAAGACGGACTATCTGGCCGGCGTAGGCCGCATCAAGGAGTACATCGCCGCCGGCGACATCTTCCAGGCGGTGCTCTCGCAACGCTTCGATGTGGAACCCGAGGCCGACAGCTTTCAGGTCTACCGCGCCCTGCGCGCCGTCAATCCCAGCCCTTATATGTACTTCCTGCGCTTCACGCCAGAGGGACCGTTGGGCGGGGCGTCAGGCAGGGCAAAGATTTCATCGAAAAAGAAAAAAGGGCCGGAGACTATCGAGCTCGCCGGCTCCTCGCCCGAGTTGCTGGTCCGGGTGCATCAGGGCAAGGTCGAGTACCGGCCCATCGCCGGAACCCGCCCCCGCGGACTCACCGACGAGGAGGATCAGGCGCTGGCCGAGGAGATGATCCACGACGAGAAGGAGCGCGCCGAGCACGTGATGCTGGTCGATCTGGGCCGCAACGATGTGGGCCGGGTCAGCGACTTCGGCAGCGTCAAGGTGGACAAGCTGATGTACATCGAGCGCTACTCCCACGTGATGCACATCGTCAGCTCGATTGAAGGCCGCCTGCGCCCGGAGTTGACCGCCGTCGACGCCCTGCGCGCCTGCTTCCCTGCGGGAACCCTGTCGGGAGCGCCCAAGGTGCGGGCCATGGAGATCATCGAAGAGCTGGAACCGGCCCGCCGCGGCGCCTATGGCGGCGCAGTGCTCTACGCCGACTACAGCGGCAACCTCGACTCCTGCATCGCCATCCGTTCGATGTTCGCTGCGGGCGGCAAAGGCAGCGTGCAGTCGGGCGCGGGCATCGTCGCCGACTCCGTGCCGGAACTCGAACACCAGGAAGCGATCAACAAGGCGCAGGCGGTGATTCGCGCCATCGAACGGGCGCGGACGTTGTAGATCTATTGCTCCGCGCCGAAGATCTTGCGGAAGAAATGTCCCATCTTGGCCATGAAACCGGGCTTCTTGGCCTCGACGGGTTTGGCCGGCGGCGCGGCAGCCGCCGGCTCCGCTGCCGGGGGAGCCTGATTCGCCGCGTTGTACACCAAAGTGGTGCCTGATTCGGGCTGGCTTCCCGGCGCATGAGCCAGCGATGGAGCCGGTGTGGGCAGCGGCGCCAGTCCCTCGCTCTGCGCCAGTGGGAACTCGTTGCCGTGCGTCTCGCTGGGCGGGCAGCCGCAGGGTTCCTTCTCCTTGTCCACCACATCGCGCAGGCTGCCGTGCTGGAACATGACCCGCTGCCCCGGCTGCACATGGTACGCGCCGTCTTCGAAGACGCTGCTCACCAGCACATAAGGCGCTTGCGCGCCGGCGTTGTCCACGCAGGTGTCGCCATCCAGTCCCAGGCGCACCTTGACCTCGGCCGCGCCGGGACCGCTGATCAGAATGCGGAAGTCGGGGGTCATGAGGATGTCGGCATTGCGCCCAGTGGCGAAGCTGGCCTCGACGGCGCCATGATCGAGAGCCATCATCAGGCCTGGAGTCTGGCCGGGAGTGTCTCCAACAGGAACGCTGCGGTCGGCGGCCAGCTTGACCGTTGTCGAGGCGCAAACGCGCAGCACGCCGCGATGCGGCAGCACGACATCGGTGGTCTTGGAGCCGGAGGTAACCGTGCCGCTGACGGCGATCACCGCCTTGCCCGCCGAGACCTCCAACGCTCCGGTCACTTTGACCGCCTCGCCCTCATGGCCGCTCTCCGGGGTCTTGAGGGGAACGATGGCGATAGGCGCAGCCGTATTTGCAGCTTCCTGAGCCTGGATCGCCGCCGCGCCCAGCGTCAGCAGTGCCAGCGCAACACAGACCATCGAAATTCGCAATTCGTCCATTCTCATCGCTGCTCTCGCCTTCTTTCCGGTTGAAAGCCCAGCTTGCAAAGAACAACCGCAGATCCTTCGCTTCGCCCAGGATGACAATTCACCGATCAAGCGAACACCTATTCTCACGCTCGGGGTGACACTCCGGGCCATGAGCGCTCCCTCATAGGTTGAGAAAGTTCTGAATCATCTGGTGGCCGCCCTCGGTCAAGACGCTCTCCGGGTGGAACTGCACTCCCTCGATGGGCAGCGTGCGGTGGCGCAGGCCCATAATCACCGTGCCCGCGCCGTCCGGCGCAGCGGTCCGCGCGGTTACTTCCAGAGATCCGGGCAGCGTCTCTTCAGCCACAATCAGCGAGTGATAACGGGTGCAGATCAGGGGCGACGCGAGTCCCGTAAAGATGCCCTTGCCGTCGTGCTCGACGGGGCTGGTCTTACCGTGCATCAGGTGCTGGGCGCGCACCACATCGCCGCCAAAGGCCTCGCCAATGGCCTGATGGCCCAAGCAAACGCCGAAGATGGGCACTTTGCCCGCCATATGCCGGATCAGCGGCACCAGAATCCCCGCCTCGCTGGGCGTACAGGGTCCCGGCGAAAGCAGGATGCGCTCGGGGCGCAGCGCTTCGACCTGCTCCACCGTCAGTTCGTCGTTGCGGCGCACCTCGACCTCGGCTCCCAGTTCGCCCAGATACTGCACAAGGTTGTAGGTAAACGAATCGTAGTTGTCGAGTACAAAGACCATGGTGAAGTCCAGTGTAGCGCGTGCAAGCGCTTGCCTGCCCGTAAACAGAGCGGCTCCCGCACGCCGCGGTTGCAAGCCGGCCTCGCATCTGTAAAACTGGGCCTGTTCGATGAGGGTGACGATGGTTCTTCATTTTCTGGTGCAAGGCCGGGTGCAAGGAGTGGGTTTTCGCTGGTTTGTGCAGCGTGAGGCCGCCAACCTCGACCTTCGCGGCTGGGTGCGAAATACCGAGGAAGGCGAAGTGGAAGTGCTGGCCAGCGGCTCGGCAGACGAACTGGCTGCGCTGCGCTCCAGCCTGCGCCGCGGCCCCCGCGGAGCCCGCGTCGACCACCTGGTCGAGAACCACCTGGCCGATTCCGAGGCCGCCGACCTGGGGTCGTTCCGCATCGATGGAGCGTGGTAAGAGCAGGGAACAAGGGAACAAGGGAACGAGGGAACAAGGGATCAGGGGTCAGGGGTCAGGGGTCAGGGGTCAGGGGTCAGGGGTCAGTTAAGATGATCTCCCACACCGCGTAGGTCGCTGCCTACGGAATCTACTTCCTCTGTTCCCGGTTCTTTCGTTCCCTTGTTCTTTCGTTCCCTTGTTCCCTCGTTCCCTTGTTCCCTTGTTCCCTGTTCCCTGATCCCTGCCCACTATAATCATCTTCGGAACACAATCCAGAAAGCCCCTCAAGGAGCGGCGACTCATGTCTGAACTGAAGCAAGCCACGGTGGATGCTCTCAAGGCGCTGGTGCGCACCGTCCCCGATTTCCCCAAGCCCGGCATCCTGTTCTACGACATCACCACCCTGCTCAAGGACAAGACCGGCTTCGCGCAGATGATCGATGCCCTGGCCGCCCATTACATCACGCAAAAGATCGATCTGGTGCTGGGCATCGAGGCCCGTGGCTTCATCTTCGGACCGGCCCTGGCCTACCGGCTCAACGCCGGCTTTGTGCCGGTGCGCAAGCCCAAAAAGCTGCCCGCCCCGGTGGTCCGCGTGACCTATGACCTGGAATACGGTTCGGACACGCTGGAGATGCACCTGGACGCCGTCCAACCCGGCCAGCGCGTGGTGCTGGTCGACGACCTGCTGGCCACCGGCGGCACCATGGAAGCCACCATCAAGCTGGTCAAGCAATTGGGCGGCGAGATCGCCGGCCTGGGCTTCGCCGTCGAGCTGGACTTCCTCAAAGGCCGCAGCCGCTTCCCCGAGTATGACGTCTTCAGCCTGCTGCACTACGACGAATAGATCTCTCTGAGCACGATCCTTCAAACGACGGCGGCCCTTCCATGGAGGAAGGGCCGCTGCCGTTTGCACTGTTGAAAGAACTCAGTTCACGTTCAGGGTCACCGCCGTGGTCTGGTTTATGGTTCCCGAGCTGGCTGTCACGGTTACGGTATAAGCTCCAGTCGTGGTTCCGTTGTTGCCGCCGCCACCGCCCCCGCCACCGCCGCTCCCGCCGCCGCCGCAACCGAGCACGCCCGCACTCGCAATCAGAGCCAGCAGGCCCAGCATCATCAGCCAGTTGCGGCGTCTGCGTGGCACGGCCAAAAAGCCCAGCAGAGCCAGCGCCGTCCCACCCGCGGCCGGCCAGAAGAGATTCATCGGCGCGGCCATGCTGGACGCTCCGGTGGTGTAGATGGTCAGCGTCGTTGACTGCGCGGTCGTCCCGCTGATGGTCAGCGAAGACGGAATGCTGCACGTGGGCAGATCGTTGGGGCTGGAGATGGCGGTGGTCACCAGGCAGCTCAAGCTGATCGTCCCGGTGAAGTTATTGGTTGGGGTCAAGGTGATGGTCGCGGTAGTAGAGCCGCCCGGAGTGCCTACGGTCACAGCGCCGCTATTGCTCGCCGTGAAGCTGGGCGTGCTGACGTTCACCGTCACCGGAGTGGTCACCGTGATTGAACCGGAAGAACCTGTACCAGTTCCGGTCACCGTCACCGTGTAGACGCCGGCAGCCGTGGTCGAGGCGGTGGTCACCGTCAACGTGGCCGTCTGCGCCGTGGAACTGGCGATGGTCACCGGGGAATTGACACTGCACACAGGGCTGTTCGTGCCCGATGGTGTCACCGCGCAGGACAACGCCACCGCGCCGGTAAAGCTGCCCAGCGGTGTGACCGTGATGGTGGAGGTGTTGCCGGTGGTCGCGCCCGCGTCTACCGTGATGCTGCCGCTGTTGGCGAGGGCGAAACTGCTCGAGCCTACGGTCGATCCCGTCACCACCGCTTGCACACCGGCGGTGTGGACGATGTTGCCGGTCGAATCGACGGCCGTCACCAGCACGTTATAAACCTGATTTACGGTCTGCGCTGGAACGGTGATGGTCAGCGCCGCAGTGGTCGAGCCGCCGCTGCTCAACGCCGCCGTCTGCGGGATCGAGCAGGTCACGCCCGCCGCCGCCGTACAGCTCAGCGTTACCGTGCCACTGAAGGCGGGCAAGCCCACCGAAGAGAGGTAAATGCTGTCTGTGCCCGAGTTGCCTGCCGTTATGGGGACAAGCACCGTCTGCGGCACCAGGGTGAAGTCCGCCAGCGCGCTGGGAACCGCAACGTTGGCGTTGAGCACCAGCGCGGATGGGTTGTAGTTTTGGTCGCCAACGTACTGCAGGGTAAGGAAGTTGGCACCCGGGAAGAGATTCTGGCTATTCAATGTGATGGAGAAGGGGGATACCACGCCGGTGGGCGCGGAAAAGTTGACGAAGGCGGGGTTGTTTCCAGAGGAGTAGACGTAGATGCCGCCGGTGGGCGCGGAGTGTCCGCTCTGCCCGGTGACGGTTCCAGTGATGGTGATCGACGAGGCCGGCGATATGCTTCCAGTCATGGTGGCCGCAACGGTCGAGGTCAGCCCGCCGTCGCCGCTGGTGGTCACGATGGGAATGGTAACGCTCTGGTTGGCGACCGCCGTGTAATTGGTGTCGCCGCTGTAGGAGTAAGTAACCTTGTAGCTCCCTGCCGCGATATTGGCGGGAACAACAAAGCTGGCAATGCCTTCCATGGCCCCGTAATTTGGGTCCACTCCAGGGCTGAGCGTAGCCGTGCCCGACAGACCGGAGACCGAACTACTCACCGTAATCGTGCCCGTCGGTGGAGCGATCGGCACGGGGTAAATGGCCGTGAATGTCGAGCTGTTCAACTGCGCCGTGTTTTCCACCTGGAAGGTAATTACCGTCTGCTGATTGGGGCCGGTCACGGCATCGCCAGACGAATCGGTGATCGAAGTGTTTAAAAGAATCTGCGGGACGTCTTGCACCACGGTGAAGTTGACCGCCGTAGATGTCGACTTGTTGTAGCTGTTGTCGCCCGAGTAGCTGGCCGCGACCGTGTGCGAACCCACCGTGAAGGGAGCGTTATACTCGGCGTCGCCCTCGACGTTGAGCACCGCGGTATTGAGCGTGGAACTGCCGTCGGTGAAGGTCACCGTGCCCGTCGGCGATTGATAAGTGGGGCAAGTGCCGCTGACGAAGATGCAGTTCTCTTCGCTGGCGAGCGCATTGTTCGCCGTCGGCCCCACCAGAGCCTCCAGCATCAACTGCGTACCGTAATCGACGGTGTTGCCGGGGGTGGAACCGGGGGTATAGGCCTTGCCAAGCCCCATGGCGATCAGGTTCAGGTCGGTTCCGCTGGCCTCTGGGGTGACGGAAATCTGGGTCTTGGCCGAAGTGCTTTCAGCGTTCGCCGAGTCTCCGCCGTATTGCGCCCAAATGTTGTAGGTGCCGCCGGGCAGATAGCCAAAGCTGCTCGAGTAGGCGCCATTGATCAGCGGGAAGGTCGTCTGCCCCTGATTGACCGGCTCGGTGCTGTCGGCCATCAGCGCCACATTGCCGGTAGGAGTGCCGCTGGAGGCGGTTACCGTGCCGGCGATCGTGATTGGCGTGCCGTGGGCAAAGCTGGTCAGCGAGGGCGTCATGGTCGTGGTGGTCTTGGCAAACGCGATGCTGGTCCAATGGTTGACCAACTGCGCTGCGTCGATGGTGCCCAGGCCGGTGGCCAGGTTGTAACCAGCCGCGGCAGTGTACTCAGGGGTGGTTCCCGTGCCGATTTGTCCTTCGATGAGGTAGCCCGCGATGTTGCCGGCGGAGTTATAAATGGGCAACTGTACCGCGCCGCTGCCGGCCGAGATGCAGTTGGGGCTCAGCCAGGGCGAGAATTCGCAGGGCACGCTGTTGCTGCCCACCGTGACATCGTGGAAGGCCGCCGGGACCTGCGTCTTCAGCGGATACAAAACCGTGTTTGCCTGCCCCTGACGGCCAAATTTCTGGTTGACCAGGGCCATGATGCCGGCAAAAGACGGAGTCGAGGCCGAGGTGCCGCCCACACCGGTAAATTGCACCGTGCCGCCGCTCGCTACCGGCTGGCAGTCGCCGTCCTGGTAGCAGATGGGGTAGTAGCTGTAATTCAGACCGTCGGCGGCAAAGAGGGAGAGGTCGGGCAGATCGCGCACGCCGTCGGCGGGCATGGCCGGGTTGGACTGCCAGGAGGGTTTGGGATAACCGCCCGTGCAGCTCAGCGTATCCCCGGCGGAGTCGTAGGTGCCCAGCGCGCAGTTGCTGGCGCCGCCGCTGCCCGCGCCTACGGTGGTCACTTGTTCGTTTGTCCAGACGTTATAGGCGTCATATCCGTATTGGCTGTCGTTCCAGGGCTGCTCGGCGATGGGCGCCTTGAGCGTGGCGACTGGCGTGGCGTTGCTGGGCGTGGTGTTCCAGTAGGTAGACAGAGCCGATATGGTGAGATTCTGATAGGCGGGGTAATAGAAATCCGTGCCGCCCACGGCCACGTTGTAGGGGGTCGAGGCAAAACCGCTCACCGCCTGACCATTGACAGCATATTCGCTTCCCGACGAGTCGCAACCCGCCGAGCCGCTATCGCCGGTGGAGACCAGTACGGTAATCCCTTGCGCCGCCGCCTGCTCCCACAGCCCGTTCAGGAACTGATTGGTCGAGCCCAGGCCCGATTCGCAATTGCCGAAGCTCAGACTGATGATGGGCGCGATATTGCTGTAGACGGCGTGTTCGGCGGCCAACAACAGCCCTTCTTCCAGTTCGGTGTCGGCTGCGATGACCAGATCGACGGTGGCCTGGGGCGCCACCGCGCCCGACCACTCCACATCGAGATAAGCCTCGATCGAATCGCCATTTGGCCCGCCGGGATTGTTGATGCCGTCGATGCCCGGATCGTTGCCGTCGACGATCACCTGCGGCGGATTGGCTGGCAGGTTAAACAGGCTGCGGAAGAGATTCACCTGTTTTACGTTGATGTTCGAGTCGTTGACGATGGCGATGGTCTGTCCGCTGCCGTTGATGTTGGCATTGTAGAGCGGGGTGACATCGTACTGGATGGCCCAGTCGGCCGGCGCCAGCGGGAAGCTCTCGCCGCTGCTGCTGCTGCCGATGGTCCACTGCGGCTTGGCTGTATCCGTCGTGGGATCGTAGGTGGCCGTGCCCAGCAACCGGCTGTGGCGCTGCGGGCGAAAGTTGTTCAGGGAGACGAATCCGGCCACCACCGGGGTCAGCGCCGTGGGGATCTGCGGATTGTTGGCGCTCGCGTAGTGCGTCTCTCCGTTCAGCCCATACTTGTGAATCTGGGTGTGGAAGGCGCTGCGCATTTGCCCTGCGCTGCCGCTGAACTCGATGGTCTGCTTGCCGGGATTGACCTGCGAAACGGTGAAACCGTGGCTGCCGAGCCAGTTGACGACGGTGGCTACATCCTCGTCGGAGGGGCCGAATTGCTTGCCGAAGGTCTCCGGCGTCAGCCACTTGTGGTAGTTGGCCGAGCCCGGCGAATGCATCTCGCCGATCAACTGGCGCAGCGCCGCCTCCTGGCTATCGCTGCGCTTCAACACCAGGTGCATGCGGCTCAACTGCAGGTCGTCGGCCACCGCACCGCGATCGTTGGCCTTGTTGGCCAGCGGATGCACCGCCCCCTTGAGGGTGGTCAGTTGAGTCTCATCGATCTTGTTGACGATTCGGGCCGCAACCGTGGCGCTCTGGGCCGTCGCCGCTGTCGCGCACAACAAGGCCAGGACCAATCCAGTGAGGGGGAGCAAACGCAGCATACGCATGGTGGTGAATACCTTTCTTCGGAGAAGACCCCCGAAAAAACCTTAAGTTGCGCTTCCAAATACAAAAAAGCTCCAAAAAGATCGCGTCGGCCATTGAGGCAAAGAAAGAAGATGGTGTGCATCCATTCCGAGCTGGCCCTATCCGAAGTAAAACCGCCTAACTTCCTGCTCCCACCATACAGGATTCGGCCTCCAGGGCAACCCATGGGTCTTGCGCTAACTCCTGTGATAAACACCATTCAGCTTGTTTCTAAGGATGCGGGAAAAGCCCAAGCGGACGCAGGAAAGCGGATGGTGCCGCTTCGTTAGACGGCCCTTGCAACCATTCGTTGACTGGATGGAGGAGCGAAAGACGGCTGGGCCCCGGTTGCGCCACTCCCACCCTGCGCGCCAGGTTTGACGGCGCCTCGTTCCGTTGCGGGATCAAATGCTGGCTCCGTCGCGGGAATGCGACCCTGGCCGGGTAAAGATCCACGGTGCACGATCTTCCCCTGGAACGGCATCGAGCGCCTGCGCAACCGGCTGACGAGATTTCTGCAGCGAAATGTTTAACCCCATCGATGGCAAGAGTTTAGGCGATCTCATCGAAATATCGCATAGGTTACCATGGTCACAAATATCGCGTTCCGTGCAAGCATTCCGGCAAAAGATGGAGGTAGAATCTGAGCACCCTCCCCTCGTGAAAGATTCGTTTTTGCCGATATGGGAAAGAGATTTCAACAGAACCGTCTACTGAACGGGCGAGGGTCAAATTGGCTATCCAACAGTCCCAACAGACACCGCACCACTCTACTCCCCTGCATCTCTCTGGCAATACCACGCAGGAACAGCGCGACCTGCTCAAGGACACGCTCACCGAAGCCGTCCAGCGTATCTATCGCAGCGCCCTCAAGGAACTCGACCAGCACAGCGCGCGGCTGGTGCTGGAGATGGATGAGAAGCTCAAAACGGAGATCGTCTCGGCGGCATTGAAGATCATCCACCGGCTCACGGTCAGCGACAAGTACACGGACGAAGAGGCCATCTCGCGCCGCGAATATCCCACTGGCTATCGAGTTCGGCCCATCGAAGCACAGGTTACGGAGCTGAAAAAGCACTTCCCCCAGCTCGGCGGCTGCATGGAAAAGCTGGGCCGCAGGCCGCTCCCCGATGGCGCCGAAGCCTGGTTCGCGATTCCCCGCTGGCAGGCTCTGGCCCCTACCTACAATCAGGCCGTGGAGATGCTCATCGATCTGCTCGCCTCCAAGCGCCGCTTCGACAACCGTATCGTCGGCAAGCTGGGTGCGGCCTATCTGCGCCAGAGCGAGCGCACCAAGCTGGCCGAGCGGGTGCTGGCCGATCAACAACCCGGCTGCGACATCTTTGTGGTCGCGGCCCAGGCCGGCCTGTTGCACCGCGGCTGCTCGGCGCGCCGCGCCAGGGTGGTGATGAACACCAATGAATTCGGCCTGGGCGCCTTTGCCCTCGGATGTATGCTGCTCACCCATCCCGAGCGCCTCTCCCATGCCGATACCCTGATGATCGACTGCTGCGGCGACGAGTACTCGATCCGCGGCGACGGCATCTTCGACCGCGTCCCGCTCTACGACTACGACCTTGCCGGCATCGAGTTCAGCATCTTCTACGAAGATCGCGCCCGCAACCTGTGGGGCGCGCCCAGCGGCTTCATGGTCCAGGTTTCGGATACAAATGACGCTCTGGCCGGTGGCAGCCTGGCCGGCCCAGCCCGGCAACGGGTGGGTTCATTCCGTTGACGCACCAGGGCCGAAGCAATGAGCCCCTACAGCATCCCCGTGCTCTTCCGGCGCGAGGATGGTGAGTCTGAAGCGAGGCACCGAATCGATCCCTGCCCGGTTGCCAAGATAAGAGTTGGCCGCCTCACTCCCAAACAGCCACCGCTCCCACTGCCCGATCGATGCGCTGCAGCGCTTCGTCGGGCAATTTCACTCCCAGCGCGCGCACGTTGTCGGCTATCTGTTCCGGCCGCGAGGCGCCGATGATGGCCGAGGCCACCTCCGGCCTACGTAACACCCAGGCCAGCGCCATCTGCACCATGGTCAGCCCCAGATCCGCCGCAATCGGCTTTAACTGCTCCACAGCGGCCAACAAGTAATCCGAGCGGTAGTGGCGGCCAGCGGTCTCCATGAAGCGATTCATTTGCGCGTTGGCCGCCCGGCTGCCCGGCGGCGGCGGCTGGCCAGGAGCATACTTCCCGGTCAGAACCCCATGCGCCAGCGGCGAAAAGACTACATTCCCCACCCCGTGCCGCGCGCACGCAGGAAAAACCTTGCCCTCCGGCTTGCGCCACAGCATGGAGTACTGCGGCTGACTCGACGAGAACATGGTCAGGCCGCGCTCGGCAGCTACCGCCGCAGCCTGATCGATCTGTTCGCCGGTCCACTCGCTGAAACCGATGGCTCGCACTTTTCCCGCCTTCACTGCCCGGTCCAGCGCTTCCATGGTTTCGCCAAGCGGAGTCTCATGGTCCCAGCGGTGGCACTGGTAGAGATCGATAGACTCGACGCCCAACCGCTGCAGCGAGCGATCAAGCTGCTTGGCCACCTGGGCCGCCGAGAGACCGCGGTCCGGCTCGTCGCCGACGGGAAAAAACAGTTTGGTGGCGATCAGCACACGGTCGCGAGGGACGCTCTTGAGCGCTTCGCCCAGCACCCGCTCGGCCTCTCCCGCGCCGTACTCGTTGGCGGTGTCGAAGAGTGTAATGCCGTGCTCGACCGCGGTTTGAATGCAGCGGATGGCCTGCGCCCGCTCGACGCCCCCCGCTGCCGTAAGCCAGGTTCCGAAACTCAACTCACTCACTTGCAGCGGCCCACTTCCCAGGCGGCGATAGCGCATCACATCCTCCCGGCGGCGATGCAATCAGCCGCCCTATGCATCATATTCGCTTATCTTGCATACTTTTCCGATTCAGTGCATCATTGAGGCATCATGAGCACCGCCGCCATCACTTCCGCATCTCTGGCCACTGCAAAGCGTCGTGGGGGACAGGATAAGACGTTACCATCCCGCCGAACCACTGTGACACTCTCCCCCGAATCGCAGGAAATTCTGGAGCGATTCAAGAGCGCCACCGGCGCCTCGACCAGCGCCGCCATCGACCGCATCATCCGCCAAAGCGAGCCCGCGCCTTCGCGGTTGATCGATTACCACGGCCTCCTGGTCCTGAGTCTGCCTCCCGAGAATCCCGAAGACACCGTTCATTTCACCATCGAAGACATCAAGGATGCCGAAGATGAGATGGATCGCGAATATGTGGAACGTATCCTTCATCGTGATCGCAACACGGTCTCAGCCGGACAGCGGAACGGTGAAGATCGATGACCTTCCTTCTCGATGTAAATGTGCTCTACATATTGCATCAACCCAGACACACGGACTTCCAACTCGTGGACGATTGGTTTACTTTTCACCGCCAATCAAGATTCGCGACAAGTCCCATCACTCAAGCCGGCCTTGTTCGTCTGCTGATGCGGAATCTCTCGCAGATGGAGACCTACATCAGGGAGGAAGCCACTCTGTCTCTCCGGCAATTCACCCGTCTCCCCAACCATGTTTACTGGCCCGACAGCCCCTCCTACCTTGAAGCTGTGGACGCAATCATGGCCCGTGTGCAGGGCCACCGCCAGATCACCGATGCTTATCTGCTCGGACTCGCCATCCATAACGGTGGCAAGCTGGCCACGCTCGATCGCGGCATCGTTCACCTGGCTGGCCCGGATTTCGCCGGGCATGTAGAGTACATCGCTAGGGAAACAACCTTCCCCGCCACGGCAAAGCGCGCAGCAGGATAGTGCTATCCGCCTAATCCCTGCACCTTGCCTTTGCCCACCAGCGCTTCGACGCCTTCGATCCAGCCTTTATCGGCGGCCACGCTCATCTCTTCCGGTTCGAGAATCACCGCCCACTCGTCTTTCTTCTCCAGGTGCAGCATGATCTTGCCCGGTCCTGGCGAGGCGTCGGCCGCCGCTTTCAATGCGGCAAAGATCTTCTCGCTGGCCTGATCGAGATTGATGCGAATGCGCACGCCCGTGGGCAGCTTCACCTTCACATCGTCCAGCGCTACGATGGAGTTGATGGAGATCTTGGGCGCCTGATCCTCTTCGCCCATCAGCACTCCGCGCACCACCACCGCGGCCTCGATCTTCAACTGGTTGGCCAGCTTCTCATAGTCGCGCGAGAAGCAGATCAGATCGATCTTGCCGGTCGCATCTTCCAATGAGCCCATGGCGTAGAGCTTGCCGTCCTTCTTGCTCTTTTGCACGCGCAGCCCGATCAACAGGCCGGCCACTTGCAACTCGTCGCTGGGGTCCATCTGCTGGCCCCAACGACGCTCCGGCGGCTTGCGCGCCAGCGCCTCGGCCACACTGATTACGCCGATAAGATTGCGCAGCTTCTCGGCATACTTATCGAGTGGATGGCCGCTGACGAAGAAGCCCAGCACCTCTTTCTCGTTGGCCAGACGCTCGCCCTCTTCCCAGTCCTTGCCCTGAAAGAGGTCGTCGGCATCTTTGCTGCCTTTGACCGGCGCATCGTTGAAGAGGCCGAAGAGCGCCACCTGCCCTTGCGCCGCATCGCGCTGCGCCTTCTGCGCACGTTCCATGGCCTTGTCCACATGGGCCATCAGCGCGCCGCGCTTGCCCAGCGTATCTAGTGCGCCGGCCTTGATGAGCGACTCGATCACCCGCTTGTTCATCACCCGCAGATCGACCTTTTCGCAGAACTCCCACAGACTCTTGAACCTTCCGCCCACCTCTTCACGGGCTTTGAGAATGGACTCGATGGCGTTGCCGCCCACGTTCTTCACCGCCGCCAGACCGAAGCGAATAGCCTCGCCATGCGGGGTAAATTGCGCGCCCGAGGTCTGCACATCGGGCGGCTCGACGGCGATGCCCATCTCTTTACATTCGGCGATGTACTTGACCACATTCTCGGGCTTCGAAGTCTCGGAGGTCAGCAGCGCGGCCATGAACTCGACGGGATAGTGCGTCTTCAAATATGCCGTCTGATAGGAGACCAATCCATAGGCCGCGGAGTGCGACTTGTTAAAGCCGTAGCCGGCGAACTTCTCCATCTGATCGAAGACTTCGCCCGCGGTGTTCTTGGGCAAGCCCAGCTTGTCGGCGCCGTCCATGAAGCGGTCGCGCTGCTTGGCCATCTCCTTGGGATCTTTTTTACCCATGGCGCGGCGCAGCATATCGGCTTCGCCCAGCGAGTAGCTGGCCAGCACGTTGGCGATCTGCATCACCTGTTCCTGATAGACGATGACGCCCAGCGTCTCTTTGAGCACCGGCTCCATTTGTGGGAGCATGTACTCGACCTTGCGGCGGCCCCACTTGCGCTCGATGAAGTCGTCGGTCATGCCGCCCTGGATCGGCCCCGGCCGGAAGAGCGCGGTGAGCGCGGTCAGATCTTCGATGCGATCCGGCTTGTAGCGCCGCAGCATGTCTCTCATGCCATTCGATTCGAACTGGAATATGCCCGAGGTCAGCGCCGCTTGAAAAACCTTTTTGTATGTCTCTTCATCGTCGAGCGGGATCTGTTCGATATCGACGACAACCCCTTTGCTCTGCTCGATGAGTTTGAGGCAATCGACGATCACCGTCAGCGTGGTCAGACCCAGGAAGTCCATCTTCAACAGGCCCATCTTCTCGATGGCCTTCATATCGTAGGCAGTGACGATTTCGTCGTTCTTGGTCTTGATGACGGGAACCAGCTCGGTGAGCGCGCGCGGCGCAATCACTACGCCGGCCGCGTGCACGCCCTGCCCGCGCACCAGGCCCTCGAGCTTCTTGGCCGTGTCGATCAACTCGCGAATCACCGTGTCGTTGTCGTAGACCTTGCGCAGATCGGGAACGTCTTCCAAAGCCTGATCGATAGTCATGCCCATGGTGGCGGGAATCAGCTTGGCAATGCGGTCCACGTCGCCATACGGCATGTCGAGCGCGCGCCCGCAGTCCTTGATGGCCGCCTTGGCCGCCATGGTGTTGAAGGTGATGATCTGCGCCACCTGCTCGCGGCCGTACTTGCGCGTGACGTAGTCGATGACTTCGCCGCGCCGGTTCATGCAGAAGTCCACGTCGATATCGGGCATGGAGACGCGCTCGGGATTGAGAAAGCGCTCGAAGAGCAGCACGTTCTGCAGCGGATCGATGTTGGTGATCTCCATGGCATAAGCCACCAACGAACCGGCCGCCGAACCGCGCCCTGGGCCGACAGGAATGCCGTTGTCCTTGGCGTACTTGATGAAGTCCCACACGATCAGAAAGTAGCCGGTGTACTTCATCTGCTTGATGATGCCGATCTCGTACTCCAGCCGCGCTTCGTATTCGGCTATCGTGGCCCGCAGTTGGCCGCGATTTTGCAGATGTCGAATCGAGGTCTCCATGCGCTTCTTGAATCCCGCGCGGCAGATCTCTTCGAAGTAGCTGGCGATGGTGTGCCCCTCGGGCACGGCGAATTGCGGCCAGGGATTGTCCACTTTGTGCAGCTTCAAATGGCAGCGCTCGGCGATCTCCATGGTGCGCGCCATCACGCCGGGCGAATCGGGAAAGAGCCGCTGCATCTGATCGGCGTCCTTCACGAAAAACTGATCGCTGTCGAAGCGGAAGCGCTCGGCATCGTGCACCTTGGAGCCGGTCTGCACGCAGAGCATCACATCGTGGGCGTGCGAATCCTCACCGCACAGGTAGTGCGAATCGTTGGTCAGCACCAGCGGAATGTCGAGTTCCTTCTCCAGCCGGAAGAGGTCGGTCTGAATGCGCCGCTCATCGGCCAGGCCCTGGTCCTGAATCTCGAGATAGAAATTGCCGCGCCCGAAGATGTCCTGGTAGCCCTGCGCCGAGGCTTTGGCCTTTTCATATTTGCCCGCCATCAGCTCTTCGCAGAGCTCGCCGCTCAGGCAGCCGCTGAGGCCAATCAAGCCCTTGGCGTGCTGGGCCAGATATTGCTTGCTGATGCGCGGCTTGCGATAGAAGCCGTGCAGCGAGGCCTCGGAGGTGATGCGGATCAGATTGCGATAGCCCTCTTCGTTTTCCGCAAGCACCAGCAGGTGGTTGTAGTCGTCGCCCTGCGCCGGGGCGCGGTGGTCCTCGTTCTTGCAGACGTAGAGCTCGCAGCCCAGAATCGGCTTGATGCCCTTGTGCTTGGCCGCCTCGAAGAAGTGGACCGCTCCATAGATATTTCCGTGATCGGTCATGGCGACCGACTTTTGCCCCAACGCGGCGACCCGATCGACCAGCTTTTTGACGTCGCAGGCCCCATCGAGCAGCGAGTACTCGGTATGCAAATGCAAATGTGTGAATTCTGCCATGGCATCTACGATTCTAGTCGCCGGTCGCCTGTGGGAGCGCGGCTAAAGACCTGCGGCAAACCCGGCAAACTGAGGAAAACCGGGTCATAATAACGGATAATCCGCTCAATTGGCTTAAGAATCAGAGCATGGCGGGCGGCCCGCAGCTCGAATGAGTACGCCCCAGGTCCCGCCATTGGAACCTGGGCGTCTGGGGTACCTAAATCGCAGTCAATTTGCTTGCCTGGCCGCTGATCTCGACCGTGGTGGCCGACATCTGCTCGACCGAGCTGGCGATATGCATCACCTGCTGCGCGGTGCTCTCGAAGGTCGCCGAGGCCGCTTCGGCCTTTTCCTGGATGGTCTGGAAAACGGCGCACAATTCGGCGGAGAAAGGCATGATCTTGGCCGATTCCATGCGCGAGATCTCGGCCAGCCGCCGCACCTCGCCGGCCACTACGGCAAAGCCGCGACCCGCTTCTCCGACCCTGGCTGCCTCGATGCTGGCATTCAAGGCCAGCAGGTTGGTTTGGCCGGCGATGTTGTTGATGGCATCGGCGATGGGCTTGAAGAGTTCGGTGGACTTGGACGATTCGGTCACATCCACCACGAGGTTTCTGAAGATGGCCTTCTGCTCCTCAAAGGTCTCCAGCAGCGCCTTCGACATCTGCGCGATGGTGGCATTGGCCGCCACCATCTGTGAAAGAGCCGCCGAAACATTGCTGGCGATGATCGCTTCTTCCGCCTGGCGCGCTTCGGATTCCTTCTTCAACCCTTCCACGTGGACCATCTCTTCCTGCAACCGATCCTCTTTGAAGTGGTGACAGTTTTCCGGCTTGTTGAGGCCGTTGAAGATGGCCACCGCCATCACTTCGCAGTCGTTGTAGCCACAGGCGCAGCAGTTGTACCGATCCTCTTCGGAGTACTTCTTCATGGAGCGGTAGACCGCATCCAGTTCGGCTGCATTAGGCTTCTTGATGGTGTTGTTAGCGGTCAGATCAAGATAGGTCCGCCGATATAATCCCGGCTCCCAGCGGCTATCGATCGCCTTCTTCAGCTTTCTGCCACCGCGCAAACGCCCCAGCAGACTCTTGTCGCGATATTTCTCCTGCATCTCGATCGAGCGCTTCTCGACAAGCGCCTCGACTTCATCGACGGACTTGTCCATATTGAGAGTGCCTGTACCACCGTTGCAGCCCATCTCGCAGTTCAGGCAATCGACCAGCAGGGGCGCCGTGCCCTTGGCGATGTTATCGCCAAGATGATCGAGATAGTGGTAGATGGTGGGGCATCCTTCGATCTTGCGCGTGAGATTGACAACCGCCGGATTCTCGCGGATCGCAGTGCGCAAGAGTCCGCCGGGCGTGGAGAAGAGAACCGCCCGCTCCGCCGGGGGATTGTCGTAATCGAGCGCCGGAAAATCGGCGAGCGAGATGCGATTGTTTTTGAAGTGCCCGTCGAGCGAACGGAAGGTCACATTAAAGTCGCCCAGACCGGTCTCTTCGAATTCCCTGGCCTTGGCAATGCAGGGAGACAGAACCACCACCCTGGCATTGCGCTGTTGCTGGTAATAGCGCTTGATCATGCGAATGGTATGCAGCATGGGACTGTCGACCGGGGCAAGATAGCCGCGCAGTTCCGGACGATAGATCTGGATATAGGTGACGATGGCCGGACAGGGCTGGGAGATGACCGCCCTGGGCTTGTCTTCCTTGATATGTTCCAGATAAGACTTGATGGTGAGCTCAGCGCCGAAGCTGACATCGAAGACGCCCTCGACGCCCATGCTTTTCAGCCAACCATTGACATTCAGGTATTGGTCGGGAAAGTTGGAAGCAATGGCGGGAGCGACAATGGCCACCAGCGGCACGCCTTCTTTTACCGCGCGAAGAAATGCCTCGAAATCGTCTATCCCCGAACGGGCATCATGGGTGCAGGCGGCGATGCAGTGGCCGCAGCCGATGCACATCTCCTGGTTGATTTCTACATACTCCCCGCTGCCGTCATTGCAGAACTTTACCGGACAAGCGGCGATACAGGCGTGACAGTTGGTGCATTTCTCCCGATCGACCTCGACAACTTTGCGCAACGACTTTTTCACCAGGGCCCCTTTTCAACGATGAGTAATCGATTCTCGCCTGCCTACCAACAAGGCGAGGATAGTCAAGTCCCAAAAGTTCTGTAGAATCCCATTCCTCAGGGTAGTTGGTTCTTGTTTTTGTTGGTTGAGGGGGGCGGCTTGCGAAGGGTGTAGCCCGGAGCAAGCCGCCCCTCTCAGGCGGC
>Ga0181520_10001414_pt1 | contig 48883 bp, 46 predicted proteins | sample PEATcosm2014_Bin_29_FD_132451 | JGI IMG/M metagenome (GOLD analysis project Ga0181520, IMG submission 132451) | Peatland microbial communities from MTU Mesocosm Facility, Houghton, MI, USA - PEATcosm2014_Bin02_30_metaG | ecosystem: Environmental > Terrestrial > Soil > Wetlands > Peat | place... | reverse complement strand
GGTCGGGGTTGGGGTCGGTTTCACGGTCGGGGTCGGCGTCGGCTTCACGGTCGGGGTCGGCTTCGGAGTCGGGGTTGGCGTCGGGGTCGGCTTCACGGTCGGGGTCGGCGTCGGCTTCGGCGTGCACGAGGGCTTTGGCTTCGGTGTCGCGCAGCCGGGGTACATGTTCCACGGCCAGATGGCGCAAGGGAAGGGGTGCTGTGGCCCCCGCCCCACCGGTGGCGTCTGCTGGTGCGTCATGACCGTATTCCGTGCGACTGCGCCGGGTGGGGTCAGACGTGCGGCGACCAGTTGCCGGCCGGAGGCGTCTCCGCCGCCGGCGCTGAGTGGGGCCGGACGCAGGCCGACGGCGACCACGGCGACCAGCGCCAGCGTGGCCGCGCCCGAAAGAGTGCGGATGCGCGATCTCATCCGACCTGCAACCCCTTTCGTGGCCCCAGGGCCAGACCGCCTTAATCAGGTGGCGGTGTGATGAGGGCCCCAATCCAGCGCGCGCTAGTGTGGCACCGTTGACGGGGGGGCTGCCGGGCCCTCGAATTCGATGCCGGGCGGCGGCGCGACACCCTCGACGTCGAGGAGCTTGCGATGGCCGCGGTGCCCCGTCACCAGGTGGACGCGACTCGGCGCGACGCCGAGCCACGAGGCCACGGCGCGCACGACCGCGGCATTTGCCGCACCCTCGGCCGGCGGCGCCGTGATCCAGAGCCGCAGCTCCCGCCCGTCCCATTCCAGCCTCTCCCTGCCGGCGCGCGGGTGGACGACGACGCTGAGGCGCATCAGCGATCGCGCCTCCGGGGGCGGTGTCGGGCCACGACGCCGGTCATGGTGGCGGGGGTTGTGCCGTGTCGAGGTCCCCGCTTGCCGCCAGGACGATCCCGGCGGCGACCAGCGCGGCGCGGCGGGCGGGCAGCACGCGGGCGCCGAGGTGGACCGTCTCCGCACCGGCCCGCATCAGGGCATCGATCTCCGCGCCGTCGAGGCCCCCCTCGGGGCCGATCACCAGGGCCAGCGGCACGGCCGCGTCGATGTCGAGACGGGCGAGGGGGAGCGCGGCGCCGGGGGCGCACGCGAGCACTCTGCAGCCGGGAGGAAGGTCGGCCAGCGCCCCCTCCAGGCCGCTGACAGGGTGGATCGCCGGGATGGTGGCGCGGTGGGCCAACTGCGCCGACTCGCGGGCGATCGTGCTCCAGCGCCGCAGCCGAGGGGCGACCCGTCCGGCATCGGGCCGCGTGACGCTCCGGCGCGCCTGGAACGGGCGGATCGCGATGGCGCCGACCTCTGCGAGCGAGGCGACCACCTCGTCCATCTCCCGGATGAGGGCGTGGACCACCTCGAGATGGAGTCTCGGTTCGCCGGCGGCCGGTCGCGTCCAGACGATCGAGCCGGTGACCCTGCCGGGCTCCACCGCCAGGACGTGGACACCGTGCTCCCGTCCGCCGTCGTCGACGACCTGGATGGTGGCGCCGGCCTGGAGCCGGAGCGGACCGGCCAGGTGGCGTGCCTGGTCGCCCTCGAGGAGGAGCGATCCCCCGGCGACCTCTTCCCGGGTGACGAAGATGCGGGGCATGACCACCAATGGTGGCGGGCGGACGGGCCCAGCGGTGGAGGAGAGCCGGCGCGGGCGGTCGCTCTGCCAGGGGCCGGCGACGGCACGTCCTGCACGGACACTACGATCGGGCTCGTGGTCCCGAGTTCCGACAGCCTGCGCGTCACCACCGAGGACGGGGTGCGGCTCGCGGTCAGCGTCGGCGGCGAGGGCCCGCCGCTGGTGATGATCCCCGGCCTCGGGGCCACGCGGCGCGTGTACGCGCCCATCGTCCCCGCCCTGGAGCGCCACTTCACGGTGATCTCCTACGACCCGCGCGGGACGGGCGACTCCGACGTCCCCTCCGGACCGTACTCGATGGCGCGCCTCGCCGCCGACTGCGTCGCCGTGGCGACGGCGGCGGAGGCGGACGCCTTCCACCTCTTCGGGGCCTCCATGGGCGGCCTGACGGCGCAGCACGTCGCCGTCCGGCACGGCGAGCGTGTGGCGAAGCTCGTCCTCGGCTGCACTGGCCCGGGACGGCACAGTGCCGTCTCGGCCTCGCCGCAGGCGACGGCCGCCCTCCTCGGCCGGGGCGCACGGTCGGCCGGCGACGCCTACCGGACGGCGTGCACCGTGCTCTATTCGAAGCGGTTCCAGCGGGAGCATCCCGAGTTCATCGACAGCGAGGTCGCGTATCGCGCCGCCCACCCCGTGGCCGCGCGTGCCTTCACCGCGCAGTTCCGGGCGTCCCGCGACAGCGACCTGACCGGTCGCCTCGGCGAGATCTCGGCTTCCACCCTGGTCCTGCACGGCACCGAGGACGAGCTGGTCCCCCTCGCCAATGCGGAGATGCTGGCGAAGCTCGTCCCCGGCGCCCGCCGCTACTGGTTCGACGGGCGCGGCCACCTCTTCTTCCACGAGGACCCCGACCTCACCGTGCAGGTCATCCTCTCCTTCCTCGCCTGACGCGGGGCTCCGCGTCGCGCGAGCCTCCGGGTCCCGACGCCGGCGGCTACCGGTCCGCGCCGCCCGCCGGGGCGGAGGGGGACTCGGCGGGCGCGGGCTTGCGCCGGCGCCGGCGCCGCTTGGTGGTGAGGCCGACGGTGGTGGGGTCGGCCGGCTCCGCCGGCCGGCCCACCTGCACCGGGGCCGTCGCCGTCGCCTGCGTCTCGCGGATGACCATCACCTTGATGACCCCGGGGTACTGCATCTCCGCCTCGATCTCTCGCGCGATCTCGCCGGTCAGCGCCGGGACCTCGTCATCCGCCACCTTCCGGGCCCGGACGAAGACGCGCACCTCGCGGCCCGCCTGGAGCGGGTAGGCACGCTCCACCTCGGCATGCCGCGTGGCGATCGTCTGCAGCTGCTCAAGCCGGGCCAGGTAGGCGGTGAGGGTGTCGCGGCGTGCGCCGGGGCGCGACGCCGAGATGGCGTCGGCGCAGATGGTCAGCATGGCCAGGTCCGTCGACGGCTCCTCGTCGAAGTGGTGCGCCTTGACGGCGTGGACCACGCCGAGGTCCGCGCCGAGGATGCGGAGGATCTCGCCGCCGATGAGGGCGTGGGAGCCCTCGACGTCGTGGTCGACCGCCTTGCCGATGTCGTGCAGCGCCCCCGCCTGGCGCGCCAGCGCCTGGGGCAGGCCCAGCTCGGCCGCCAGGAGACTGCAGAGGTGGCCGGTCTCCTGGCAGTGGAGCAGGGCGTTCTGGCCGTACGAGAACCGGTAGTGGAGCACCCCCATCAGATCCGCCAGCTCCGGCCGGCCCTCCATCGACATCTCCCAGAGGGCGCGTTCGCCGAGCTCGGTGATCTTCTTGCCGAGGTCGCGGCGGGTGCGGAGGATGAGCGGGGGCACGCCCGCCGCCTGAACGTTGCGGTCGAGCACCTCGATCGACGCCTGACGGGCGATCTCCCGCCCCACCGGGTCCAGGCCGCGCAGCGTCGCCTGCTGACGCTCGTCGTCGATGCCCAGGTCGGTGGAGGTGGATTCGGCCACCACCTGGAGAGCGGTGAGCACGCGTTCCCGTCGCACCTCGTCGAGCCCGTCCAGGGGGAGCGGGATGAGACGGGGCGCGGAGTCGACGTGGCTCGCCGTCTGCCTCTCCATGGCGCCGAGGAGGAGGACCCGGGCCGCCGGCGCGGGGTCGTCGGCCACCTCGGCGGCGGCGTCGGCGACGCGTCCGGGATGCTCGGCGGCCAGCTCCTGGTCGAGGCCCTCCAGGACCAGACGCCGGGCGCCCTCCCGATCCTGGACGGCCCGTTCCTCGAGGAGGAGCCGGCCGCGAGCCCTCTCCTCCGCGATGCCGGCCGCCCGCGCCTCGATCTCCTCCCGGCGCTGACGATGGGCGAAGCGCCGCTCGTCGAAGACGGCGCGCCGGTCGCGCCAGGTCCTCTCGCGCTCGGCCAGCGCCGCCTCGTCGGCCTCGAGGGCGGCCTGGCGGGCGGCGATCTCCTCGTCGACGGCCACACGGTCGGCCAGGGCCTCGGTCCGGGCCCGGTCGATGATGGCGGCGGCCTCGGTCTGGGTCTGCGTCAGGCTCGGCGCCGGAGCGCCGCCCGACGCCGGCCGGGCGCGACGCTGGGCGGTCGCCACGACCACCGCCGTGGCGGCCACGATGACGGCCGCGACGGCGACAAGGATCACGGGCATGGGAATCAGTCTAGTGGGGTGGTCGCCCTCTCCATCGATCCGCGGGAGGTCTCGCGGGACGGGGCGCCGGCGGCGTCACCCGATCAGGCGGGTAGAATTCGGCAACCCGTGATCAGCCATCTCACCGACAGGGTCTGGACCGACGAGTTGAAGCAGCGGGTCGGTGAGCGCGTGCAGCTGCAGGGATGGCTGCACCGTTTCCGCCGGCTGGCCGACATCAGCTTCCTCGTCCTGCGCGACGCGCACGGCACGGCCCAGGTGGTCGTCGACGACAGCGCCCAGGTCGCCGACCTGGCCCGGCTCAACCACGAGTCGGTGCTGGCCGTCACCGGCACGGTGGTGGCGGTGGAGCAGGCGCCCGGGGGCGTCGAGCTTCACGACCCGGTGGTCACGGTGATCTCGGAGGCCGACGTGGCCCCGCCATTCGACCTCTACCGGCCGGTGATCAAGGCCCAGCTGCCCACCATCTTGGATCACGCCCCCATCGCCCTTCGCCATCCCAAGCGGCGCGCCTACTTCGCGATGCAGGCGGCGAGCATGTCGGGCTTCCGCAAGAGCCTGGTGGAACTGGGGTTCGTCGAGATCCAGACCCCGAAGATCGTCGCCTCCGCCACCGAGTCGGGCGCTACCACCTTCGCCCTCGACTACTTCGGCCGCACCGCCTACCTGGCCCAGAGCCCGCAGTTCTACAAGCAGATCATGGTCGGGGTCTTCGAGCGTGTCTTCGAGGTCGGACCGGTCTTCCGCGCCGAGCCCCACGACACCGCCCGCCACATCAACGAGTACGTCTCGCTGGACGCCGAGGTCGGCTTCATCGAGAACGAGTTCACCGTGATGGCCCTGCTCACCCATGCCATCCGCGGCATGCTGCACGGCATCGAGGAGGAGGCCGCCCCCGCCGTCGCCCTGCTCGGGATCACCCTGCCGGTCGTCCCGGAGCGGATCCCCGACGTCCACTTCCTCGACGCCCAGGCGATGATCACGGCGGCGACCGGCGAGGACCTCTCCTCGGAACCCGACCTGTCGCCGGCCAACGAGCGGTGGCTGGGGGAGTGGGCGCAGAAGCAGCACGGCTCCGATTTCCTCTTCGTCCGCGGCTTCCCCATGGGCAAGCGCCCCTTCTACACCCACCCGGACCCGGCGCGGCCCGGTTTCGCGGCCGGTTTCGACCTCCTGTTCCGGGGCATGGAGCTGGTGACCGGCGGCCAGCGGCTGCACCGGTACCAGGACTACGTGGACGCTCTCACCCGCCGCGGCGAGGACCCCGCCGACTATGCCGAGTACCTCATGGCCTTCCGTCACGGCATGCCGCCGCACGGGGGTTTCGCAATCGGTCTGGAGCGCTGGATCGCCCGTCTCGTCGAGGCCGCCAACATCCGCGAGACGACGCTCTTCCCCCGCGACATCAACCGCCTCGCCCCCTGACCGGCGGCCCACCGCCGGCTCGCCGTCGGGGCGGGGTGCGGGGTCAGGTGGCGAGGCCGATGAGGGTGGGGGCGGCCGCGCCCGCGGCGGGGGCCGAAATGGTCGCGACGGTGGTGGCGACCCCCGCCGCGGAGACGAGCCACACGACCTGGCTGGCCACCGACGCGCCGCTCGTCACGAGGATGAATCCCCCCCCGGGCAGGGCGGTGGCCTGGAGGGTCGGGCCGCCCCCGCCCGCGGGGCCGGTCACCGTGGTCGTCGTGCCGTGCGCCATGACGAAGTAGACGTCGGGGCCGATGGTGGCGACGACGCACAGCGGCGGGCCGGAGAGGCACCGGACGCTTTCCGCCGCCACCAGGACGCTCCCGTCGTCGCCCACGGCGAGGACCTCGGGTGGGATCGCATAGGCGACCTGCGGCCGCACCGCGGCGGGCAGTGCGCCGCCCACCGGTCCGACGGCGATCGTCCCGGCCGGCTCGACCACGGCCACGATCTGGCCGTTGGGGCTGCCGGTGACCGTCTCCGCGCCGTCCTCTGTGGACAGGCCGGTGACGCTGCCGGTGTCCGGGTTGATGAGGTACCCGCACTCGGCGGTGCCCGGCTTGGCGCACACCCCCAGCGCATGGATCCCGTCGCTCAACCAGGCGGTGACGCTGAGGCCCCAGCCCTCCTCGACGGCGGCGGACCCGGCGCGCTTCAGCTGCGAGACGACCGCGCCGCTCAGGGTCAGATGCCTGGTGACGGCGGCCGTGGAGAGGCTGACCTCGTCGATGGAGGCTGGATAGGCACTCTCCGAGGTCTGGTCGATGGGCACGGCGATCTCCGTCTCATCCGGGGCCACGACCGGCTGGGCGTCCCACGCCGGCATCCCCGGAAGGTCGATGGCGTGCCGAGCCCCGGTGACCGCGTCGATGACCGCCACCCCGTTCTCGGTCGGGGCGACGATGACGCGACCGGCCACGACGGCCTCGCCGCCGCAGGCGCCGCCCGTCGACGCCGTCTGCTGCAGCGCACCGCCGCTCACCGCCATGGTGTCGAACTCCTGCCGGCAGGTCGAGGTGCCCGCGACCTCCTCGGGGGCGCTGAAGACCAGCAGTGGCTCCGCCAGGGGCGACGGGCTGGGCGCCGCCGGCTGATGGCTGAGGATGAGGGTGGCGGAGAGGCCGGCGGCGAGGACGGCGGCCAGCGCGGCGGCGAGCACCACCTGCAGTGTCATCCGGCGTCGAGTCGGCGGTGGCGGGGGCGCCATCTGCGCCTGCCACCGCCGTGGCCGCAGTGTGGAGGCGGTGGTCTGGAAGTAGGCGCGCAGTTCGCCGGCGAGGGGGTCGTCGCGGAGCTCGGTCTCCGGCACGTCAGGCATCGTTCATCTCCTTGCGCAGAGCCGCCAGCGCCCGTGCCAGGTGGGAGCGCACCGTCCCGGCCGCGCAGGACATCAGCTCACCGCACTCCTGGATGGAGTAGCCGTGGCCGTAGAAGAGGACGACGGCGGCGCGCTGGCGCACCGAGAGCCGGGCGTAGGCCCGGTCCAGGTCGAGCCCGCGGCCGTCGAGGGTCCAGGGCGCCGCCGGCAAGACGGACCTCTCCCCGAGGGGCAGTGGCAGCCGCAGCAGGCGGCGGCGGCGGCTGATGCAGTAGTTGACGCAGATCCGCGTCAGCCAGGCCCTCCGGGCCGAGCGGTCGCGAAGCGTGTCGCGCCGGGACCAGGCTCGGGCGAGCACCTCCTGGACCGCGTCCTCGGCCTCGCCGGCATCGCGGAGGATGGTGACCGCGATGCCGAAGAGGCGGCCCGCCTCGCCGCCGAGCGCCGCATCGAACTCGGCGCCGGCATCGAGGTCGAGGCTGCCGGTCATCGCGGCCATCATCGCAGTGGGCACACAGACAGGACGCCGCCCCGGGCCCCCCGTCTTACCGCGGACGCCGGAGACCGCCGCGACCCGTGGCCCCCGATCCCCGTCCCGGGGCGGGGGTGTCAGTGCCGCTCGGTCCGGGCGGGACGGTCGGCGCCGCGGTGTGCCGGCTCTCCGCCGGGGGGGCGCCAGCCCTGCGAGTAGCGCAGGGCCATCTCCAGGGCGTTGAGCTGGTCGGCAGGGGGGGAGATGGCCCCGCTCTCGGCGGCGGCGACGAGCTCGACGACGCGGCGCACCAAGACGCCCTCCCCGAGCAGCTCGGCCATCCAGTCCCAGGCGAACAGCTCGCTGGAGTCCGCCGCGGACACCCCCAGGAGCCAGCCGTGGTGCCGGGTCCCGGCGTCCGCGATGAGGGCGAGCATGAAGCGGTCGTCGGCGGCGGCCGCGTTCAGCGAACGCTTCGCCGTGGCCGTCGCGGCCATCAGGGCGGCGAGGGCCAGGGGCAGGGGCTCCCCGGCCAGGTCGGACGGGCGCGCGGCGGTCAGCGCCACGCCGAGGTCCTCCTCCAGGGCCGACGCCTCGGCGAAGCCGATGAGCTTGACGCCGACGTGGGGACGATGGCCGGCCACCCGCAGCAGGGTGAGGCGGCCGGACAGGACCTCGGTCTTGGGCAGGACGGACCTGACCACGGCCGCACGCTGCTCCGCTTGCGGGACCCGCGCCAGCAACCCCTGGATCAGGGGAGCGAGCAGCTGCTCTCCGCCCTCGTCCTGGGGCCCCGCCCTCGCCGACAGGCGGGGGAGGAGATCGAGGAGGACCGGGAGGGCGATGACCGCCGGGTCCTGGTCCAGAGCCCGCCCGGGCTGGAAGGTCACGTCGCGCACCCGGTCGGTCAGGCGGCGGAGGCCATCGGCGAGCTCGGCGGGGGTGAGCCCTCGGACCGCGGCTCGGAGCGCCTTCGCGTCGCTGAGGCCGGCGAGCATCGACTCGACGGTTCGCGCCGGCACCACACCCTCGGGCAGCCGCCGCTCGAGGAAGAAGCGGAGCACCGCCGGATGGGCGACGCGGCGCTCCGCCCGCCACTGGGAGAGGGTCCGCTGATCGGTGTGGGCACTCTCGAAGTGCCGCCGGGCGCCGGGGAAGAGCCACCTGCAGATCGCCTCGGCCAGCTCGGGGTCCACCGCGATCATCGGCCCCAGCGGCCCCGACCCCGGTTCCTCATACGGCTGGAACCCGGGGCTCGCCCCCGCCGAGGCGGGCCCCAGCTCGGCGGCGACCGAGACGATGGCTCCGAACATCTCGGGCCGCAGCACGCGGACCGCCTCCAGGCCGAGGACGTCGGCGAGCGCCACCTCCTCGCCGACGAGGTGGAGGGTGAGCGGCAGGGCGCGCAGGTACCGGCGCGCCTGCCGCGGCGTCGACAGCTGCGGTTGGACGACGAAGGTGAAGATGTTCGACCAGTCGCCGCTCTCCAGCACGGCCGCCGGTATGACGTCGGTCATCGCCCGGAGCCCGTGGACGACCAGCGTTGCCAGGTCCGGCTCCCCCAGCGCGGGCACCTCGTAGAGGACCTCGACGATCTTCTCCAGGAAGTCACGGCCACGCGCCAGGTCTCCGCCGCCGAGGCACTCCTCCACCCGGTGACGGTCGAAGGCGAGCATGTAGACCGTGTTGGGGAAGTCTCCCAGCAGCCGGACGAGGCGGACGACCCCGGAGATCTCGGCGGCGCTGAGACGATCGACGTCGTCGACGAGCACGACCAGCCGGCGGTCGACGCCGGCGAGCTGGGCCCGCACGGCGGCCCGGGCGGCCGCGGGCGACGGCTCAACGGCTGCGGGCGCCGCCGGGGCGGCGGAGGCTGCCTTCTCCCCGTCGGCGGGTGTCGTCGCGGGCAGCAGCATGCGCCCGTACGCGCCGAGGCCCGCCGCCACCCGCCTCCACGCCGGCGGTTCGGTGGGCAGCTGCCGCGAGATCTCCTCGAAGAAGGTGCCGTCCAGGGCGCCGCTGCCGGCGAACATCCACGGGTTCACGTGGACCACGACCGCCCGGTCGCCGATGGCGTCGGCGGTCATGTTGAGCACGGACGTCTTGCCGCTGCCCCAGACCCCGTTGAGGCCCATGACGTAGGCGCCGTCCACCGGTGCCGAGAGGATCTCCTCGGCCAGGGCCCGCGCGAACGGCGCCCGCCCCAGTTCGTCGGCGGCCAGCGTGGTGACGGGCCAGTCGCCCCCGGGGACCGGCCGGGGGGCGTCACCGGCGACAGCCGCCGGCTGGGCCGCGAGGGTCGGGCGGGCGGCGCTCTTTCGCTTCATCGGCGGCAGCCTGATTGTGGCGCAGCCGGAGGGCCCAGCACCCCCGCCGTCACGGTTCGGTGATCTCCTCGACGATGCTCCGGCAGAAGAGCTCCGCCGCCGGTGGCAGGGTGCGGCGCCGGTCCCAGACGACCGCCATGGTGCGCGCGATCGGGGGGTCGCGCAGGGGGATGACGGCGACACGGCTGCTGGGCGAGGGCAGGGGCATGGGCAGCAGGGAGATCCCCAGCCCCGCCTCCACCAGCCCCTGGACGATGGAGAGGTCGTCGCCCTCGTAGGCGACGTGCTCCCCCAGGTTCTGGCGGGCGAAGGCGTCGTCGATGACCCGCCGCAGCCCGCTGCGGGACCTCGGGAGGATCAGCGGCTCGTCGGCGATGTCGTGGAGGGTGACCGAGGAGCGGCCGACGAGGCGGTGGAGGGCCGGGACGACGACCGAGACCCGCTCGCGGAACAGGGGGACGATCTCCAGCTCCGGCGAGTTGGTCGGGGGCGGCCCCAGGATGCCGAGGTCGAACCTGCCGTCCAGAACCCCGGCGGCGACCTCGCCGGTGGTGCCCTCCTCGAGGATGAAGCGGACCCCGGGGTACTGCTCCAGGAAGCGGGCGAGGCGCTCGGGGAGCCAGCGCGCCCCCGCCGTGTGGAGGAAGCCGAGGTGGACCTCCCCCGATTCGGCGGAGACGGTGCCCGCGGCCTCGGCGACCGCGTCGCGGATGTCGGCGATGAGCCGCTCCGCCCGGCCGACGAAGCGCCGTCCGGCCTTGGTCAGGCGGATCGAGCGGCCGATTCGCTCGAAGAGGGGGACCCCGATCTCCTTCTCCAGGCGGGCGATCTTCCGGCTGACGGTGGACTGGTCGGTCTGGAGCACATCGGCCGCTCGGCCCAGGTGTTCGAGGCGGGCGACCTCGACGAAGGTGCGGAGAAGATCGGCATTGATGCGATCCATGCACTAATCTGACCCTAAAGCGGCTGTTGATGTCAATGACCAAGGCCGATAGGCTATGGATGTGCCTGCGAGCCGGCGGGCGTCTCAGCGGGCCAGAGGAGAGATTCATTGCTGATCGAGGAAGCCACCCAGGAGGTGCACACCGCGCGCCGCCGCCACCATCTCGAACTGGTGGAGCGGACCCGGTTCCGTCGCCTTGTCGAGCGCGTGGACTCCGCCATCGAGCTCTGCGAGGAGACGCATCTCCAGGGCATCAAGGAGGTCCCTGCGGATCTCGCCGTGCGAGTGCAGCGGGTCTTCGCCTTCGCGCGCAAGGCGGTGCGCCTGAGCGGTGACGAGGCGGCACGGCGCCAGGTCGAGGAGACCCTGGCGCGGCGGCAGACCAAGATCACCGAGGTCATGGACATGCTCTGGACGATCCAGGAGATCGTCTTCGACCTCATGCTCCCGTGGCGGACGCAGCTTCCCGAGGACGTCGAGATGGACGGCGACGGAAGCGACGCCGGGGAGTGGCGCCACTTCCACCCCGCCGCCTGAGACCGCGATCCCGGCCGCCTGAGCTGGGCCGGAGCCGTGACGCCGGTCTCCCGGTGCGCGAGTAGCTGGACCCTGAACACGACCCGCCGCCGCCGGCGGAAGGGGACGGCAGAGGGCCCACCGGAAACCGGTGGGCCCCCGCCGTCAACCCTGGGTCCCGACTATTGGGGGAAACCGCCGGGCCAGAGTCGAGCAGCTACGCGGTGCGATCCGAAGACGCCGCCTCGGCCTTCGCCGTCACCTGGGCCGGGGTGATGACGGGCTGGAACCCCTCCTCGCGGACGGCGAGGCGCCAGCGCCAGACCTCGAAGGCCAGCGCCAGGAGCACGACGAAGGCGGCCACGGCCATGCCGATGCCGGCGTCGAGTGCGTAGGTGCCGATGGTCCACCAGCCGTACGCGTTGAGCAGCATGCTGCGCAGCGTCGTGCCCTGGAACACGGTCGCCTCGGTGGCGGCGTCGGCGGCGCTGGTCGGGTTGGCGCGGGCCAGGGCGCTGGCCTGGGAGTAGGTGAGGCCGATCTCGCCCAGATGGACCTTGATGTAGTCGTTGGCCCAGACCTCGGCCTGGTCGCCGGTGGTCATCGTCTCCCCCGCGTACTGGCGCATGGCCGTGGCGTCCGCCGCCGGGAGGGCGGTGATGGAGGCGTCGTTGGCAGCCGGGAAGGTGATCTCCTGCGACGCCAGCTGGTCCTCGACCGATCCGCGCGAGTAGTTCCCGGACCAGATCAGGAAGACCGCGGCGAGGGCGAGGACGAGAATGAGCCCGGCCTGGAGGGTCATGATCCGCCAGCGCAATCCCTTGGTCATCTGGATTCCCCCGTGCCACAGATAGGGTCTATGGACTGTAGGCGATGTCGGGAAGTGTCCCTGCGATTCAGGGTACTCCGTCACCCGTCATTATGACCAATGGCCCGTCGAATCGTATGGGCATCCGGCCCTCGGGGAGGACGTCCGCCCAGGGCCGCGCGCCGCGGCGGGGACCGCCGGCTACCGCGAGCAGGTGAGGACGCGAGGGCCCGAGCCATCCGGCTGGGGGGCCGAGCGGAGGGGGACCACCGCCACCGGACGAGTGGACCGATGCATCAGCTGGTGGCTGACGCTGCCGTGGATGGCCTCGCGCACCTCACCGAGTCCGCGGCGACCGGTCACGATCAGGCCGGCGTCGATCTCCTCGGCCAGGGCGAGCAGGCTCGCCACGACCGGCCCCTCCCGGGTCAGCAGGCGCACCGCCAGGCCGCGGCTTCGTAGCGGTCGCGCCGCCCGGGCCAGGTGGCACTCGAGGATGTCGACGACGCCGGCACACCCCTCGTCCGAGGCTGCCGGGTGGCGGGCCTCGCGGTCGATGACCCCTGCGAGGTAGATCTCGGACCCGGAGAGCGCCGCCACCTCCGCCGCCCAGTCCAGGGCGGCTCGGGCGTCGGCGGATTGGTCGACGCCGACCAGGATCCGGGCCACCGCGGCCGGCCGCGGTTCCCCGCGGACGACCACCACCGGGACGTCGGAATGGTGCGTCAGGTGGTGGCCGACGCTGCCGAGCAGGTGCTCGGCCAGGCCGCCCCGGCAGCGGCTGCCGACGATGATGGCGAGGGCGTTGTGGAGGTGGGCGGCGCTGACCAGGAGCCGCGTCGGCTGCCCCTGCTCGAACCTGGTGGAGATGCTGGTCCCGTGGTTGCGCAGCGGGCGGCACCAGACGCCGGAGAAGACCTCGGACAGGTCCTCCTCCCATCTCTCGGCCACCCCGTCCGCATAGACCAGGGGCGGCGCCACCGCCACCACGGCCAGGGCGCCGGGGCGGTGCGCATGCACCGCGACGAGGTCCGCCCCGATCCGGTCGGCCGCGCCCCCCGCCCACCGGGCGGCCCGCTCCGCGCCCGGTGACCCGTCGATGCCCACGACGAGATGGGGATGCCGGGCCGCGCCTGGCCACGAACTCATGATCCGAGGATGACCACGTTTCGTCGGGGCCGACAGAGCCGTGGAGCACGTCATGACCGGGCCATCGTGCCCGGGACCAGAGGGCGGATCCGCCGGTCGCGCCGGGTCCCGGCCCGGCTCAGGATGCGGCCGGCACCCGCCAGGTGACGACCAGGCCGCCACCCGGGCGGCCGGTGAGGATGCACCGGCCGCCGAGGGCCTCCGCCCGCGCCTGCATGTTCGCGATGCCGTGCCCCTGGCGCGGGAGACCGTGGAGACCGACGCCGTTGTCGGACACGCGCAGGGTGACGGTGTGCACGTCGCAGTCCACGTGGATGTCCACGGCGCTGGCCCGGGCGTGGCGGGCGACGTTCGAGAGCGCCTCGCGCAGCGTCTTGAGCAGCTCCTCGGCAGCCGGCCCGGACACGACCGAGTCCAGCGGCCCGTCCAGGTGCACCCTGGGCGTGAAGCCCAGAGTCTCCTCCGTCTCGCCGGCGAGGGCGAGGACCCGGGCCCGCAGCGCCCCCCGGTCCGCCGCCTCCGCCTCGAGGGCGAAGATGGTGCCGCGGATCGCCCGGATGGTCTCGTCCAGCTCGTCCACGGCCTGCTGCACCCGGTCGCGGACCGGGGCGGAGTCGATGTTCCCCACCAGCCCCTGCAGGCCCATGCCGGTGGCGAAGATCCGCTGGATGACGGTGTCGTGGAGATCGCGGGCGATCCGTTCCCGCTCCGTCAGCACGGCAAGCTCCTCCACCCGCTCGTGCAGCCGGGCGTTGTCGATGGCGACCCCGGCGGCGCTGGCGAGGGCGACGAGGAGGTCGGAGTCGGCCTTGGAGAACTCGGTGGAGCCCTTCTTCTCGGTGAGGTAGAGGTTGCCGTAGATCTGGTCGTGGATGCGGATCGGGGTGCCCAGGAACGAGTGCATCTCCGGGTGGTGGGGTGGGAAGCCGGTGAACCTCGGGTGCTGGGTGAGATCGGGCATGCGCAGAGGCTCGGCATCGGTGATGAGCAGACCGAGGAAGCCGCAGCCGCGCGGCGCGTGGCCGATGGCCCGCGCCGTCTTGCCGTCGATGCCGACGGTGATGAACTCGGCCAGCACCCCCTCGGCGGCCGGCCGGCCCGCCGCCAGCACGCCGAGCGCGCCGTACCGCGCGTCCACCAGGTCCACCGCCGACTGGACGATGCGCCGCAGCACCTTGGGCAGGCTGAGGTCCGACCCCATGGCGACCACGGCGTCGAGCAGCTGGGAGGAGCGGGCGGCCGGAGGCATCACGCGAAGTCTAGGGACGGTGCGGGTGCCGCGGTGCCTCCGTCGCGCGCGCCGCCGACGGTCTGGCAGGATGAGGCTGGCGGGACGTCCCTGGCGTCCCGGGACCCCGGCGAGTCATCCTGGTCCGGGGACCGCACGGAGAAGGCACACGAGGTCGAGCCCGATGACGCACGATGAGACACCGCTCGAGGAGCTCAGCCGGCAGGAGTGCCTGGAGCTTCTCCAGTACCACTCGTTCGTCGGCCGTCTGGGGCTAGTCAGCTCCGGTCGTCTCGCCGTGCTTCCCGTCAACTACCTGGCGGACGAGGAGTCGGTGGTGTACTGCACCGCCCAGGGCACCGAGCTCGACCCCGGAGAGGGGGTGGAGGTGGCCTTCGAGGTGGACCAGAGCCACCCTCTGGAGCACTCGGGATGGAGCGTCCTGGTCCGGGGGACGGCGAGCGCCATCACCGATCCCGAGGAGCTGGGGACGCTGCGCCGGGGGCCGCTGCGCACCTGGGCGCGGCGGGTGCCCGAGCGCTGGGTGCGCATCACCATCGGCGAGGTGACGGGGCGGCGCCTGGTCGGCGGCTGAGGCCCACGCCGGGGTCCGGGCCGGCGGGCCGCGGCGTGGTCAGCCCGCGTGCACCGGCTGGAAGTGCTCGGCCCGGCGCATCACCGTCACCGCCCACTCGGCGGCCCGCTCCGCCTCGCCGTCGAGGAGCCGGCCCTCCGCGCCCTCCGCCACCAGGAAGCTGACCGGGCGGGTCACCAGGTGGCAGCGGTGGCGGCGGAGCGCCCGGTAGAGGCCCAGCGCGGAGGCCCCGGTGAGAACCCGGAGCCCGGGGTTGCGGGTGTCGAAGGTCGCGGCGGAGAAGCTGGGGCGTGAGGGCAGCCGGTCGAGCCAGCCGCGCAGGCCGTCACTCGCCCCGGCCTCGCGGAGGACGTGGGCCACCGCGGCGCCGCCGGGCCCGTCGCCGCACTCCGCCAGGACGTGGGTGGGCCCGCCGACGACGAGGAACTCGACGCCGTCGAGGCGCGAGGGCGACGTCTCACTGACCTCACCGACGAACACCGGCCCGTGGCCGGCGGCCTCGGAGGCGATGATCTGGGCGATTTCGGCCGTGCTTCCGTGCATCCCCTCGTACACGATCGCGGTGCGCATGCTCAGGTTCCTCCTTGGAAGCCTCAGCGTCGCGGCTGCCTCGGTGTCGCGCCAGGGTCCAACGGCCCGTCTTGCACCTGTCCATCAGGCACACGATGGGGTGGGACCGGCCATGGCGAGGAGTGACGGCCGCTTCGCGGCCGCGGCTCACCAGGGACCGTGCTGCTTGACGTTGGCACGCCGCATGGCGGCCACGTAGCCGCTTCGCTCCAGCGCCGTCTCGTCCGCACCCCTGGGCACGGCGAGCTTGCCGCGGAGGTCGGCCATGCTCTGGAACCCCTTCCGGGCCATCCACGCCGACAGCCCGTCGATCAGCGTGGCGGCGTGCGCCGGGCCGTGCCGCAGCAGCGCCGAGGTGGTCATGACCACGTCGGCGCCGGCGAGGAGGTACTTGGCGACGTCTTCCGGGTCCTCCACGCCGGTCGAGGCGGCGAGCGCGGCCCGCACCCGTCCGCGCAGCAGCGCGATCCACGCCCGCGGGAGCCGGGCGTCCGCCGGTCGCGACAGCCCGATGCCGGGCGCCACCTCGAGGGACTCGGCATCGACGTCGGGGTGCATGAAGCGGTTGAAGAGCACCAGGGCGTCCGCCCCCGCCGCGTCGAGCCGCATCGCCATCTCCCCCGGCGAGCTGAAGAACGGGCTCAGCTTGACGGCCACGGGGACCCTCACCGCGCCCTTGACGCTCTCCAGGACCTCGACGTGACGCTGTTCGACATCGCGTCCCGAGATGCCGCTGTCGCCGGGGACGTGGTAGATGTTGAGCTCGATGGCGACGCCGCCGGCGTCCTGGATCGACTTCGCGTAGGCACTCCAGCCCCCGGGCGTGACACCGTTGAGGCTGGCGATCACCGGGATGTCGACGGCGGCCGAGGCGCGCTCCAGCAGGCTCAGGTAGCGCCGTGGCCCCAGCTCCTCGCCCGCCGCCGCCGGGAAGTAGGACAGCGACTCGGCGAAGCTGTCCGTGTGCGCCTGGGTGAGCCGCTCGTTGCGCTCCGCCTGCTCCGCCAGTTCCTCCTCGAAGAGGGAGTGGAGGACGACCGCGCTGACGCCACCCTCGGCGAGGCGGCGGACGCCGTCGACGGTGTGGGAGAGGGGCGACGCCGACGCCACCAGGGGATTGCGCAGGGAGAGCCCCATGTAGGTCGTGGAAAGGTCCATCACCGCTCCTTGCGGGCGTCGGCGGGGAATCGCCACGCCGGACGTGTCGCCATCTCCTCGTAGGTCGCCCATCGCTGGCGCACCGCCTCCTGGGCCAGTCCGCCCAGGCGTTCGGCCTCGGCGGGATCGGTGTCGCCGAGAGTCGCGTAGCGCAGCTCCCGTTGCGTGTAGTCGGCGAGGGCGATGCGCGGCCTCGGCGAATCGAGGAGGAAGGGGTTCCCCCCCGCCGCGCGCAGCATGGGGTCGTAGCGGATGAGCGGCCAGTAGCCGCTGGCCACGGCTCGATACTGCTGATCGAGCCCGGTGCGCATCTCGATGCCGTGGGCGATGCAGTGGCTGTAGGCGATGATCAGGGACGGCCCGTCGTACGCCTCCGCCTCGCGAAACGCGCGCAGCGTCTGCTGCGCGTCGGCTCCGAAGGCGACCCGGGCCACGTAGACGGTGCCGTAGGCGATCGCCTGCATGGCCAGATCCTTCTTCTCCACCGTCTTGCCCGCCGCGGCGAACTTGGCCACGGCACCGAGCGGCGTCGCCTTCGACATCTGGCCGCCGGTGTTGGAGTAGACCTCCGTGTCGAGGACCAGGACGTTGACGTTGCGTCCGCTGGCGAGGACGTGATCGAGACCGCCGAATCCGATGTCGTATGCCCAGCCGTCGCCGCCCACGATCCACACGCTGCGGCGGATGAGGTGGTCGACGACGCTCGCCAGGTCGGCCGCCGCGGGCCGGTCCATCCCCTTCACCCGCGCCCTGACCTCGGCGACCCGGGCCCGCTGGTCCTCGAGCTCCGACTCGGTGAGCTGCCGGGCGCCGAGGACGGCGTCGACGAGCTCCGCCCCCAGCTCGTCGCGCAGCTCGACGAGCCGCCGCCGGGCCAGCTCGACGTGGCGGTCGGCGGCGAGACGCAGACCGAGGCCGAACTCGGCATTGTCCTCGAACAGCGAGTTCGACCAAGCTGGACCGCGCCCCGTCGCGTCCACCGTCCACGGTGTGGTGGGCAGGTTGCCGCCGTAGATCGACGAGCACCCCGTGGCGTTGGCGATGACGGCGCGATCGCCGAAGAGCTGGGAGAGGAGCTTGATGTACGGGGTCTCGCCACACCCCTCGCACGCGCCGGAGAACTCGAACAGCGGCTGGAGGAACTGGGTCCCGCGCACCGTGCCGAAGTCCACCCGCGAGCGGGTGACGACGGGCAGGGTCTCGAAGAAGGCGATGTTCTCGCGCTCCGTGACGGCGAGCGGGGCGACCTCCGCCAGGTTGATGGCCTTGCGCGCGGGATCGTCCGGCGAGGGTGCCGGGCACGACTCGACGCACAGGCCGCAGCCGGTGCAGTCGTCCACGTAGACCTGCAGGGTGTAGCCGGTGTCGGGGAGGCCGCGCGCACGCAGCGGGGCGTGCCGGAAGCCGGTCGGCGCCGCCTCCACCAGGGCCTCGTCGTAGTACTTGGAACGGATGACGCTGTGGGGGCAGACGAAGCTGCAGTTGCCGCACTGGATGCACAGCTCCGGCTCCCACACGGCGACGATGTCCGAGACCTTGCGCTTCTCATAGGCGGCGGTGCCGCTCGGCCAGGTGCCGTCCGGGGGCATGGCGCTGACCGGCAGCTCCTCGCCGCGCCCGGCCATCATCATCGCGGTCACGTTGCGGACGAACTCGGGGGCGCCGGCGGCCACCACCGGGGGTGGGGTGATCTTGGAGGTCGCGCGGGCGGGGATCTCGACCCTCTCCAGCCCCTCCAGGGCACGATCGACGGCCCTGATGTTCGCCTCGACCACCTCCGCGCCGCGCCGCCCGTAGCTCTTGGCGATGGCCGCCTTGATGTGGGCGATCGCCGTCTCGCGCTCCATGACTCCCGAGATGGCGAAGAAGGCGGTCTGCAGCACGGTGTTGATGCGTCCGCCGAGGCCCATCTCGCGGGCGATCCGGCTGGCGTCGATGACGTAGAGGTCGATCTTCTTGGCCAGGATCTGTTCCTGGATGGGGCGCGACAGCTCGCCCCACAGCTCGGCGGCCGGACGCGGGTAGTTGAGGAGCAGCGTCGCCCCCTTGGCGGCGCGGCCGAGAACCTCGGCACGGCCGAGCAGGCCGAGGTGGTGGCAGCCGACGAAGCTCGCGCGCTCGACGAGGTAGGGCGCCCGGATCGGCCGGGGACCGAAGCGCAGGTGGGACACCGTCTGCGAACCCGACTTCTTCGAGTCGTAGGCGAAGTAGCCCTGGGCGTAGAGGCCCGCCTCGGCGCCGAGGATCTTGATCGTGTTCTTGTTCGCGCCCACCGTCCCATCGGAGCCGAGGCCGAAGAACACGGCCCGCAGCGTGTCCGGGGGTTCGATGTCGAAGGCCGCGTCGTACTCGAGGCTGGTCCCCGACACGTCGTCGTTGATGCCGACGGTGAAGCGCGGGCGCGGGTTCTCCCGGCCCAGCTCCTCGAAGACCGACGCCGCCATCGCCGGAGTGAACTCCTTCGAGGACAGCCCGTAGCGGCCGCCGATGACGCGCGGCATGCGGGCGCGCGTGCCGTTGCCGTGCGCCTCCGCCAGCGCGCTGACGATGTCCAGGTAGAGGGGTTCGCCGAGCGAACCGGGCTCCTTGGTGCGGTCCAGGACCGCGATGCGTGTCACCGTCGAGGGCAGCGCCCGCAGCACCGCCTCGGTGGGGAAGGGCCGGTAGAGGCGCACCGTCAGCACCCCGACGCGGCGGCCTCGCGCGCCGAGATGGGCGACCGTCTCCCGCACCGTCTCCGCCCCCGACCCCATGGCCACGATGACGCGCTCCGCCCGCGGATGGCCCGTGTACTCGACGATGCCGTAGCGGCGGCCGGTGCGTTCGGCGAAGGCGTCCAACGCCGCCTCCACCAGTGCCGGTGTCCGCGCATAGAAGGGATTCCCCGACTCGCGTCCCTGGAAGTAGACGTCGGGGTTCTGCGCCGTGCCCCGGATGAAGGGGCGCTCCGGCGACATCGACCGGCGGCGATGTGCCCTGATCAACTCCTCGGGGACGAGCGCGCGCAGGTCGTCGTCGGAGAGCATCTCGATGGTGTTCAGCTCGTGGGAGGTGCGGAAGCCGTCGAAGAAGTGCAGGAACGGAACGCGCGTCGAGAGCGTGGCCATGTGGGCCACCGTCGCCAGGTCGTGCGCCTCCTGGACGGAGGAGGAGGCGAGCAGGGCGAAGCCGGTCTGCCGCACCGCCATCACGTCGGCGTGATCGCCGAAGATGGACAGGGCCTGCGTCGCCAGCGAGCGCGCCGCGACGTGCAGCACCGTGGGCGTCAGTTCGCCGGCGATCTTGTACATGTTGGGGATCATCAGTAGCAGCCCCTGCGAGGCGCTGAAGGTGGTGGACAGAGCACCTCCCTGGAGGGCGCCGTGGAGGGCCCCGGCGGCCCCGCCCTCGCTCTGCATCTCGACGACCGCCGGCACGCTGCCCCAGACGTTGGTTCGACCCTTGCTCGCCCATTCGTCGGCCAGCTCGGCCATCGGGGAGGCGGGCGTGATGGGGTAGATGCAGCAGACCTCGCTGAGCCGGAAGGCGACCGATACCGCGGCCTCGTTGCCGTCGACGGTCACGCGCATCACTCGACCTCCGCGACCATCTCGATGGCATGCACCGGGCATTGCTCGAAACACGTGCCGCAGCCCGTGCAGCGGTCGTAGTCGAAGCGGTAGCGGTTGCCGACTCCGAGCTTGACGACGGCGTCCTCCGGGCAGGCTCCGAGGCAGCCGTCGCACTCGAAGCAGTTGCCGCAGGAGAGGCAGCGCTTGGCCTCGAACCCGGCGGCCTCCGCGGTCAGCCCGCCGGTGACCTCGGCGAAGTCGGAGATCCGCTCCTCAGGGGGCAGCTCCGGCTGGTGGCTGCGCGCGGCGTCGCCGAAGTACCAGAGGTGCAGCAGGTCGAACTCCGCCGTCTCGTGCTTGGCGGTGACGGCCGAGGTGGCGCCGCGCAGCCAGGCGTCGATGTGCAGCGCGGCCTTTTTGCCATGGCCGACGCCGACCGTCATGGTGCGCTCCGCCGGCACCATGTCGCCGCCGGCGAAGATCCCCGGGCAGCCCGTCATCATGGTCCGCGACACCTGGACGGTGCCGTCGCGCGTGAATTCCACGCCGGGGATGTCGCGCAGGAAGGCGGTGTCGGTCTCCTGGCCGAGGGCGAGGATGATGGTGTCCGCGGCCAGTTCCTCGAAACGGCCGGTGGGCTGCGGGAAGCCGTTCTCGTCGAGCTCCATCGCCTCGACCCGCACCGTCGGGCCGTCGAACGCGGTGATGGTGCGCAACCAGTTGATGCGCACCCCCTCGCGCTCGGCGTCCTCGGCCTCCTCCTCGTGGGCCGGCATCTGGGCGCGCGTGCGCCGGTAGACGATGAGCGTCTCGTCCGCACCCAGGCGGCGGGCCGTGCGGGCGGCGTCCATGGCCGTGTTGCCACCGCCGTAGACGGCGACCCGCCGGCCGATCTCCGGGCGGTCGCCGGAGGCGACGCTGCGCAGGAAGGAGAGCGCGTCCACGATCCGCCCGGCGTCGCGGGCGGGGATGTCGACGCGCTTCGACAGATGTGCCCCGACGGCCACGAAGACGGCGTCGAAGCCCCCCTCGATCCGCTCCGCGTCGAGGTCGTCGACCCGGTGCCCCGTGGTCATCACGACGCCGAGCGCCTCGATCCTCTCCACCTCGGCGCCGAGCACCGGGCGGGGCAGCCGGTAGGCCGGGATGCCGTAGCGCATCATCCCGCCGGGCTCGGCACTGGCGTCGCGGATCTCCACCTGGTGGCCGCGCCGGGCCAGGTGGTAGGCGGCGGAGAGGCCGCTGGGCCCAGCGCCGATCACCAGCACCCGCTTGCCGGTGCGGCCGGGCGGCTCCGGGAAGGCCCAGCCCTGTTCCAGGGCGAGGTCGCCGAGGAAGCGCTCGACGGAATGGATGGAGACGGCGCTGTCGAGCTCGGCCCGGTTGCAGCCGCCCTCGCACGGGTGGTAGCAGATCCGCCCGGCGATGGCCGGCATGGGATTGTCGGCGACCAGGGTGCGCCACGCCACCTCGTGGCGGCCGGCCTCGACGTCCGCCAGCCAGGCCTGGATGTTCTCGCCGGCCGGGCAGGCGACGTTGCAGGGAGGCAGCAGGTCGACGTAGACGGGGCGGCGGCTTCGCACCGGCCCGGCCCGTGAACGGCCCTGGGTCAGGTCGGGCAGGGGAGTGAAGTCTCTCGGTGTCACGGCGCCTCTCCCGCGGGCGGCGCGGCGGTCCGGTGGAATGGCCACGTGAACACGCCGAATTCGCGCATCGCCCTACTCTACAAGTCTGGATTCACGTCTGGAGAGGCGGTCGGCCTCCACCCAGATGAGGCGCGCCGACGCCGGGGTCAGCCACAGGGGGCGCTCGGAATCCTCCCCGACCATCACCCCGACATGGCCCGCCGTCCCGCCCTCCTCGACGGTGACGGTGACGCCGGCGCGGACACCGTGGGCGGAGAGGTCGTTGAGGATCTGCAGCGACTCGTGCTCGAGGATCTCGGAGATCCGCCGGACCACCGCTCTGGCCCCCGGCTCCACCGCTGCCAGGGTGACGAGGGTCCCATAGGGGGCGGTCCGGCCCGGGATGGCGTGGCCGTGCGGGCAGGTCACCGGCCGGCCGAGCGAGGCGTCGAGCCGGCCCAGCACCCCGTCGGAGAACGCCGGAGCGAGGCGGCACGCCTCGGTGTGCGCCGCCGCCCAGTCCATGCCCAGGATCTCGGTCAGCCACGTCTCGACCAGCCGGTGCCGGCGCACCAGGGCGGTGGCTGCCGTGTCGCCCGGGGAGGTGAGGGTGACGCTGCGATCCGCCCCGATCTCGATCCAGCCGTCCCGGCGCAGCCGGCGCAGCCCGATGCTGACGGTGGGGGCGCTGACACCGAGCCAGTGGGCGATCCGGCCGGGGCGCACCGTCTCCCCCTCGGCGGCGAGGCAGAAGATCGTCTCCAGGTAGCGGTCCGCGGCTCCGGTCCGGGCGGGGAGGGTGCCCGCTCCACCCCGACCCGGCGCCGCGGTGGCCGGGCCGGACCGCTCGTCCCCGGTTTCGACGCTCAGCGCGGGCCTCCCTCGGCCCGCGCGGCGGTGGTCTCGTGGTGGTCCGCGCTCTCCGCCGGCGCCCCCACCCGCTGGGCGACGCGGCCCAGCAGCGAGCGGACGCTGGCCTCGGCGAGCCGGTGCAGCAGCATGCGGTCCACCTCGCGGCCGACCAGGCCGAGGGGCGGGTCGTAGCGGCCGAGGAAGCTGATCGACGTCCACCCCTCACCCATCGGCGAGAACTCCAGGTCCGCCTCCATGGTGGGGAAGAGGCCGGTCGCACCCGCCGCGCGCCAGCGCAGCCGCTGGATGACGCGGTCGGCCCGAGGTGACGGGTCGGTGAGCTCAGCCCAGACGCGCTTGCTGAGCTTGACCGGTCCGAGCGCCGACCGGACGGTGACTCCCAGCTGCTCGCCCTCGGCGTAGGCGGCCACCACGTCGTCGGCGAGCCAGGCCCCGCCGGAGGCGAGCAGCTCGTCCCGCACCGCGGCGAAGGGTCGCTCGATCTGGATGAAGTCGCTGACCAGCACGGTTCCGAGCATCAGGCCCACCGGGGGGCGAGCCCAGGGGACAACGTCACGAGTCCGCTAGGTCGTTGGCCTCCCGCCTCGGCTCTGGCCCAACCCCGCCGCGAATGGCCTACAGGCCGGCCGCCTCACCGGACAGGTAGCGGATGACGTCGAGGGCGCTGTACTCGTCACGCCCCTCCGGCAGGAGGTCGGCGAGATGGGCGAGATCGTCTCCGCTCGTCACGATGGGAGGCTCGACGGTGCCGTCCTTCTGCACCTGGGGGTAGCCGGCGGTGGCCAGGAGGCCGTTGCACAGGCAGCGCCGCGCGTCGGTGTCGGTGAGCTCCCCGCCCTTGGCGAGGTAGGCGGCGACCGGCTCCGCGGCGCACCGGTAGGTGAGGCCTCCGGTGGGGGTGATCACCGGTTCGCGCAGGTAGCCGTTGTCGCAGACCCGCGGCCTGGCGTCGTAGACGTCCTCGCTGGAGACGCTGCCGTCGATCTGGACGACCTTGAAGGGGTACCCGGTGGGCGAGGAGCGGCCGTCGGTGCGGACGCCCGCGCCACCCTCCCGGACCGCCGCGAGGACCCGGTGCCGGAGGCCCTCCTCCATGCCGGACTCCCGGGCGAAGGCGAACAGCGTCCCCACCTGGATGCCGGTCGCGCCCGCCGCGCGGGCCTCCGCCAGGGCCTCCGGCGAGCCGGTGCCGCCAGCCAGCCAGAAGGGCAGGCCGAACTCCGCCATGCGCTGGTTGTCGGCCTTGTCCCGCTCCCCGTAGACGGGTTGCCCGATCGCGTCGAGAACGGGCTTGCCGCGGGGTGGCGCGTTGTGGCCGCCGGCGGTCGAGCCCTCGACCACGAAGCCGTCCACGTTGCCGGTGGAGCGCCGCACCAGCATCGCCGCCAGGGAGTCGGTGGAGACGATGGGCAGGAAGGCGGGCCGCCGCAGCTGCCTGGCGCCGTACGGCACCTGGGCCGGGTCGAAGGTCATCGGCGGCACCTCGGACGCGGTCGGGCCGTCGATGAGCTTCTCGTTGGCCTCCCGCCCCTCGGCGAAGGCGTCGAGGATGCCGGGGATCTCGCGGGGGATGCCCGCGCCCATCAGGACGCAGTCGACGCCGGCGAGCATGGCGCCGTAGAGGGTGGGCAGGGTGGGCAGGCGGAGCTTGGTCATGAGGTTGATGCCGACCTTGCCTCGGTGGCCGACCCTGGCCAGGTTCACCTCGACGAAGGCGGCGAGCACGGTCAGGTCGCGCAGGTGCGGACGCTCGGCGTGGGTGTGCATCCCGGCACGCCGGTACGGCGTGCCCGCCGGCCGCCCGAAGGGGCGGTAGAAGCGGTCCAGGATCCTGGCGGCCACCTCCTGGTCGGGGAACTCCTCCATCGCCTGGCGCATGTGGCCGCCCGGGTCGCCGTCCTGGAGGCGGCGCGCCACCACGCTGTCGATCGCCGTCCCGGACACCACGCCCATGCACTCGGGGTGGGACGCCACGGCCCGCGCCAGGCGCCATCCCGAGATGGCGACGCCCATCCCGCCCTGGATGATGCGGACCTTCCGCAGCCAGCCGTGCCGGCTCTCGGCCTCGGTCATGCGCCCCTCCGTGGGGACAACTCGGTGGGGCGGAGGTCACGTCCAAGCCTCTGGGGACCCGCCGGGGGTTCGAGCAATGCAGACGCTGTGGCCATGGTACCAGGGTCCAGGGGCACGGCCTGGCACAGCCATCCGGCCCACGGCGGCCGAGGCGATCCACTGCCGGTCCCGTCCGGAGGCTGGCGAAGGGCTCTAGCGATGACAACTCCCAGTGAAGTGCACTGGGACAACCCCGCGCATGACCGGTACCCTACCCTGAAACCGACCGTCCCCGCTCGCCACCTCCGACACCGTCACCGGGACGGGCGGGACGCGGGCAGGGGGCGCCCCGCGCCCGCCCCGCGCGGCCCCCGGCGCCACGGGATCGTGACACCCGCGGTTGCAGTCATAGGTGGCGACAACTCCACGAGATCGGCGATGGCGTGCCGGCACATGACTCCGGGGTCTCTCCGGGAGCGGGGCGATCGCGGCGGGTGGCGACGCATGACACCGGGAGACGCGCGTCCAGGCCGTCTCAATGCGGGCTGAAGGACATTGTGCCCTATGGAACTTCGGACTGTCGGCCCTATCAATAAGGCCACTCGACATGTACAACTGAAGCTGCCTGAGCGGCCTGCTCCGGTACGATGCACGGTGCTCGATTCGTCGGAGGAGACATACGACATTGGCTGATCCTCGCGGTATCTGCATCGATGGCAACGAGGCGGCGGCGCGCGTTGCGTACGCGCTCTCCGAGGTCGTCGCCCTCTACCCCATCACGCCGTCGTCGGCGATGGGCGAGCACGCGGACGACTGGGCCGCCGCCGGCAAACCGAACGTCTGGGGTCAGGTGCCCGAGATCGTCGAGATGCAGTCCGAGGCGGGCGCCGCCGGGGCGCTGCACGGAGTCCTCCAGAAAGGGGCGCTGGCCACCACCTTCACCGCCTCCCAGGGCCTGCTGCTGATGATCCCCAACATGTTCAAGATCGCCGGCGAGCTGCTCCCGACGGTGATCCATGTGGCGGCACGGAGCATCGCCGCCCACGCCCTCTCCATCTTCGGCGACCACTCCGACGTCATGGCGGTGCGCGCCACGGGGTGGGCCATGCTCTCCTCCAGCTCGGTGCAGGAGGCGCAGGACCTGGCCCTGGTGGCGCACAGCGCCACGCTCACCACGCGCGTCCCGTTCCTGCACTTCTTCGACGGTTTCCGCACCTCCCACGAGCTGTCCAAGGTGATCCCCCTGGAGGACGCGGACATCGTCTCCATGATCGACCCGGTGGCGCTGGCGGCATTCCGGGAGCGGGGCATGAGCCCCGACCACCCCGACGTCCGCGGGACGGCGCAGAACCCCGACGTGTACTTCCAGGGGCGGGAGGCCTCGACCCCCTTCCACCGTGCCGTCCCCGACGCCGTGACCGCTGCCATGGAGGCCTTCGCCCGGCGCACCGGCCGCCGCTACGGCCTCGTCGAGTACGTGGGCGCCCCCGACGCCGAGCGTGTCGTCGTCCTCATGGGCTCGGCCTGCGGGGCCATGGAGGAGACCGTCGAGGTGCTGCGGGACGCCGGCGAGAAGGTCGGCATGCTCAAGGTGCGCCTCTACCGCCCCTTCCCCGCCGCCGAGCTGATGGCGGCCCTGCCCTCCACCGTCACGGCGATCGCCGTGCTGGACCGCACCAAGGAGCCGGGCGGCGTTGGCGAGCCGCTCTACCTCGACGTGCGCGGCGCCATCGATGAGGCCGCGGACGCGGGGAACCCCGTCCTCGCCACCTCGCCGCGGGTGATCGGCGGGCGGTACGGGCTCTCCTCCAAGGAGTTCACCCCCGGCATGGCCAAGGCGGTCTTCGACGAGCTCGGCGCCGCCCATCCCCGCCGCCACTTCACCGTCGGCATCGATGACGACGTCAGCCACTCCAGCCTCGACTGGGACCCCGGCTTCCTGCCACCCCGCCCGGCGGGCCAGCTCCAGGCCGTCTTCTTCGGTCTGGGCGCGGACGGCACCGTGGGCGCCAACAAGAACAGCTCCAAGATCATCGCGGACAGCACCGGCGCCCACGTCCAGGGCTACTTCGTCATCGACTCGAAGAAGTCGGGCTCGATGACGGTGTCCCACCTGCGCTACGGGCCCGCGCCGATCCGCTCCACCTACCTGATCAGCGACGCCGACTTCGTCGGCTGCCACGAGTTCGGCCTCCTGGAGAGGGTCAACGTCATGGACCTGGCCAGGCGCGGGGCCACCCTGCTGCTCAACAGCCCCTACCCACCGGAGGAGGTCTGGTCACGCCTGCCCATGGCGGTGCGGCGCGCGCTCATCGACAAGCAGGCACAGGTCTGGGTCGTCGACGCTCAGCGGATCGCCTCCGAGGCCAAGCTGGGCACTCGCATCAACACGGTGATGCAGGTCTGTTTCTTCGCCCTCTCCAAGATCCTCCCCGCCGAGGAGGCGATCGGCCAGATCAAGGCGGCGGTGGCCAAGAGCTACGGGAAGCGCGGCCAGACGGTGGTCGACCGCAACTTCGCGGCCATCGACGCCGCCCTCGCCGGGCTGACCATGGTGGCGCTTCCCGCTACGGCCGAGAGCGGCGCGGCCTTCGCCGGCGAGAGCGTCCCGCGGGACCTCAGCCGGGCCCCCCGGTTCGTCCGCGAGGTCACCGCGCGGCTGATCGCGGGCGAGGGGGACCTCGTGCCGGTCTCGGCGGTGCCCGCGGACGGCAGGTTCCCATCCGCCACGGCTCGCTACGAGAAGCGGGCCATCGCCACCGAGATCCCCATCTGGGACCCGGTGATCTGCAGCGACTGCGGCAAGTGCGCGGTGATCTGCCCGCACGCGGCGATCCGCATGAAGGTCTTCGCCCCCGATGCCCTGGCGGGCGCGCCGGAGGGCTTCCTCTCCAAGCCGTTCCGCTCCAAGGACCTGGCCGGGCACCTGCTCACCATCCAGGTGGCCCCGGACGACTGCACCGGCTGCGGTGTGTGCGTCGAGGTCTGTCCCGCCAAGTCCAAGACCGAGGCGCGGCACAAGTCCATCAACCTGGAGCCCGCGCTGGACCACCGGGAGGAGGAGCGGGGCCGCTGGGACTTCTTCCTCTCCATCCCGGAGCTGGATCGCGGCCTGCTGCCCCACAACACGGTGAAGGGCGCCGCCGTCCTGGAGCCGCTCTTCGAGTTCTCCGGCGCCTGCGCCGGCTGCGGCGAGACGCCCTACCTGAAGCTGCTCTCCCAGCTCTTCGGAGACCGGCTGCTCGTCGCCAACGCCACCGGCTGCTCCTCCATCTACGGCGGCAACCTCCCCACCACGCCGTGGGCCTCCAACGCCCAGGGCCGGGGCCCGGCATGGGCCAACTCGCTCTTCGAGGACAACGCCGAGTTCGGCATGGGCATCCGCCTCGGTGCCGCGGCGCAGCAGCGCGCCGCGGCCGACCTCCTGCGCTCCCTGGCCCCGGCCGTCGGCGAGGAGCTGGCCGAGGCCATCCTGGCCGCCGCCGGCGCCCAGGACGAGGAGGCGATCTTCGCCCAGCGGCGGCGCGTCGCCGAGCTCAGGGAACGCACCGCGGCCCTCGCGGCCTCCGCCGACGGGGAGGTGGCGGGGCGGGCCCAGCGCCTCGGCGTCCTGGCCGACGCGCTGGTGCGGACGTCGGTCTGGATCGTCGGCGGTGACGGCTGGGCCTACGACATCGGCTTCGGAGGCCTGGACCACGTGCTCGGCAGTGGCCGCGACGTCAACGTCCTCGTCCTCGACACCGAGGTCTACTCCAACACCGGCGGCCAGGCCTCCAAGTCCACCCAGCGCGGTGCCGTCGCCAAGTACGCCGCCAACGGCAAGGCGACGGCGAAGAAGGACCTGGGCGCCATCGCCCGGTCCTACGGCAACGTGTACGTGGCGCAGATCGCCATCGGCGCCAACGACGTCCAGACCATCAAGGCGCTGCTCGAGGCCGATGCCCACCCCGGGCCCTCCCTCATCGTCGCCTACTCCACCTGCATCGCCCACGGCATCGACATGGCGACGTCGATGACCCACCAGAAGGACGCCGTGCGCTCCGGGTACTGGCCCCTCTACCGGTTCCGGCCCACCGAGGACGCGGCCGGTCAGCCCTTCACCCTGGACTCCCGGGAGCCCGACGTCTCCGTCGCCGACTTCGTCAGCACCGAGGTCCGCTACGCGGCCCTGGCCCGCAGCCACCCCGAGCGGGCCAAGGAGCTCCTCGGCCTGCTCAGCGGCGACGCCGCCGAGCGCTGGCGCTTCTACACGCAGCTGGCCGGCCTGCAGCGGACGGTGGTGCACGACACCGGGCAGGGCGGAGACGCCGAGGAGGCCCAGCCGGTGGCACCGGCCGGGGAGGAGGTGGAATGACCACGCCGAACCTCGACACCCGGTACCTCGGGCTCACCCTGCGCTCGCCCCTGATCGCCTCGCCCAGCCCTCTGACCGGCGACGTGGACACCGCCCGCCGGCTCGCCGCCGCGGGTGTCGGCGCCCTGGTGCTGCCCTCCCTCTTCGAGGAGGAGATCGTTGCCGAGGAGGTGGGATTCGCCCGCGCCCTGGAGATGGGTGCCGACGTCCAGGGGGAGGCCTCGAGCTACTTCCCGACCATGAACCTCGCCACCGTCGCCGATCAGTACCTGGCCAACCTGGAGAGGATCAAGAAGGCCGTCAATGTCCCGGTGATCGCCAGCATCAACGCCACCACCGCGGGGGCGTGGAGCCGCTACGCGGCCATGATGGCGGGCGCCGGTGCCGACGCCCTCGAGCTGAACGTCTACCGCCTGGCGGCGAATCCCGCCCTCACCGCCCAGGACGTCGAGGCCGCCACCCTGGAGGTGGTCGCCGAGGCGTGCCGGGTCGCCACCGTGCCGGTCGCCGTCAAGCTCTCCCCCTACTTCTCCGCCATGGCCGCCTTCGCCCGCCAGGTCACCCAGGCCGGCGCCGCCGGGCTCGTGCTCTTCAACCGCTTCTACCAGCCCGACATCGACCTCGAGAGCATGGACGTCCTCTGCCGGCTGGAGCTCTCCACCTCCGTCGAGCTGGGGCTGCCGCTGCGCTGGATCGCCATCCTGCGGCCCCAGCTTCCCGCGTCGGTCTCGCTGGCCGCCACCTCCGGGGTGCACTCGGGCAGGGATGCCGCCAAGGCCCTGGCGGTGGGCGCCAGCGCTGTGATGATGACCTCGGAGCTGCTCCGCTCCGGTCCGGAACGGCTCATCGCGGTGGAGGAGGAGTTGCGCACCTGGCTCGTCGAGCACGAGTACGAATCGGCCGACCAGTTGCGTGGTTCGATGTCGCAGACGGCCGCCGGCGACGGCGAGGTCTTCGAGCGTGTCAACTACATGAGGACGCTCCGTTCCTGGGCGGACGCCCGTCCCTGAAGAACGGACATGGAGATGATGGGATGAAGGTCTGGATCGATCAGAAGTTCTGCACTGGCGATGGCCTCTGCGAGGACCTGTGCCCCGCCGTGTTCACCCTCCGCGACGACGGCCTGGCCTATGTGAAAGAGGGTGACGTGGTGCACAACCCGGGCGGCAGCGCGGAGCCCGCGGCGGTGCCCGCGGGGCTCGAGGACGCGGTTCGCGACGCCAAGGATCAGTGCGCCGGCGAGTGCATTTTCATTGAGGAATAGCACCGTGATCGCCGTCGCAGGTTCCCGCCGGGATCGGCTATAGTCAGGCCCCAGCGATGTCTGTCTCCGTAGCACCGCCCAACAGAGAGGACGCCGCCGGCGCGCAGCCCAAAGGCGCGACGCTGACCCCTCCCAGCGACGACCGCCGCTGGCGCCAGGTCGATGTGCGAATCCGCCGCCTCGGTGGGCGGCCAGACGGGCTCATCGAAGTCCTGCACACGGTGCAGGAGGTCTTTGGGTACCTCGACGACCAGGCGCTCGCCTATGTGAGCGAGGCATTGGGAGTTCCTCCCAGCCGGGTCGTCGGCGTCGCCACCTTCTACTCGCATTTCCTGATGAAGCCGCAGGGGCTGCACACCTGCGTGGTGTGCACCGGAACCGCCTGCTACATCAACGGCGCCCGGGGCATCCTCCAGGGACTTCGCGACACGCTCGGCATCGATGCCGGCGGCACCACGCCGGATGGCAGGGTGTCGCTGCTCAACGCCCGCTGTCTGGGCGCCTGCAGCATGGCGCCCGCCGTCGTCGTCGACGGCGACGTGCACGGGAAGATGACCGCCGCGGAGATGAACCGCATTCTGGAGGCGCTATGACAGAAGCAGGCGGGGCGCCGGCCGCACCGGTGCGGCGCCGGCGGCAGGAGACGCTGCTGCCCGAGGGCCCCATCCGCGCGTCGGCCAACGTCTGCCAGGCCGCCGGATGCCTGTCGCTGCAATCCGACGCCGTCTTCGACTCGCTGTGCGAGAAGGTGACGGCGCGCGGCCTCGACGACGTCGCGGTGCGGCGCGTCGGCTGCCTCGGCCTCTGCGCCGCGGGGCCGCTCGTCGAGGTGCCCGAGCAGGGCCGCCTCTTCGATCATGTGGACGCGGGTGACGACCGGGCCCTGGACCAGGTGGTGGCGTCGCTCGCCGGCGCCGGGAAGGGCGGCCGGGAGATCGCCTCCGATCCGTTCTTCGCACACCAGGTCAGGGTGGTGCTGGAGCGCTGCGGCAGCATCGACCCCGAGCGGGTCGAGGACTACGTCGCCTCCGGTGGCTACGAGGCGCTCACCAAGGTGGTGACCAGCATGACGCCCGCCGAGGTCGTCGCCGAGATCACCCACAGCGGCATCCGCGGCCGGGGCGGCGCCGGCTATCCCAGCGGGCTCAAGTGGAGCACGGTGGCCAAGGCGACCTCCGACGACGGCAAGTACGTGGTCTGCAACGCCGACGAGGGCGACCCGGGCGCCTTCATGGACCGGAGCGTGCTGGAGAGCTGCCCGCAGCAGGTGCTGGAGGGCATGGCCATCGCCGCCTATGCGGTCGGCGCCAGCCACGGCTACGTCTACGTCCGGGCGGAGTACCCGCTGGCGGTGAAGCGACTCACCACGGCGATCCGCCAGGCGGAGCGGGCCGGGCTGCTGGGCCCGCGCATCGCCGAGTCCACCTTCAGCTTCGACATCGAGGTCCGCATCGGCGCCGGCGCCTTCGTCTGCGGCGAGGAGACGGCCCTGATCGCCTCCATCGAGGGCGGCCGCGGCACGCCGAGGCCCCGCCCGCCCTACCCGGCGGTGTCCGGGCTGTGGGGCAAGCCGACCCTGATCAACAACGTCGAGACGCTGGCCAGCATCCCCACCATCATCGCCAGGGGGGCGGGCTGGTACAGCTCCATCGGCACCGAGAAGAGCAAGGGGACCAAGGTCTTCGCGCTCGCCGGCGCGGTGGTGAACACCGGCCTCATCGAGATCCCCCTCGGTCTCTCCCTGCGCGAGATCGTCTTCGACATCGGCGGCGGCCTGCCGGGAGGCAGGAAGTTCAAGGCGGTGCAGACCGGCGGTCCCTCCGGCGGCTGCATGCCCGAGCAGTTCCTCGACATGCCGGTCGACTACGAGTCGCTGGCCAAGGCGGGGTCGCTCATGGGCTCCGGCGGCATGATCGTCATGGACGAGGGGACCTGCATGGTCGACGTGGCCAAGTTCTTCATGGACTTCTGCCGCGAGGAGTCGTGCGGCAAGTGCGTGCCGTGCCGCGCCGGCACGGCGCAGATGTACGGCCTGCTGGACCGCATCACGCGGGGCCTGGCGGTCCGCGAGGACATCGAGCGGCTGGAGAGGCTCGCCGAGATGGTGCGCAGCACCAGCCTCTGCGGCCTCGGCCAGGGTGCGCCCAATCCGGTCTTCTCCACGCTGCGCTACTTCCGCGACGAGTACCTGGCCCACGTCGACGACCATGTCTGCCCGGCCGGGGTCTGCACCATGGACCCGGCGGCGGCGCCGGCCGGGGAGGCCGTCCGATGACCGTTCTGACGCTGGTCATCGACGGCCAGGATGTCGCCGGCACCAGCGGCCAGTCGATCCTCGACGTGGCCGAGGAGAACGGCATCGCCATCCCCACCCTCTGCCACATGGAGGGCCTCTCCGAGATCGGCGCCTGCCGCCTCTGCATGGTGGAGATCGAGGGCCAGCGCAAGCTCTTCCCCGCCTGCGTCACCGAGATCGAGGAGGGCATGCAGGTGGTCACGGTGTCGGAGCGCCTCACCGGGTTCCGCCGCCAGATCATCGAGCTGCTCTTCCAGGAGCGCAACCACGTCTGCTCGGTCTGCGTGGCGGACACCCACTGCGAGCTGCAGAGCCACGCCAAGCAGCTCGGCATCACCCACTTCGAGCTGTTGTCGCTGCACCCGGTGGCGACCATCGACGCGACCCACGAACGCTTCGCCATCGATCACAACCGCTGCATCCTCTGCACGCGCTGCGTGAGGGTGTGCGACGAGATCGAGGGAGCACACACCTGGGACGTCATGGGTCGCGGCACGGACGCACGGCTGATCACCGACCTGGGAACCCCCTGGGGCCAGTCCACCACCTGCACGAGCTGCGGCAAGTGCATCCAGGTGTGCCCCACCGGGGCCCTCATGGAGAAGGGGCGCTCGGTGGCCGAGGCCAGGCGCCGGCGGCCGTACGTCCCCTACCTCGTCGCCCGCAACGGGAGGTCGTGATGAGCAAGCCGCGCCTCGCCACCATCTGGCTCGACGGATGCTCCGGATGCCACATGTCGCTCCTCGACATGGACGAGCGCCTCCTCGAGGTCGTCGCCCGTGCCGACCTCGTCTACGGCGCGCTGGTGGACGTCAAGGACTTCCCCGACGACGTCGACGTGACCCTGGTCGAGGGGGCGGTGAGCTCGGCGGACGACCTGCGCAAGATTCTCGAGGTGCGGCGCAAGACCAGGATCCTCGTCTCGCTGGGCGACTGCGCCGTGACCGCGAACGTCCCCGGCATGCGCAACCCGTACGGGCCCAAGCCGATCCTGGAGCGTGCCTACCTGGAGAACGTGACGCTTCACCCCGGCATCCCCACCAGCGTGGTGCCCCGCCTGCTCGACGAGGTGCGGCCGGTGCACGCCGTGGTCAAGGTGGACGTGTTCATCCCGGGGTGCCCGCCGTCCGCCGACACCATCTTCAATGCGATCGAGTCGCTGCTCTCCGGACAGACGCCCGATCTAGCTGGGGTGACCATCTTTGGCTGAGAAGACGATCGTCATCGAACCGGTCACCAGGATCGAGGGACACGCCAAGATCACCATCCAGCTGGACGAGCACGGTCACGTCGCCGACGCCCACTTCCACGTCACCCAGTTCCGCGGCTTCGAGCGGATCAGCCAGGGCCGGCCGATGCACGAGATGCCCTCCCTGATGGCGCGCATCTGCGGCATCTGCCCGGTCAGCCATCTGCTCGCCTCGGCCAAGGCCTGCGACGAGATCCTCGGTGTCGCCGTGCCCCCGGTGGCCGTCCGGCTGCGCCGGGTGATGAACCTGGCCCAGGTGACGCAGTCCCACGCCCTCAGCTTCTTCCACCTGTCGTCTCCGGACCTGCTGCTCGGGTTCGACTCGGACCCGGCGCTGCGCAACCTGGTCGGCGTGGCGCAGAAGGCGCCCGAGCTGGCCCGCGACGGCATCGCCCTGCGGCGGTTCGGCCAGCAGATCATCGAACGGCTGGGAGGCCGCCGGATCCACCCGGCCTGGGTCGTGCCCGGAGGGGTGAGCCGTCCCCTGCAGGCGGAGCAGCGCGACGCCATCCTGGCGGAGATCCCCGACGCCCGCGCCCGCGCGCGGCGCACCCTCGAGTGGTTCAAGGCCAACGTCGCCTCGCGCACCGAGGAGGCGGCCCATTTCGGCGACTTCCCCAGCCTCTACATGGGCCTGGTGCACGAGGGTGGCAACGCCGCGTACTCGGACGGCCTTCTGCGTGTCGTCGACGGCACCGGCTGGGTGCTGGCCGACCAGGTGGACACCCGCTCGTACTGGGACTACCTCGGGGAGGCGGTGGAACCCTGGTCGTACCTGAAGTCGTCGTACTTCAAGCCACTCGGGTACCCGGCGGGCATCTATCGCGTCGGCCCCCTGGCGCGGCTCAACGTCGTGGAGCGGCTGGGGACGCCGGCGGCCGACGCCGAGCTTCTCGAGTACCGCGAGCGTCTCGGCCGCTACCCCTCCAGCTCCTTCCACTATCACTACGCCCGGCTCATCGAGATCCTCCACTGCATCGACATGATCGACGAGATCCTCTCCGAGCCCGACATCCTCGATCCGCACGTCCGGGCCAAGGCGCAGATCAACCGCAGCGAGGGTGTCGGCGTCGCCGAGGCGCCCCGGGGCATCCTCATCCACCACTATCGCGTCGACGACGACGGCCTCATCCAGTGGGTGAACCTGGTCATCGCCACCGGCCACAACAACCTGGCGATGAACCGCAGCGTCGCCCAGGTGGCGCGCCACTACGTCAAGGGTGCCGACGTCAAGGAGGGGATGCTCAACCGGGTGGAGGCGGTGATCCGCTGTTACGACCCCTGCCTGAGCTGCTCGACGCACGCCATCGGCCAGATGCCGCTCCTGGTGGACATCCGTGACGCCGGGGGCGACCTGCTGCGCCAGGTGTCCCGCTGACGGGAGCCGCCGCAGGCGCCGCGCACGGGACGCCCGAGGGGGCGTCGGGGCGGAGAGGGCGCGTCCTGGTGGTCGGCTTCGGCAACACGCTGCGTGGCGACGACGGCGTCGGCCCCGAGGTGGCGGAGATGCTCGCCGCCGAGCTGGAGGGGGACGGCGCCCTGGTCGTCTCGACCCAGGAGCTCCTGCCCGAGCTGGCCGAGGCGGTGGGCCGTGCCAGCCTCGTCGTCTTCATCGACGCGGCCATGGACCGCCCCGCCGGCAGCGTGGCCACCGAGCCGCTGGAGGCCTCGCCGCATCTGGGCGAGGGAAGCTCCCCGGACGTCTTCTCCCACGGCATGCGTCCCGCCGATCTCCTCGCCCTGGCCCGGGTCCTCTACCGCGCCGCGCCCGAGGCGGTCGTGGTCAGCGTCGGAGCCGAGAGCTTCGACGTGGGCTGGGGGCTCTCCGACGCGGTCGTCCGAGCCGTCCCGCGGGCGGCGAGGGCGGTCATGGCCGCCATCGAGGCCGCGCAGGTGGAGGGGACGGAGCGTGCATGAGCTGTCGCTGGTCGAGGAGCTCGTCGCCGAGTGCGAGCGGCGGGCCAGGGGGAGGACCGTGACGCTCGTCCTGGTGCGCTGCCCCGTCACCATCGAGGTGGAGGAGGTGGAGCAGGCCTTCCGCGTGCTGACCGCCGACGGGCCGCTCGAGGGGTCCCGGCTGGAGATCGACACGTTCTCACCGACCCTCAGCTGTGGCTGCGGCTTCTCCGGCCCGGTGGGCCGGGAGCAGAGCGCCGGGCACATGCTGATCTGCCCCGGGTGCGCCGCGGTCCACGAGGCGCACGACACCCTGGAGCTGGTCACAGTCCAGATCGCCGGCTGAGCCGCCGAGCCGGCGGCGCACCGCGGGGGCTGGCTACGATTCCCGCCGTGACCAGGGCGGCGCGATGAGCATCTCCGGCGGCGGCGGCCCGCTGCGCTCCATGATCCGGTCGGAGCCGCTGGACAGCCCGCCGGTCCTGCTCTGGAAGCACTTCCGCATCGACGAACCGCACGAGCTGGCGCGCCGGACGGTCGACTTCTACCGCTGCCACCGGCTGTCGGCGGCCAAGATCATGCCCGACATCCCCCTCCTCTTCGAGGACCGGGCGCTCACCTCCTGGTCGCAGGTGGCACAGCTGCGCCGCTTCGGATCCGCCGTGACCACCGGGCGGGCCGCCGAGTACGTGCGAACCGTCGAGCTGGTGCGGCGCGAGCTGGAGCCCCAGGACGTGGTGCTGGTCACGATCTTCTCGCCGCTCGCCCTGGTCGGGCTGTGGTGCGGCCCGGCGGCGCTGCGCGAGATGGCGGACGGGGACCGGGCGGTTGCCCACGGCGTCCTCTCCGCCCTCGCCGGCGTGGTCGGCGGCCTCGCCCAGGCCTGCGTCGAGGCCGGTGCCGACGGCGTCTACTACTCCTGCTGGGGGCAGGACGTCCTCACCGCGGCGGAGTACTCGGAGCTGGGCGTCCCCTACGACCTGGCCGGCCTCCGGGGCGCGGCCGCGGCCGAGCTCCGCCTTCTCCACCTCCACGGCAGGGTCGACACCGTCGAGCGGTATGCGCAGTACCCGGTCCAGGTCGCCGGCTGGAGCGAGGTGGAGAGCCCTCTCCGCCTCGAGGACGGGGCCCGGTCGCTGCCCGGCAAGTTCGTCATGGGAGGGATCGCCGAGAACCGGTCCGGGCCGGCGGATGCGGCCGCCGCCGCCCGCGTCGCCGCACTGATCGAGCGGTTCGGTCAGCGGTTCGTCATCGCCCCGGGGTGCTCACTCCCCGACGGCACCGGCGACGAGGCACTGGCCAGCCTGAGGGCACTCGCCGGGGCGTGAAGCGGGTGCCGGGACCCCGGCGCCCTGCCTGCTACGGGTTGCCGGCCGGTGCCTCGGCCAGGCCCAGCCGTTCGAGGAAGCGCCATTGCTCTTCGTGCATGTCCCGGGGCAGCCGGGTGAACCAGCCGGACTCGCTCGCCGACGGGCCGAGGCGCAGGGTCCCGCCGTGGGCGGTCACCAGGTGGGCGAGGCCGACCGGGCAGTCCAGACCGTTGAGGTAGTGGCTCGGGTACTCGATGGCCCCGACCATCCGGGCCGCCGAGACGGAGATGCCGAGCTCGTCGGCGGCGACCCGGCGCACCGCCTCCATGAGCGGCTCACCGAATCGGACCGTCCCCCCGGGGAGGTGCCACAGTCCCCGGCACGGCTCGATCGCCCTGCGGGTCAGCAGGACGCCGCGCTCGTCGGCGAGGATGATCTCGACGGTGAGGCGGGGGACCTTCGCGTAGATGGCGCGGAATTCGGCCTCGGAGAGCGGCTGGGGCTCGGCCACGGCGGGATGGTACCGCCGGCCCCGATGCCGCTTCACCCGGCCGTACCCGTGGCGACCCGGAACCCGTTCCACCGCTTGTCGGGTTTGCCACGGATGTCAGGGGACGGGCGCATGAGGCTGGGATCCCGGGGCCTCGCCATGGCGGCGGCGGTGGCCGCCTGCCTGGCGGGCTGCGGGGTGCCAGGCAGGATCGCCGCCACACCGTCCGGATCCTCACCGACCGTCACCTCCACCGTGATCACGGTGACCACCGCTGCCAGCTGCCAGACGGGAACCGGCCCCGGCGAGGTCGCCTGGTTCCCGCTGGGCAACGCCGACAGCGGCAACACCTACCGCATGGTGCCGTGCCAGGCGGTGGGAGTCGAACTCCTCCACCCAGCCACGGACGGATGCGGCTGGACCTCGGTGCAGACGGCGGACCCCGGCGTCATCGCGATCCTGCCGATCCCCCTGCCCCTGCCGCCGCGCGGAGCAACCGACGAGGTGTATCGGGCGGTGTCGCCAGGCTTCACGACCCTGTCCTCCTCGCTGTCCTGTCCGGATGGCTCGGTCGAACAGAGCTGGTCGGCGACCGTCGACGTGGTGGCCGCGGCGACGTCCTCACCCTGATCCGCGGGTCCGGGGTCAGCCACCAACCGACGATCCGGGGGCGGTGCGTGAGCAGTCGCCGCAGGTTCCGGTGAACTCCAGCGTGTGCGCCACGTCCACGAACCCCTCGTGCGCAGCGATCCTCGCCGCCCAGCGCTCCACGGTCCGGCCCTCGACCAGGACGGTGCGGCCGCACACGCGGCAGAGGAGATGGTGGTGGTGGCTCGGCGTGCCGCAGCGGCGGTACAGCGCCTCGCCGTCCTCCGCCTGGAGCACATCGACCATGCCCGCGTCGGCGAGGGCGCGCAGCTGGTTGTACACGGTGGTCAGGCCCATCCGCTGCCCTTCCTCGCGCAGTGCCGCGTGCAGCTCCTGGGCGCTGCGGAAGGTGGTGGTCCGGGCCAGGACGCCGGCCAGCGCCCGCTTCTGCGCCGTGGAGCGCACCCCCACCGGCCGGCCGGGATCTGCCTCTGCACGCGCGGTCACGGGTGCCTCCTCGTGTGCTCCAGGGCGCGGGCCACGAGTCCCGCCACCTCGGAGTCGACGAGCTCATACAGGTTCTCCTTGCCCCGCCGGCCCGCCACCACCACCCGGGCCGACCGCAGCACGCGGAGGTGCTGGGAGACGAGCGGCTGGGCGATCCCGCTGCCCTGCCCACCCAGCCGGTCGACCAGCTCATGGACGCAGAGCCCGCCGCCCGCCAGTTCCCGGACGATGGCCAGCCGGATGGGGTTTCCCAGCGCCTGAAGGAGGGAGGCCGCCCTGGCCTGGCCCCCCGCGCGGAAACCCGCCGGATCTCCGGCGGGCGCGTCCCGGCTGTCCGATGCGAATGGCTGCATGTGTTTGCTAACGGAAATCATAACGGATAAGCTATCTGCAATGGTACCCGATATGAGGAGCCCACGCCGGTTCACCCTCGCCGCCTGGGGGCTGACCGCCACGCTGGCGATGGTGGTCGCCGGCTGCGGCGGCGCGGCGAACCCCGCTCCGGGCGTGATCGGTGCCATCGGCGCCGAGAACGAGTACGCCAACGTCCTGGGGCAGATCGGCGGCAGGTACGTCCGCGCCGAGTCGATCCTGAACAACCCCAACACCGACCCGCACACCTTCGAATCCAGCCCGAGCGTGGCCGAGGAGGTGAGCGCGGCTCAGCTCATCGTCCAGAACGGCGTGGGCTACGACGGCTTCATGAACAAGATCGAGTCGGCGTCGCCCAACTCGAGCCGGAAGGTGATCGACGTGCAGAGCCTGCTCGGCCTGCCCGACAGCACGCCGAATCCCCACCTCTGGTACGACCCCACCACCATGCCGAAGGTGGCGGCGGCCATGGCCAAGGATCTGTCGGCCCTCCAGCCCGCGCACGCCGCCTACTTCCAGGCGAACCTCCAGACCTTCGACACGTCCCTGACCCCCTGGCTGGACGCGATCGCCGCCTTCAAGGCCGCGGATTCGGGGGCGCCGGTGGCGACCACCGAGCCTGTCGCCGACTACCTCCTCCAGGCGATGGGCGCCGACAACCTCACCCCCTTCCAGTTCCAGGCCGACATCATGAACGGCGTCGACCCCTCCCCTCAGGACATCTCCCTGGAGAACGGGTTCTTCACCAACCACCAGGTGAAGGTCTTCGTCTACAACGAGCAGGTGGTCGACGCGCTGACGTCGTCGTTCCGCACCGCCGCCGAGCAGGCGGGCATCCCCGTGGTGGGTGTCTACGAGACCATGCCGACGCCCGGGTATGACTATCAGTCGTGGATGCTCGCCGAGACGCAGGCCCTCCAGGCGGCCGTCGCCGCCGGCACCTCGACGGAGCACCTGTGATGGTCGCCGCCCGCTCCATGGGCCCGGCTGCGGCGGCCGTGGCGCCGCCGGACGGCTCGCCGGGAGCGAGCGAGATCCTTCGCGTCGAGGGGATCAGCGTGTCGCTGGGCGGCCGGCAGATCCTCCAGGACGTCACCTTCGCCATCCGGTCCGGCGAGTTCACCGGGATGATCGGCTCCAACGGGGCCGGCAAGACCACGCTGCTGCGGGCCATCCTCGGCCTGCAGCGGCCGTCGGCCGGGACCGTCGCCGTGCTGGGGCAGCCGCGCTCGAGGAAGAACCGCATCATCGGCTACGTCCCCCAGAAGGTCCTCCTCGACCCCGACGTCCCGCTGCGGGCCCGGGACCTCGTGGCCCTGGGCCTCGACGGCCACCGCCTCGGCATGCCGCTCCCCTCCCGGCAGCGCACGCAGGCCGTCGACTCCATGCTCCGCGCCGTCGGCGCCGAGGGCTTCGCCAACGCCCGGGTCGGCAGCCTCTCAGGGGGCGAGCAGCAGCGCGTCCTCATCGCCCACGCCCTGATCAGCCGCCCGCGGCTGCTGCTGCTCGACGAGCCCCTCGCCAACCTCGACCTACGCAGCAGCCAGGAGATCGTCTCCCTGCTCGGCCGCATCGTCGCCGAGCAGGGGGTCGCCGTGCTCCTCTCGGCGCACGAGATCAACCCGCTGCTGCCGGTGATGGATCGGGTCGTCTACATCGCCGGCGGCCACGCCATCAGCGGGGCCACCGAGGAGGTCATCCGGGGCGACGTGCTCAGCCGGTTGTACGGGCACCACGTCGACGTCATCAACGTCCACGGCCGCATCCTGGTCATCGCCGGCCAGGAGCACGCCGAGCTCGATCCCCTGGCCCCCGACGTCATCGTGCGGGTGACCTGACCGGCATGCGCCAGCTCCTCACCTGGGTCGTCGAGCCGGGGTTCTTCAGCAGCCAGCCTGTCCATGTCGCCCTCATTATCGGCGCCGCCGCGGCCGCCGTCTCGGCCGTCGTGGGGATCTTCACCGTCGTCCGCGGCCAGTCCTTCGCCGGCCATGCTCTGACCGACGTCTCCACCGCCGGCGGCTCCGGCGCGCTGCTGCTGGGCATCGCCCCGCTGCTCGGTTTCGTGGGCTTCGGCATCTTCGGCGCCGGGGTGATGGACCTCATCGGCATCCGGCGCGTTCGGGGCCGGGACCTGGCCACCGGCATCGTGCTGGGGGCGGCGATCGGGCTGGCCGCCCTCATCCTCTACCTCGACACCACGGTGGGGGCCACCACCGGCGCCACCCAGCAGATCCTCTTCGGGTCCATCTTCATCGTCGGCGCCGGGACCGTCCCCCTCGTCATCGCCTTTGGGCTGGTCTCGGTGGCGATCATCGCCCTCGTCTACCGCCCCCTCCTGCTCAGCTCGGTGAGCGAAGACGTCGCCGCCGCGCGGGGGATCCCGCTGCGCCTGATCGGCCTCCTCTTCATGGCGGCGCTCGCCGTCGCGGTCGGCCTCTCCGCTCTCACCATCGGCGCCATCCTGTCGACGGCGCTGCTCATCGGCCCGGCGGCGACGGCGCTGCGGCTGACCCGGCGGATCGGCTGGGCCATCGCCATGGCCTGCGCGATCGGGGTGGGGGCGACCTGGCTGGGTGTCCTGCTCGCCTACGACAGCTACGACTGGAGCTCGACCGGCCAGGGCTACCCGGTCAGCTTCTTCATCGTCGCCCTCATCTTCGTGCTCTACCTGGTCTCCGGCCTGCCCGGCGTCCGGGCGGCGTCGCGGGGCCGCCGCCGCGCGGCGACGGCCACCGCCCTGGCGGTCCAGCCGTGAACCGCCCCCAGTTCGCGCCGGCCGAGGGTGGGGGATAGGGGTGTTCTCCGGCTTCATGGTCAACACGTGGGTGGCGGCGACCGTCGTCGCCGTCATCGCCGGTGTGGTCGGCTTCTTCGTCGTGCTGCGCGGCTCCGCCTTCCCCGCGCACGCTATCCCCAACGGCGCCTTCGCCGGTGCCGCCGCCGCCAACGTGTTCGGCTTCAACCCCCTGCTCGGTCTCGGCGGCTGCGCCCTCCTCGCGGCGCTCGGCATCGGGGCCCTCGGCCGCCGGGGCCGCCAGGACGTGGCCACCGCCCTCGCCCTGGTGGTGATGCTCGCCGTCGGTGCCCTGTTCCTCAGCCAGAGCCAGGAGTACGAACCCCAGATCTACTCCCTGCTCTTCGGTGAGGTCCTCGGCGTCAGCACCCTCGAGCTCGTGCCGGTGGCCGTGCTGGGCGCCGTCTGCATCGCGGCGACGATCGCCCTGTACCGACCCCTGATGCTCTCCTCCCTCGTCCCCGAGGTCGGCGAGGCGAGGGGGATCAGCGCCCATCGCCTGGAGATGGCCTTCCTCGTCATCCTCGCCCTGGCCACGGCCATGACAGTCCCCGTCGTCGGGGCGCTGCTGATCTTCAGCCTGATGATCGGTCCCCCCGCCGCGGCCCGGTCGTTCACCGACCGCCCCCTCCCGGCCATGCTCCTGTCGGTGGCCATCGCGCTGCTCACCGTCTGGCTGGCCATCGCCATCTCGTACCTGTCCAACTGGCCGATCGGCTTCTTCGTGGGTGCGTTCGCTGCGCTCTCGTACGGGACGGGGCGGGTTTGGGCGGCGCTCCGACGCTCGCGGGGCGCGATCCCGCTGACCGCGGCCACGTCCACCCGCTGAACCCCGCGTCCGGCAGGGGCGGCCGCGGAGCCGACCGCCCGCGCCGACCGGCGCCGCGATCCGGGGGAGGGGGTCCCATTGACACGCCTGTGATCCTTCCCTAGCCTTCCGCAACCCGCACGGTGACAGTGACCTGCATGCCGGGTCATCCGTGACTGGGTGGCACTGGATATGGCGGACCTGAAGCACTAGACGTGCTGAACATACGGAATCCTATCGGTCAGGCTAGAATCTCTCTCATGGGCCCAGGGTACGTAAGGCCTTGAGCGACACCTACACCATAGAACGGACGCCCGCCGGCAACAATGTCGTAGTCATTGGTGACTGGACGCCTGGGGCTGCGGTTCCGTTGATGGACGGGCGTGCCGACGGTCTGGTGCTGAATTATGCGAAGGGTTTCAAGAGCGGCGGATCGCTCGATTTCATGACTTCCGATCTTCCTGTCGCAAGGCTCTACTTGCTGGATCGCGGCATCGAAGACCCAACGCCAATTGCGAATCTTGGGCAACACCTGTGTCATGTTTCACTTGCGATAGCACCGGGTGTGGAACTTGACCTCAAGTTGACGCCAAACGTGCGGTCCGTCGCAGCGGCATGGCCCGCTATCGAGAAATCGGTGCGGTTCGCGGGTGGCCTAGAGGTCATTTCTACCACCAAGTACGACGCAACCGACCTTCTACCAGTTTGCACCCACACCAGCCTGCGGATCCTCCAAATCAAGGAAGCACCCGAACTTGAGACGCTTATGGGGCTGAGTTCATTGCGTGATCTGGAGACTCTCCGACTGATGTGGGCCGTGCGTCTTCATGACATATCTGCCCTATGCGCGGTAGCGGAAACGCTGACTGAGCTCAGAATGGAGCGTTGCCGGGCGGTCAAATCGCTCAATGACGTAGGGCAGCTGACAAACCTCCGCTCGTTGGAGTTCTCAGATGGTTCGGAAGTTCCCTCACTCGCACCACTTGCGCGTCTGGAGAAGCTAGAAACTCTTCATCTGTGGGGGACGACCCACCCCGTCAACAACGACCTCTCGCCGTTGGTGAATCTGAAACATCTCCGGGATTTCCGTATGAAGTCCCGCCGAGAATACCAACCTCCGGTGGCTGAGATTCGAGGTGCACGCGTAACTGGGAGGTGACAGCACGACGACTACTCCTCACTCGTCTGGTTTCCCTCGTCGTTGGCGTCGTTGGCGTCGTTGCAAGTTCGCTGTCACGCGCCATTAGCGTGCAGAGCCTGCGATTTGGGATGCAAGAGTGATCGGGCGGATGCTGACGGGGCGCTCACCAGGGTGGGCCTCGCCTTTGCTGAGGCCGGGGAGCAGCACGACGTCGCAGTACAACGCGAACGACAGCCTGAGCCAGACAACGTCGGCCGCTGGCACGCAGACCGACACGTATGACGCGGACGGGAGGCTGGAGAGCGACACCTGCACCACCTACCAGTACGACGGCTTCGGCCAGACGGCGAGTGCGGTGGCGGTGACCAGCAGCCGGCCCACGGCCTGCGGTCCCGCGCCGGCCAGCACCACGACCACCACCACGTACGACGCCCTTGGTAGGGTTGTCACCGAGCAGGACGGCAACGGCTACTGGGACGACCATTACTCGAGCATGGGGAGCGAGGTGGCGCTGATCCAGAAGGGCCAGGCGGGGTCGGGCGGCGTGGTGGGCACTGCCGAGAACGATCTGAGCCTGCTCCTGGGGAGCTCGGGCATCCCCTCCCAGGTGGCGAACCTGACCGGCAGCGGGGGGCCGCAGTGGTACACCAACGACGGCCAGGGGAACGTCGGGACGGTGACCGGGTCGGCCACCAATGGGGCCGCCACCTGCGTGCTGAAGTACGACATCTACGGGTCGCCGGTGCAGACGACGAGCAGCAGCAACCCGTGCGTCAGCGCCGCGACGAGCGCGACGGAGCTGACCGAGCTGGGCTACCAGTTCGCCCAGCGGGACGCCACCACCGGGGACTACACGTTCGGGAGCCGGACCTACGATCCCAAGAAGGCGGCCTTCACGACCCCCGACGCCTACCACCCGGGATCGACCGCCCAGGACGTGTCGATCGGGTCGGACCCGCTGACGGCGGACACCTATGTGTACGCCAACGCCAACCCCATCAACCTGAAGGACCCGGCGGGGCACGACCCCTGCGACAACTCCCCGGATCCGGCCAGCTGCCGGGCGGCAGGGGGCGATGCGGGGACCGACTATGCCGACGCCTACTCCCCGACGTCCCCCAGCGACCCGGCCTGCACCAACAGCGGCTGCGAAGGGGAGCAGCAGGTCGCCACCGCCTACGACCAGGCCGCGACCCAGGCAGCCGCCACCGCGATCCTCCAGTCCACCTCCGCCTGCCAGAACAACGCGGGATGTTCGGGGGAGATGCAGGCGATCGACCCTGGATATCATGAAGCGCTCCTGGCTCAGACCCAGGCAGCCGGTGGGTACCTGACCGGGGTGAGCGATGCGGATGCAGCCACCAACGCCGCCCTGGCAGCCGCCCGGGTGGAGGACCAGGTCCAGGGGATCCAAGCGCAATTCGCGGCCCTCACCTCGCAGGTCACCGCATGCTCGGGCTTCTGTCCCGGCCAATGGGTGAGCTCGGCGGAGGGGTGGGCCGGGGCACACGCCGGAGACATCGCCGGCGTCGCTGTGGGAGTGGGGGTCTTCTTCGGATGCACGGCGTTGACCGCCGGTGTCGGGGCTATCGGCTGTGCGGCCCTGAGTGGCGCCCTGGGCAGTGCCCTCGGCGATGCCCTTCAGCAGCAGCAGCAGACGGGGCAGATCAACTGGGGCCAGGTCGGCATCTCCGGAGTGCTCGGAGGCCTCGGCGGGGCGGCCTCTGGCGGTATCGGCGTCGGCGTAGGAAGCCTCCTGCCCCGCGGAGCCACAGACGGTGGGATTACCATTACTGCGAGCGATGGCGCGGATATCACGGGCTTCAAAAGCCATGGCATAGACCGCGTCATCGGGGACGGTGCCGGGAGAGCGGGGACCACTCCACAAGCGATACTGAACGCCTTTAAGAACCCGAACAGCATCACGGAAGGGGTGGATGATCTTGGGCGCCCCTTCAAGATCTACACTGGAAATGATGCGCGGGTGGTCATCAATCCACCAACGGGCCAGGTTGTCTCGGTCAACCCGATGTCCGGCGCGGGGGCGAGTGGGTGAGGTCCGTCCGAGTATCGCCGGAGCTGTGTGGCTACCTCAGGGCGGCCGCATACCTCCCGGCTGACCTACGACAGGTAGTTCAGGATTGCCTCCCCGACTGTGGGCAGACGAGTACCATCTTGGTGGCTGCTGGTATCGCGGAGCGTTTCCGAGGCTGCTTCACGGAGCGTCTCGCACGCACGGGGTTTGACCGCGAGTACCGCCCTTCTCCCGAGGGAGTAATTCTGGAGGATCTGATCGACCGATTTGCCGGGTGAGCTGCCACAGAGGCTACTGCTGACGCGAGCGCCTACAGTTCGACGAGTGCCCTGAATCTCAGCCGCCAGCTGGCGAGTGAGAGTCAGGTCGCGGGAGCTGGAACGCCCATCATCGGTGCCGGGACATCGAGGGCCTTGGACGTTGCAGTAGACTTGGCGGCCGATTACCGTGGGGACCCCTATGCGTGGGCGAAGCTGACAAGTGAGACGTTCACGGACGGCGATGGGTTCCGGTCTTCCACTCACTGGTATGAGAATCTTGAGACGGAGCAGCAGGTCGAATGGAAGACAGTGCTCGGACGCTAGACCTCGATCCAGAGTCCGTTCGCGGCTGGCGCCATGGTGAGGCGCGCTGGCGCGTGGGCGGTGCGGATGTGGGCGTGCTCCGCGATGCAGCTACGACCCTGTTGGGCTCAGGCATGCCGGGCTCTCCCGCGATCGCCGAGTTGATCTCTTCATCGGGTGCTGATGACCCGCGCGATGTCCGGAACCTGGTTGCTCAGGTGATCTCTGAGTTGGGGCTGGAACCGCTGTCAGAGGACGAGGCGTCGCGAATCCTGATCGCCGAGATCGCGATTCGGATCACATCCGGTGTCGTGGAGCCCGAGGTTGGAGCGCGCGAGGTATGGCGGCTTGCGAGTTCACTCCCGATTGACGAGAGGCCCAACGAGCTGATCGGGCTGAGCAGCGAATGGGAGGAGATCCGCTCGGAGCAGCGGAGTAAGCTTCGAGCTGAGATCATTGGCGCTGCGAGGGATCTTCTGATCGACTGGCGGGCGAAGTTCCCCCGTCTGCCGCTGTGATCGGATCGTGGAGTATTCGGCCAGCGCGCTTGGTGAGGAATGAGGACTTCGGGCGAACCTACGCACCCGTTCGCTGAGCTCGTTTGCTCCAGAGCGGAGGGGTGGGTGGCTGCCGAACGGTGCTGCGTCGCCCTGCGAGCAGCTGCCGGCGGTGAAGCTCGAGGAAGACGTGTCGCCACTGCGCACCTGCGGCGGATCTACGGCATCCGGCTTGGTCGCAAGCCGAGCGCCGTGGTGGGTGGGGAGCGCCTGCTGAGTGACCTCGACGCCTTCCCCGGTGCCGAGGTGACCCTGGTGGCGTTGGAGCAGCAGGGTTGGGTGTACTGCATGCTGTTCGACGCCGAGGTGTCGCAGTTGGTGACGTGCTTCGTGGGAAAGGATCGGAGACTGGTCGAGGTCGCCTGACGAGTCCGTCGCTGGGGGCTCAGCCGGCCCGGGCGAGACCACTGTGGCGGACGTCGTCCTTGATGACGACGCTCTCGATGAGGGTCTTGACCACCTGGATCTCGTCGGGGTCGAGACGCGTCAGGGCCTCGAAGTGGAGGCGGAGGTCGTCGCCGGGGTCGCGCTCGGCGGAGTCGAAGACGAGCATGTCAGTGCTGATCCGCCAGGGCAAGGGGCACAAGGACCGGATGGTGGGAGCTCGGGCATCCCCTCCCAGGTGGCGAACCTGACCGGCAGCAGGGGGCCGCAGCGGTACACCAACGACGGCCAGGGGAAGGTCCGGCCGGTCCGACGGGCCCCCGACGCCGTCTCCGTTGGCCGAGGAGGCGGTACAGTGGTGGCGTGAAGGTCACTGCCGTGGTCACCCGCGACGAGAACGAGCAACTCTACGTCGCTCGGGGCGTGGAGGTCGATGTCGCCAGCCAGGGGCCGAGTGTCGAGGAGGCGCTCACCAACCTCCAAGAAGCGATCGACGTCTACTTCGAGGACGAGGCCGACGCCCCGCCCTCTCCGACCATCGCCGAGGTGCGCTCCATCGAGGTGACCATCCCGGCTTGACCGTCCGCGTGATGGGCGCGAGTAGTCTCCGACTCCGGGCATATGGCCGGAGGTCTTCCCGCCGTCTCCAGTCGCGAGGCTGTCGCCGCTCTTGAGCGGGCCGGCTTCGTCTTCGTCTCCCAGCGGGGGAGCCACCGCAAGTATCGAAATCTGCACACCGGACGGCGCTGCGGTGCCCATGCACCCCACGCTGGCGATGGGGACTCTGGCGAGCATTCTCCGCCAGGCCGGCCTGAGACCCGAGGAGTTCCTGGAGCTCCTGCGTTGAGCACACATGCCGGCTGGGCCGTGGAGATCCCCCCGGACCCCTTGCAGCGGGACAGGATTCCTGCCGACGGGTGATGAGCGTGCGACGCTGACGGCGCTCGCGGCGGGTGCCAGCCAGTTTCCACCGCGGCTTCAGGGCGGCGCCGTCTCGTGCAGCACTCGCTCGCCCGGCTGACCGCCACGACCTCCTGCACGACACGGCGCGATCGGCAGAAGGTGGCGTCGATGTGACATAGTAGTACGACAGATGTGTGCCATGCTGGCGGTGGCTCCGCCCCATCCCGTCTCCGAGGCCGAGCTGGCCCGGCTGGCCGACGCCGCTGAGGCCTTGATGACGGGCCTCCAGGCTGAGGGGGTCACCGGGTCCGAGGCGCGGCGGTGGATGGAGGTCGAGCCCGGTCTGGGAGCGGTCCTCGACTCCGCCATCGCGACCGTCCCGTCGATCGCCCGGCGGCTGGCCGGAGCTCTGCAGCGTCTCGGCTGGCTGCTCCGCTCTGCTGCGGAGGGCGCCCAGATCGAGGACGCCGCGATCGACGACCTGGAGACCCTCCTCGAATGCCTTCTGGCGTATTCGGAGGGCCTCCCGGTGGGGGCCGACC
>Ga0181520_10001413_pt1 | contig 48913 bp, 42 predicted proteins | sample PEATcosm2014_Bin_29_FD_132451 | JGI IMG/M metagenome (GOLD analysis project Ga0181520, IMG submission 132451) | Peatland microbial communities from MTU Mesocosm Facility, Houghton, MI, USA - PEATcosm2014_Bin02_30_metaG | ecosystem: Environmental > Terrestrial > Soil > Wetlands > Peat | place... | reverse complement strand
CTACGGCCTCGACAAGAAAAAGGACGAGACCATTGTGGTCTATGACTTCGGCGGCGGCACGTTCGACGTGTCGATCCTCGAAGTCGGAGAAGGCGTGATCGAGGTCAAGTCGACCAACGGCGACACCCACCTGGGCGGCGACAACCTCGACCAGCGCATCGTGGAGTGGCTGATTGCCGAGTTCAAGCAGGAGCAGGGGCTCGATTTGGCCTCCAAGGGCAACGAAATGGCCCTGCAGCGCCTCAAGGACGCGGCGGAAAAGGCCAAGATCGAGCTCTCCACCACCATCGAGACCGAGATCAACCTGCCCTTCGTGACAGCAGACGCGACAGGCCCCAAGCACTTGGTCCGCAAGCTGACCCGCGCCAAGCTGGAGCAGTTGGTCGAAGATCTGCTGGACCGTTCGCTCGAGCCCTGCAAGAAAGCACTTGCTGACGCCGGCATCACCGTCAAGGAGATCCAGGAAGTGGTCTTGGTAGGCGGACAAACGCGCATGCCCAAGATCCAGGAGATGGTGAAGGCCATGTTCGGCCGCGAGCCGCATCGTGGCGTCAATCCTGACGAAGTGGTGGCGATCGGCGCCGCCGTCCAGGCTGGCGTTCTGGCCGGCGAAGTGAAGGATCTGCTGCTGCTGGACGTGACACCTCTGACCCTGGCGATTGAAACGCTGGGTGGAGTGGCGACTCCCATGATTCCGCGCAACACCACCATCCCGACCAAGAAGACCGAGACGTTTTCAACGGCTGCCGATTCGCAGACCGAGGTCGAGGTGCACGTGCTGCAGGGCGAGCGTCCGCTAGCCGCGCAAAACCGCACTCTGGGCAAGTTCAAGCTGGCCGGTCTTCCTCCGGCGCCGCGTGGAGTTCCCCAGATCGAAGTTACCTTCGATATCGATGCCAACGGCATTCTGAATGTAACTGCGAAGGATAACGCGACGGGCAAGGATACCCGCATTACGATTACTTCGAGCTCGGGTTTGAGCAAGGAAGAAGTCGAGCGAATGGCCAAGGATGCTGAGGCGCATTCGTCCGAGGACAAGGAGAAGCGCGACGAGATAGAAGCGCGTAACTCCCTCGATGGGTTGGTGTACAACATCGAGAAGATGCTCAAGGACTCAGGCGATAAGATTCAGGGCGCGGAAAAGACTGAAGTCGAGGCCGTTTTGGTTGAGGCCAAGAAGGCTCTGGAAGGCACGCCGAAGTCGACTGAGTTGAAGGCCGCGCACGAGAAGCTGACCAAGGCAAGCCACAAGCTGGCCGAGGTACTCTACAAGGCCAACGCGGCTGCTGGCGCCGCTGCCCCGCCCGCCGGCGAACCCGCCGCCGAGCAGAAGAAAGACGAAGGCGTGATCGACGCCGAGTACGTCGACGTGGAAGACAAGAAGTAAACGGAAGTAGCGGGGCTGGCGTCGCTAGCCCCGCTGGAATCCTGAATACCACTATTAAATAGAAAGGATCCATGACTTTGAGAGAACATTACAAGGGATTCTATTTGGAAGCGGGAGCAAGCGAGTTGCAATACGATCTCGGATACAGCCCTAAGCTTATGATCGAAAAGCATCAAGGAGACAGCGTGATAGATACGGAGATCGTGTCAGTCTGTGGCGTTTTCAAAACTAAAGACGAAGCTATAGAGGCGGCCCTGAAACACGGTCGTGAAGGAATTGACCGGGGGTTTCAAATGCAATGTACTTTTGACAAATAGCCCAATAAAAGGGGCTGACGAGCCACTTTTCACTTCAAATGATTCATTTGCTGCGGAGTCTGCCTCGAGCTAGGAAATAGTCAATTCCGTAGGCCAACGACACAGCGCCAGGAACCGCAAAAGCAAGGGACTCTGGATACCAAGCCAGATTAATAGCCGGTAGAAGAAGCAGAAATCCAAGAATTATTGCGGCGATTGCCAGATATGACTTTAACCACTCAAGGGAGTAAGGGGAGATCGAGAAGCGTGAATTTCCTGTACCGGATTCGAACGTGCTGATTGCGCTTGGTGTGGCTGGGTAGCCTCTACTCGGCGGCGGCGGCGTGCTTTGCGAGGGCGTAGCGGGTGCGAACAATGCAGGAGCAGCTTGTCCAAATGGCACCCACCTAGGATCGCCTTCTCGGCCAACCCAATCGTTCGGTGAAATCCTTCCCTCGAGTGCCATACGACGGAGGTCTTCGGCTGTAAAGGGCACGTATTGTCTTCCATTCTGTCCGAGCCAATACTTCATATCAGAGCAAGTGTAGCAGGACTTGCGAGGGGCAGAAGGTGGTTTCCCCTTGATTAGAAATAGTCCGAGAGAGAATTGCTGTAGAAATCCCCAAATGCCTCCTGCTCCGACCAGATCTGCGGACATTGTATGATGTAGTGCAATGCACTACAATGACTTTTGCAAGAAGCACGTCCCATCACGGTGGTCGAAACGCACGAGTTCCTCAGCGCGACAAAGAAGTTGATGGACGACGTGGAGCGAGCCGACCTTGTGGAATATCTGGCCTACAACACGAAGGCTGGCGATGTGATACCTGCGTCGGGCGGGGTGCGAAAGCTCCGCTGGGGGCTTGAAGGTCGCGGCAAGCGAGGCGGGGCGCGAGTGATCTACTTCTACCACAACATGGATATGCCTCTTTACTTGCTGACTGCGTACGCCAAGAACGAAAGGGAGAACCTAGGTCAGCCTGAAATCGACACAATGCGGAAGCTTGTCCAGATTCTGGTTGAGTTGAATCGAAAGCGGAGGTCGGCACCATGAGCAAGGTTGGCGAGAGCATTATCAGGGGGCTGAAGGAGGCGCTTGCCTTTGCCGACGGCACAGCGGACGAGATCCAGTACGTCGTGCACATTCCTGCCGAGATTGACGTGAGGGCGATTCGAGGCCGCCTGGGGTTGACACAGCAGGGGTTTGCCACACGCTTCGGCTTCAACATCAACACCCTTCGCCACTGGGAGCAAGGCCGGCGGGTGCCCGAAGGACCCACCCGCGCCTACCTCATCGTCATTGATCGCGAGCCGGAAGCCGTTCAGAAGGCACTGCGCATTGCTTGATGCCATTGCCAAATTACTCAGTTACCCTGACCGGCGTTACGGTTGAGCATGCGCGGCCGGCGGGGGTTTCGGCAGCTCGCCCAAGGTGAAGACCACGTAGATGGAGGTAAGCACTTCCACCGGTTCGTTGTTCAGCAGATAGGGCCGGTAGACCCATTGTTGGACGGCGTCGAGGGCGGCTTGCTGGAGCAACGGCGGGCCGCTGATGACGTGTAACTCCTTCAGCGTTCCATCCTTGCCGATGAGCCCTTGCAGCACCACCGTGCCTTGCACGCGCGCGGCCTTGGCGATGGGCGGGTAGACCGGGGCGGTCTTGCTCAGCAGCAGGCCCGCGGCGATACCGGGGGCGATGCTGACCTTTCCGTCGGGCAAGACCGGCATGCCGCCCGAGGCCGGAGAGCCCTTCTCCCTGATCTGTTTGATTGGCAGCGGCACGGCATCGGGTGGGGGAACAAAGAGAGCGTCGTCTACGGGGTCCAGCGATTCGATGCTTTCAAGATGCGCGGTCATGGCCACCTTGCCGTTGCGGTCCACTTCAATGTCGCCGGGAAGCTGGCGGCCCTGAAAATTCACCGGATGGTCCCGCTTGACGGTGGTCTTCTCATAAAGCGTCAGGCGAAGAAAGGTGGAACCCGGCTGGAAGCATTGAGTGGCAACCACGTTCGACGGCATACCGATGGGCATCGGCCGGGTCTTCATCAAGAAACAGGCATAGCCGGCGCCGTCGATCTCGCAGTGCTCCGCGGTTATGTCGAAGCGGTCGATCTGCGCGCGCGCCGGCCAGGGAAACACCCAGGCCTGCAGCAGACTGCCGAAGAGCGGAGACGGCCAGTTCTTGGTGCCGGTAATGACCGGCGCGGCCTCGGCGCCGAACTCGGTTCGCGTGAACCCGGTACCGGCCATGATTCGCTTGTATTTGTGCGTGCTGACCCAGAACTCCTCGTAGCTTCCATGGTCCGTCGCCTTGCCTTGTTCATCCAATAAGCTGAAAGTGGCTTTCAGATGCCATGGGTGCACGTCGGCGCCGGAGAGCGTGTTGGCGGCCGAAGCCTGCACGACGAAATCCGCCGGATCGGCGGGCAGTGGAGTGAGTGCCTGCTGACAGAACGATGGGCCGGCAAGGACCAGCAGCCAAGATGCAAGTCCGCAGCAAAGAGGCAGACGATGCAAAGCAGTTATTTGCATACCGGCACGATAGCACAGGGCGCCGGATCGACGGCTCTCGACGAGGTGAGGGCAGCCGGTGTAACGCTTTCCGTGTTACGATAAGCGTTAAGCATGATTCGCTCGTTTGCCGATGAAGAGACCGAGACGGTATTCAACCATCGCCACAGCCGACGCTATGCGGCGTTTGAGCGGGTGGCATTTCGCAAGCTGCGCCAGATTCATCGGGTTTCAGGGCTTGAAGAGCTTTCTGTGCCGCCCAACAACCGCCTGGAACCGCTGAAGGGTGACCGTGAAGGCCAATGGAGCCTGCGAATCAACGAGCAATGGAGAATTTGCTTCAGGTGGAGAGACGGCGATGCCTATGAGGTCGAGATTGTTGACTACCACTGAGCCGACACCCGAGAGCGCAGAACTGGAAGATGGCGCGCGGATGCCAGCATTGCATCCCGGCGAGATGTTGCGCGAAGATTTCATGAAGCCGCTGGGTTTGTCGGCCAACGCGCTGGCCATCGCGCTGCGCGTGCCCGTGACGCGGATTTCTGAAATTGTCCGCGAGCGCAGGGGGATCACGGCCGACACTGCTTTGCGGCTGGCCCGCTACTTCAGCATGACACCGGAGTTCTGGATGCGTCTGCAGATGGACTTCGACCTGGAGTCGGCCGCTGACTCGCAGGCAGCATCCATTCGGGATGAAATTCGGCCCCGTCCTGTGAGCCCCTGCCCGGAAGCGGCAGATTCGCGGGCTATTGCGTGAAACCTCCGCGAAGATTAGCAATCTCTTCAAAGAAGACCGCGAGAAAAGCACTTGGGGTGCAAGAGTTAGCAAGGCAGACGTTTTAGCCTTAACCAGGAAACGAGTCAGAACAAACTATGGCGACTACGCAAAACAAGGATTATTACGGCTCGCTGGGCGTGAAAAAGACGGCGACGCCGGAAGAGATACGCAAGGCCTTTCGCAAGGCGGCGCGGCGCTACCACCCGGATGTGAATCCCGGCGACAAGCGGGCTGAGGAGAAATTCAAGGAAATCTCCGAGGCCAACGACATTCTGAGCGACGAGAAGAAGCGGAAGATCTACGACCAGGTGGGGTTCTACTCCGACCAGATCGACCCCGCCCAGGCCGAGGCGTATGCGCGGCACCAGGGCGCTCCGCAGAGCCCGGTGGACTTTGGCGGCTTCGACTTCTCCGGCTTTCAGAGCGGTCCCGGGCAACACGTTGACCCGCAGGCGGGGGCTGGTTCGTCGTCGTGGGGCAGCTTCAAGGACATTTTCAGCGGCATCTTCACCGGCGCACAGCAGCCAAGGCCGCGCGGCCCGCAGGCCGGCACCGACCTTGAATACCAGGCGACGGTGGACTTTTGGACCGCCATCCGCGGCGGACAGGCGCGCATCCAGGTGAACCGCCAGGAAGTGTGCCCCACCTGCCACGGGCAGGCGTCGTCGGGCGGGCCGGTGCAGTGCACGGAGTGCAACGGAACCGGCCAGGTGACGCAGATGGGCGGGAGGATGAAGTTCAACATTCCCTGTCCCCGCTGCAACGGCACTGGCCGCACTTCGGACGAGTGCGGCACCTGCCACGGCGAGGGTGTCGTCAGCCGCTCGGAGACGGTCGAGTTCCGCATGAAGCCGGGCACCCGCGACGGACAGCGCATCCGCCTGCAGGGTAAAGGCAATGCCGGGCTCAACGGCGGCGCGGCCGGGGACCTTTTCGTGATTGTGCGCACCGGAACGCACCCGGTGTTCACGCGGGTTGGGGACGACATTCAGTTGACGGTGCCGGTGACGGTGCCCGAGGCCTCGCTGGGCGCCAAGGTGGATGTACCCACCATCGACGGCCGGGCACAGTTGAAGATTCCGCCCGGCACGCAGAGCGGCCAGAAGCTGCGCATGAGAGAGCGAGGGGTTGAGAACTCCGCCCGGCCCGACCAGCGCGGCGACCAGATTGTGACGGTTGAGGTGGTGGTGCCCACGCTGCAGGATGAGCGCAGCAAGGAGATCATGCGGGAGCTGGCCAAGTTGAATAACCAGGACCCGCGCGTGACGCTGTTTGACAAGATCTAAGCCACGGAAATTGAAGCAATTCGCGCACCAACTACGGTAATCTGATTCCGAGAAGACCCTATGGCCGCAAAACGAAAGTCCAAAGGCGCGTACATGATCTCGGCGGTGGCCGAGATGTATGAGATTCACCCGCAGACGCTGCGCCTCTACGAGCGCGAGGGACTGCTGAAGCCGTCGCGCACCGAGGGCAACACGCGCCTCTATACCGACGAAGACATCGAGCGGCTGGAGTTCATTCTGAACCTGGCGCGCGACCTGGGCGTGAACATCGCCGGCATCGCCATCATCCTGCAGATGCGGGAGCGGATGGAAGAGATGAACCGGCAGATGCAGAGCTTTGTGGAGTACGTGCGCACCGAAATGCTGTCGCGCTTCCAGCAAAATGCGCCCGGCGCCGGGGCGGCCATCGTGCCCATCCGCAAGACGGTGGTCAAACCCGCGGTGGTGAGCAAGGCGGGATCGCGGCGGGAATAGGCGCGCTCAGTTTGGGCCGGATGAAGGTGCAATGGAAGACGAAAAGAAGCTTGTGCTCGATTGGGTTCATCTGCCTCCGGAAGCAACAGCGGAGAGTTTCTGGGATAGTTTGCATGACGCGGACTTGAAACTTGTTACCTCTGACAGGCTGCTGCGCACGGTTCGGCTCGAATTCGATGTGCGGCATCTGCTGGACTTCCACAATCTTCCTGAAGATCTGAGGTTTGTGCTCTTGCTGGAAGGTGTGAAGTCAGCCCGCATTACTCAGAGCGTGCCGTGGCCCGGGGAGTTTTCTGTTCCCAAAGGCGTATCTCGCGAAGAGGAACACAAACTCATCGTGGACTATCAATCGAAATGGCGCGAGGAGTCCTTTTCCTGGAGTGAGTTCGAAACCTGCTTGATCAGCGGACACACTGCGGTGGTTCTTGATGCAGAATCTGTGAACGGGCCGGATGCGGGATTTGCCCTGCGGCTTGTGTTGCAGGTTGATGGCGATACCTATACCGAGTTGTTCCTGCGGGCGGAACGCCTGACGATCGCAAACAGCGAAGGCGAAGCGATGAGTCTGGAAGAGTTTCTGAAGCTTGGCGAAAGCTATTGGGAGGCTTTTGCTGCAAGGGGGGAGGCACGGCGCGCCGCCGAGGCTGCGGTTGCTGCGGGCGACAATGTTCCGCTATGAAGTTGAAAGCCCGAAAGACTTCCTTCAGGGGCTGGAGCCCCGTTCCTATAAAGGCTGTGTTTCGACAGGACTGAAATCGTGCCCCTTCAAATCTTCGACGCACTCAGCGCTCCGTGAAGAGACTTAGAAGACGAAAAGCAACCGCAGATCCTTCGACTCGGCTGAAAAGCGCCTCGCTCAGGATGACAGAGAAGAGGTTGGGCGAGCCGAAAGGGCTTTGATGAATCAATGAAGTCGTCCTTTTATTTAGCGGGCTCTTCGGTTTATTTAGCGGGTTCTTCGGTTAGCTTGCGCAGGCGGCCTTCGGGCAGCAGTTCGTAGGGATCGCCGCGGTAGCGGAGTTTGCGCGAGCCGAAGTAGCTCATCACCCAGAAACAAAAGCCCATCCAGTCGCGGAACGGGTAGATCCAGGCCTTGCGCAGGGCGTTGCCGTCTTTCACCACGCAGCCTGCAACCAGCAGGCACAGGAGAGCTCGGCCCAGCACCGTAAAGGCAAACAGAGCCAGGCCCAGAGTCGGCTGCCCCAGGGCCGAGGCCGCGATCAGTCCCATCAGGCCGAAGGGGACGGCGTAGGTCAAGACTTCGCCGATGTGACCCATGGGCCGCGAGAAACGGGTGCTGGTGGCCCATGCCTGCTGATGCGCCATGCTCTTCTTGAAGGAGGCGTTCAGTACGTGGTGCTCCACAATGTAGCTGGAGAGGGCCACCGTCTGGCTGGTCTTGGTCGCCGTCCAGTTGCCTAGCACAAAGTCGTCGGCGTAGTACTGCGCCACTTCTTCGTATCCGCCGATCTGCTCGACCGTGCTTTGGCGCATCACCATACTGGGCCCCAGGCAAAACTGCATGCCCTCCAGCATGTTGGCCACCAGCACGCCCGAGGTCATTTCGACGCTCATGCCCATGGCTTCCAGTTGCGCCCACAGGCCGTGGCGCGTAACGCCGCGGTAGAGGCAGGTGACCATGCCCACTTGCGGATCGCGCAGCGGAGCCACCACCGAAGCCAGGTAGCTGCGGTCGACCCGCACATCGCTGTCGGAGGTTACCAGGATGGGATGCAGTGCTTCGCGGCGCATGATCTCAAGCGAGTACGTACGGGCGTTCGGCCAGGGCGGTTCGCCGCAGGTCAGGATGCGCGACTTGATCCGCGGAAAACGGGCGGCCACACGCCGCGCCGCTGCCAGACCCAGGTCGTCGCTGTGGCGCGCGCAAAAGAGGATTTCGTAGTCGGGATAGTCCTGGACAAAGAAGCTGGTCAGGTTCTGTTCCAGGTCGGGCTCGTCGCCATGCACCGGCTTGAGGACGCTGACCGGAGGCAAAAAGGCCGGCGCGGCAGGTGCCCCGCCCTGGCGGAGAAAGCGAAAAACGCCGGCGCAGACCATCAGGCTGTAGATGGTCGAGGTGGTTATGCCCAGGCCGGCAAGGCCGGCGAGAGCAACCCAAGCAATGTTTCCAAAGGTCATGGTGATGTGGTCGATCTCAAAGCCCATGCTGCACGCGATCCACTATCCCCGGACTTTGGACAGGTATAGAAGAACCCAGAAACCGGTGCGCCCAGCCAGGATTTTACTATAACGGCGACTTGGCCTGGGCCAGGCGGCAATTCGGAGTCCATGCGGTAGACGAACGGCGTAACAGCAAGCGCATTGAAGGATGCCCTTCTTTGTTTTGGGCTACAATGTAGCACGGAGGATTGCTCTATGGCCGCTAATTCCGTAGTTCGTGCCAGGATCGACGAAAAGACAAAGGTTCGCGCCGCGGCCGTTCTGGCCACCATGGGCCTCACGGTTTCCGATGCGTTCCGGATGCTCCTCATCAAGGTTGCGGCAGAACAGAAACTGCCGTTCGAGATCCATACTCCGAACACTGAGCTGATCGAGGCGATGCGCGCCGCGGACCGGGGCGAAGGAGAACGCTTCGATTCCGCCGATGCCCTGTTTGAGAATCTGGGCATCTGACGATGCGCAAACTGATCGTCGGTACGCAATTCAAGCGGGATGTGAAGCGAATGGAAAAGCGCGGCAAGCCGATGGCAAAGCTGCGCGAGGTCATTCAGTTACTGCTAGACGGAAATCCGCTGCCGTTGCAACTAAGAGATCATCCCCTGGATGGAAAGTGGAAGCATTTTCGCGATTGCCACATCGAGCCCGACTGGGTGCTTATCTACAAGATCGAAGGGGACGACCTTTATCTGGTCCAGACCGGAACCCACGCGGACCTGTTCGATACATAGCCATTTCGGCCATCGTCAAACAGGTCCGCGGGTGGTGAACGGTTCCCTGCCCTTGCTCTAAGGGAGCGGCCGATCGGTCCAGAGGGCCTTGTCGGCCAGCGACTGCACCGGGTAGAGCCGCCCGGCCAGCAGGTTCTCGGCCTTGGCCTGGTTCACGTCCTGGGCAAAGAGCCACTTGCGCTCGCCCTTGCCCCATATGCTTGAGAGCTTCTGTTCGCTCAAGTAGATATCGGGCGCGTCGGGATAGCAGGAGCCCCACAGCAGTGTCGAACCCTCGCCGTGCTGGCCGCAGCGCGGAAGCACCAGCAAGGCCGGCTTGCCCAGAAACTTGTGGGTATAGAAGATGACCGAGGATGCATCGGATTGATCGCCGAAGATGATGAACGTGTCGGCGGGCGAGCCCTTCTGGACAATGGTGTCGGCAATGGCCTTGGAGCCCAACATGGGATCGAAGCGGGCAAAGGCGATGTGCGCGGCCACCAGAAACACGGTGAAGGTGAGCGCTACGCTGACGGTAGCCGCAAGGTGCTTGCCTTTGAGGCGCAAGAACCAGCCTAACGCGGGACCCAGTAGCAGGGTAACAGCGGCCAGGGCGGCAGGCAGACGCAAGGCGGCAAACGATGCGCCGGTGAGATCGAAGAAGTGCGACATCGACAGCGTATAGTCGCCCACGCCGCGATGCGCGAGAACTGTGCCGATGTCGGGGACAAAAGGCAAGTTGCGCGAATCCCACAGGCCCCAGATGAGGGCCGCGGCAGACAGAGCTCCTACTACGGAAAAGACTCCCTGCGCGCCGGTCAGCCAGGCGGTGGAAAGCAAGGGCTTGGCGTCTGCAGGGCTGCCTTCGGGAACCCGCTTCTCCTCGATGCCGGCAATGACGCCCGCAATCAGGATGAACAGCGCGGGCCATACCGGAAAGGTGTAGTACTCCTGGTTCGACGAGAGCGAGAAGAAGAAAAGCGTCCAGGCTGTAAACAAACTGAGCAGCCAGATGGAGCGGACCCGGAACTTCAGTTTCAGCACATAGCTTGCCAGATCTTCGCGGCCGGCATTGTCGAGGTAGTAGTCCACGGTCTGGCCGGCGTCGTGGCGCATGTGCTGCATCCAGGTTTTGCGCGTCTTCCACGCCACCATGACGAGGGCCGGCAGAAACAGGCTCCACGGAAACAGCCACACCAAGTGCAGCAGCCAGTAAGCGACAAAGGGCAGCTTGTTGTAGTCGTGCGGGTAGCGCAGGCTGAAAAAGCGCAAAAAGTGTTCGTTGACAAAGAAGAAGTAAAAGAACCCATGCACGTTGCCGATGGTGGGATGGTTGCCCACCGGATGACCCTGGTCGTGGTTGACGATGCCGCAGAGAATGTGCCATGGTGCGGCGATGGCCAGAAACAACAGAAAGCCGGAAATCGGCTTCAACTCGCGCCAGCGCCGCCATTGCCCGGTCAGCAGCAGGTAAGGAACAGCCGCGCCGATGAAGAACACGGGCGCAATCAGGCCCTTGGTGAGCAGCGCCAAAGCAACCGAGGCCCACATGATGTAAAAACGCTTCGGATTCAGCGACTCAAATCCCGTCAGCAGACAGTAGAGCGCCAGCATCAGAAACAGCGCCAGCTCGGCCTCGGGAATAATGAACCGCGTAAACAGAAACGGCCCGATCGAAGTCAGCACCCCCAGGCCGGCATAGAGCCCGGCGCGAGGTCCCCAGGCGCGACGCGCCCAGAGCCACGACAGCCATGCCAATGCCAGCATGGCCAGGGCATTGGGCAGGTGGGTGGCGAAGGTGTTCTGTCCAAAGATCCGGTAGGAGCCGGCCACGATCCAATAGGGCAGCGGTGGCTTCTCGATATAGCGGATGCCGTTGATCTTGGAGGTGATCAGGTCTCCGGTCTCAGCCATGTGCTGCGCGGCCTGGGCATGTGCCGCGTCCACGTCGTCCATCAACGGCGGCGAAAACAGCGAGGCAAATTGCACGGCGGCAAAGATGGCGCCGAGCAGGACCCAGGTAGCCAGCACAGAGGGGGTTTGCTGTGGCCGGGAGTGCGTATTCTCTGGATAATTCATGGCTGAGGATGGCATTCTCTCAAGAATAACAGCCACCCACCTGCGGTGGGGCTGACTGCCTTCGGCCACCTACTGTCGGCGCGGGTGCCCCAGATCCGGGGTCCCCCCACGGACAGGTCTTCGCCCTCGGGGTGGAGGTGCCTCGCATTTGGGAGCCTGGGAGAGGACGAACCGCGAGTTTCCCGCTTTTCGTTCTCTCTCGATATCCGTCGCTTTCTGCGGTGCGTTGAAATGGACGGTTGAGGTCTGAGGTTTCCCAGGTGCCCAAATGCGAGGGACCTGGGGCACCCACTTTTTGGGGAAGGGTCAGACCTGTGCCAATCGCCCTTTGAGCCCCGGAGATGGGGCTTCCTGCAGGCTACGCGGCTTTGCCGAACGGCTCAATGGCTGGAGTTTTCTTCCGTCTCGCGCGCGCAAAGTCGTAATCCGTTTGCATCTCGAACCAGAAACTCGGATGGGTACCCAGCGCCGCGGAAAGCCGTATGGACATCTCAGCCGTGATGCCTCCCCGGCAGTTGAGCACTTTGGAGAGCGTGGTGCGCGACACATGGATGTGCCTGGCGACGTGCGTGATGTTCATGCCTTCCAAATAGGCACGCAGCACGCGGCCGGGATGCGCCGGGTTATGCATTTCAGTGGGCATGATCCCTCCTAGTGGTAGTCCTGGTAGTCAACGAGAATCGCATCCTCGCCCTCGAAAGTGAAGGTCACGCGCCAGTTTCCGTTGACCCAGATCGACCAGTGTCGTTCCTTGCCTTGCAGCGGATGCAATCGCCAGGACACGGGCTTTGCCAAGTCATCCGCGCTCTTTGCCCGGTTAAGGGCGGTTAGCTGCTCTTCCAGCTTTCCGGCATGACGCGGTCGAATTCCGGCCTTGCTGCCGGTCTTGAAGAACTTCTCCAGCCCGGCATGGCGGAATGACTTTATCATGTGGCAAGTGTATCGCTATAGTTTACGGTTGTCCACAGGCCCATATGACCCTTCTGGCCTCGTCATTGCTTGCGGATTGTGCCCCTGGGGCCTCGCTTTTGGGAGCCCGGGAGAGGACGAGCCCCGAGTTTTCCGCTTTTCGTTCTCGCTCGATATCCGTCGCGTTCTGCGGTGCGTTGAAATGGACGGTTGAGGTCTGAGGTTTCCCAGGTGCCCAAATGCGAGGGACCTGGGGCACCCACTTTTTGGGGGAGGGTCGGACCTGTGCCATTCGCCTAGACACAGACCACAACCCACGGATCCCTGTTTCTGTTGCGCATCCCTCCAGCGGGGTTTACCGTAGACTCACTTTCATAGCCTGAAGGAGTTCCGTGTCCTTTTTCTCTCCGCGCCGCACGCTTTCTTCTCTGTTCCCAATTTTGTTGGTGGTCGCAGCCTTTACCGGAGCAGGCGCGCAAGCGCCGATTGAGCCCTCGAAGGCACCCCATTTTTCCCTCGATCCCCAGGCGCTCTACCAGGCCGCTTCGGTGGTGGCTGCACCCGACACCGCCAACGCAGCCGTGCTTGAAGACGACGAGAGTTACACGTTCGACGAGGCGGGACGCACCGTTCACACCGAATACGTGGTCTACAAGGTGCTGAACCAGAAGGGCGTGGAAGGCTGGGACTCGGCCGCGGTGGAGTGGGAACCCTGGCACGAGACGCGCCCCAGCATCAAGGTCCGGGTGATTGCGCGCGACCTGTCGGTTCACTGGCTCGACGACAAGCAGATCACCGAGGCTCCGGCCCATGAGGGCGAGTACAAGACCTATGGCGACAGCAAGGTTTTGCGCGCTCCGTTTCCCGCCATCGCCGAAGGCGTAGTGGTTGAGCAGGAGTTCATTACCACCGAAACGCAGCCCTTTTTCGCTCCCGGGCATGTGGGCCGCATCGGTTTCGGCCGCGAGGGCGTACCGGTGGCGCACAGCCTGGCTACGTTTGAGGCGCCCCTCTCTCTGCCGCTGCGCACTGCGACGGAACTGCTGCCCGATGTGAAGCTGCAACGCAACGAGGCCGACGGGCGCGTGACCCTGACCTTCGAGCAAGGGCCGATGGACGCCATCGATCCGGAAGAACCCGGCCTGCCCGCCGATGTTCCGCATCTTCCAGCCGTGCTGTTCTCCACCGGAAAATCGTGGCAGGACATGGCCACCGCATATTCAAAGATCGTCGACAGCCACGCCGACACGGCATCAGTGCAGGCCCTTGTGGACAAGCTCGTGGAGGGCCAGAAGGCCGTCGACGACAAGGAACGGGCGATCCTGAACTTTGTGGACCACGAGGTTCGCTATACGGGAATTGAATTTGGCGAAGCGGCGCTGGTGCCGCACGACCCGGCCGAGGTGCTGAGCCACAAATACGGTGACTGCAAAGACAAGGCCACCCTGCTGGTGACCATGCTGCGCGCGGCCGGCATCCCCGCCAACGTTGCTCTGCTGAATGCAGGATGGCGCATGAACGTGCCTGTCAATCTGCCCGGCATGGGGCTGTTCGATCACGCCATCGTCTATGTGCCCGGCGATCCCGCTCACGGCATTGCGCCCCTGTGGATCGACGGCACGGCGCAGTATGCCCGGCTGGGGCAGTTGCCTGGTCCCGATCAAGGCCGCTTGGCCCTCATTGCCCGGCCTGAAACGGTGGCGCTGGTGAAAACTCCCGAGTCTACCTCCAAAGAAAACGTGCTGGTGGAGTACCGGGATCAGACGCTGGCTGAGAACGGCCCCTCGACCATTGCGGAAAGGACCCAGCCGACCGGCGTCTTCGAGCAGGAGTACCGCGGCTACTATGCCGACAAGCCCGACAAGGATACCCGCGAAGGCCTCACCGGCTATGTGAAGGCGCAATACATCTCGGAGAAGCTGACCACGGTGGAGCGCACCGATCCCGCCGACCTTTCGCGCCAGTTCGAGCTGACGTTGGCCTGCGAAAAAGCCAAGCGCGGCTACACCGACCTGGACAGCGCGGTTGCGGCCATTCGCGTGGATTCGCTCTTCCAGCGCCTGCCCGACGACCTGAAGCGCAAGGACGATCCGGACCAGAAGAAGAAGGAGCAGGAGAAAGACCGGCCCAGGAAACCGCGCACCACGGACTGGCAGCTCTATCAGCCGTTCAGCGCCGAGTGGCACTATCGCATCGTGCCTCCGGCGGGGTTTGTGTCCAAACCGCTGCCCGCCAACGCCACCGTCACCCTTGGCCCGGCACTGCTGACCGAGGAATTTTCAACCGACAAGGACGGCGCCGTAGTGGCGCACCTGACCTTCGACACGGTCAAGCGCCGTTATACCAACGCCGAAGCCACCGATCTGCGCAACAAGGTGGCCGACCTGATCACCGGCCCGGCCATCCTGGTGAACTTCGAGCCCAAGGGCGAGGCTCTGCTGCGCGACGGCAAAGTACGCGAGGCGCTGGCCAGCTATCGCAGCCTGGTGGCCCAGCATCCGAACGAGGCCGTGCATCACCTGCAAGTGGCCAAAGTTCTGCTGGAGGCCGGCATGGGCGAGGCGGCGCGCGACGAAGCCCGCCAGGCCGTCACGCTCGACCCCAAATCGGCGCTGGCCGAGAAGACCCTGGCCCAGATTCTGAAGCAGGACCTGGTTGGCCGCGCCATGCGCCCGGGGAGTGACCTGAAGGGCGCTGCCGAGGCCTTTCGCGCCGCCATCGAGCTCGATCCCGACGACCACACCACCCAGGGCGACCTGGCCATCCTGCTGGAATACGATCCGGTGGGCCGCCGCTACGGCCGCGAATCGAAGATGACGGAGGCCATTGCCGAATACCGGAAGCTGGGCCTCGACAAGCTGATTGAATTGGGCCTGCAAAACAACCTGCCCTATGCCCTCTTCTACGGCGGGCAGTATGCCGAGGCTTTCAGCGTGGGGCAATCGGTGAACCCCGAGCCCAAGGCCCTGCTGGCCGCCAGCGAGGCCGTGCTGCACGGCAGCCAGGCCGGTTTGACCGAGGCCAACAAGCGCTCAAGCAGCGCCGATGCGTTCAAGGACACCACGCGCACCGCCGGCGAGATGCTCATGAATGCACGCAAATATTCGCTCGCTGCCGACTTCATGGAGGCGGGCGCAGCCGGCGACAATGCCGCTCAGACGGTTGGGCTGGCCACCATGTTGCGCGGCGCTCAACCGCATGAGAACCTGCACTTCGCCAACACCCCGGGCGACCTGGTGAAGCAGGTCTTCCTGGCCATGATGGATCCGGAGTTGACCGAAGCGAAGATGAAGTCGCTGGCCAGCCGCAATGCCCTGGTGGTGATGAAGAGCCAGGATCCCGACGACCTGAAGAAGACCCTGGAGTCAGGCAAACAGGTCAACAGCCAGATGGCCCGCCAGAACACCTCGCTGGATGTGACGATGGACATCCTGGCGCAAGCCTTCGACCCCAAGGGCGAAGGCAACGACGCCACCGGCTACCGCGAAAAAATCCAGATCCCCGGGGGCAATAAACAAACGTTTTTCGTGGTGAAGGAAGACGGCCAGTACAAGCTGCTGGATAGCGACGAACGGCCCAACGCCATTGCGCTTGAGGTTCTGGACCGCGTCAAATCCGGCGACCTGGCCGGCGCCAAGGTGCTCTTGGACTGGCTCCGCGAAGATAGCCACCTTGAAGGCGGCGACGACCCGCTGGGCGGCCCGGTGTTTCCCCGCTTCTGGATCAAGGGCCAGGCTGCCGATGCCCACAAGATGACGCTGGCCGCCGCTGCCCTGCTGGCAGGCACCAAGCCCACCGCTGCGCGCGGCATTGCCCTGCTCGAAGAAGCGCAGAAAACCGCCGCCACCGACCGCGAAAAGACCAACCTGCAACTGGCCTTGACGGCCGGATACGCAACCCAGCAGAACTACGCCAAGCTGCTCGTGGTCTCCTCGGCGCTGCTCGGTCAGGTACCGGAATCCCGCCTGGCATTCACTGAAAACATCGAGGCGCTGCTCGGCCTGGGACGCTACGATGCCGCCGTGGCATTGGCCAACGACCGGCTCAAACTGCTGGACGCCGACACCGACGCGCTGCACATGCTGATGGTGACCGAAGCCGACCGCGGCAACTTTCCGGCAGCCCTGGGATGGGCAAAGAAGATGGCCGATCAGGGCAAGGAAGACGCCTCGCTGCTGAACTCCATTGCCTGGTTCGCGCTGTTTACGCCCAAGGTGGACGAAAGCGACGTGGCCACCGGAATCAAGGCTACGCAAATGGCGCGGGACAACCCGGCCATTCTGCACACCCTGGCCTGCCTCTATGCCGAAACCGGCAAGACCAAGGAAGCGCACGACCTGCTGCTGCGCGCCATGGACAACCTGAATTTGGACGCGCCCACCGACGACTACTGGTACGCCTTTGGCCGCATCGCCGAGCAATACGGCGAGCGCGACATCGCCGTGGCCGACTACCGCAAGCTGCAAAAGCCCAAGGATGCGCTGGAGATCCCAACATCTACCTGGGTTCTGGCGCAGAACCGATTGAAGGTGCTGGGGGTAGATACGGGCGGGAGGTGAACAGCCGGCAATTCCTGCGCAGATGGCATCGCTTACACTCAAACCAAATGCTCAACCGAGGGTATGCGTACACCACAATCATCAGCAGGAAATACCATGGGCAAACCCTGCTCACCCACTTGGCAAGCCTCTACCCCCACTCAACCCCTGAAGCCTGGCAACAAAATCTGAACAACGGCGAAGTCACCCTCAACGGCGTTACCGCCGCCGGAAGCGAATCGGTCGTTTCGGGCCAAACCCTTGTCTGGAACCGCCCGCCCTGGATCGAACCGGACGCCCCTCGGTACTTCGAAGTCCTGTTTGACGACCCTCACCTGTTGGCCGTGAACAAACCCAGCGGGCTGGCGACCCTCCCTGGCGGCGGCTTCATGGAAAACACCCTCTTGCGCCTGGTGCAAAAGGAAAGCCCCAACGCTAACCCTGTCCACCGGTTGGGCCGGAGCACAAGCGGCATCGTCCTCTTCGCAAAGACGCCGCAGGCGGCTTCTCATCTAACCGCAAACTGGAATACACCCAAAATTCAAAAAATCTACCGGGCGCTGGCTCAAAACATTGCCGAACAGGACGCCTACGAAATCCTCACACCCATCGGACTGGTACCGCACCCGCGCCTCGGTCAAGTGTGGGCCGCCAATCCTAGTGGCAAACCGTCCAAGTCCCTGGCAAAGGCAATCGTCCGCAGCGCAAGCAACGCAGCCAACCCGGGCACCACGACATTTGAGGTAAGCCTGTATTCGGGCCGCCCTCATCAAATCAGAATCCATCTGGCATCGATCGGGCATCCCCTGGTAGGCGATCCTCTCTACGGCTCAACCGGCCAGCCTCTTGAAAACCTCCCTGGCCTCCCCGGCGACGGCGGATATTCTCTGCACGCCCAATATTTGAGATTCCAGCACCCAATCACCGGAGAACAAATCAATCTTGAGGCAGCTTTGCCGTCTGGGTTCTCGTTGCAACCGCGGGAATCAAATCGAGGTGGGTGTTGAAACCTGCGATCCGACCTTCCGAACCCTGAGGAAGCGCGTTTCCTTCCACTGCGATCATGGTGGTTGAGGGAATCCACGCGCCCATTCTGTGATCTGGGAAGCTACAGACCCTACACCGAAGGAGAGTCCTCAGAACCTGTATAAGAACTGTTCCGCAGCGGGCGACAAGCCCCAAGGACCCGTCCCTCAGGGGCTAAACAGGCTGCGAAAAGAAGCAATGTTTGGAGTTCAAAAAGCCCGGAAAGCCTCCCTCGGGGGCTATAGCGATTCCAGAATGACTGTACCCAGGAACCGCAGCGTTCAAGTCGACGCGACCCCAAGGAGCGGCGACCCGGCACGATGCAAGATAGGGCACACCTATTCTGGAATCGCTCTAAAGCCCCCACTCATTCTATGGCTCTTATCGGCACGCGACCCCGACCCTGAGGGTCACCCGGTGCCCCGGTCGTGCCCTGACGCACCGAGCCTTCCCGAAGAGTGTTTCCGCAGGCTGTGAAGCACCGACGATTCTGTTGGCTTTATGCGGGGTTGAAACCCCGCCTCCCTCCGTACCCAATTTTTCGCAGGCTGTGAAGCCCTTTATGCTTTCAGCCACTTGCGGGACGAGTGAAGTCGTGCCCTTTCACACCAGGAGAAGTTTTTATACAGCTTCTCAGTCCTTTGTTTCTACGTGTTTGGGAGCCGCGAAACCCATGCCTCGACGCCGTGGGTCCGGCATTTCAGTGTGGCAATCTCCGCGGCCCAGCGCAGTGCCGGCTCAAACTCCCCATGCCGCGCGAAATGGTGGCAGAAAGCCCCATGGAGCACGTCTCCCGCACCCAGCGTGTCGACGGCGTCAACGGGCGCAATCTCAATCTCGAAGCGCCGGCCGCAATGGTTGCCGACAATCGAGCGCGCGCCGCGCGTGACGGCCGCAGACGGCACACCCCGGCCGGCAAACCATGCCAGCGTGTCCTCGGGTGTGTGCGGGTGCCCCGGCACAGAAAATCGCTCGCTGCAAACGGCCACTGTCAGCAGTCCCGCCAAGTCGGCGATCCCGGACTTCCAACTGCCGCTATCCAGGCATAGAGCCGCACCCGCGGCCTGGCACGCGGCCAGCAAGGGCAAGGTTTCATGCAGAAGGAAGCCATCGCTGAGCACCACTGCAGGCACGTGGCCCCACGCGGTGGGGATCTCCGCAGCCCAGCTGCCTGTTAGGCGCCTGAGGCAAACCTCCGAGATGGGTGGATTCACCACCGTGCGGCTGCCATTCTCTGCGTTGATCAGCGCGGTGCAGAGCGGTGTCTCGTAGGCAGTTTCCGCAGCCAGATCGAGCAGTTCGATGCCGTGGCGATGGAGTTCGGCCCGCACCACCCCGGCCCAAGGCCCGCGGCCGACAGCGCTCACCAGCATGGCTTTGCCGCCCAGCAGCGAGTGGGTCACCGCGGCGTTCAGCGCCGGTCCGCCGGGCGCAGCCTGCAACGACCGGGCAAAGACCTTGGTGTCTTCCTCTGGCAGCCGATCAAGCCGATAGAGGACGTCGAGCGTGGTTCGTCCGACAAACAGGGCCCGTGGGGCCTTTGTCGCTTCATCCGTGCTGTTCGGCTGGCGGCCCATGATTCAAGTATCCCTCATCGGCCGGGTTTCCCTAGCAGGCTGCGGACTGCGGAAAAAAGCATTGTTTGGGGTTCAAAAAGCCCGGAAAGCGACCCTCGGGGGCTAAACAGGCTGCGGAAAAAGGCCTGCTTTTGGGCAAAGAGCCCGAAGAGCATCCATCGGGGGCTAAAGCCACTCATTCTATGGGCCTTATCGGCACGCGACCCCGACCCTGAGGGTCCCCCGGTGCCCCGGTCGTGCCCTGACGCACCGAGCCTTCCCGAAGAGTTTTTCCGCAGCCTGCTAGAGCGATTCCAGAATAGGCGTGCCCTATCTTGCATCGTGCAGGGTCGCCGCTCCTTGGGGTCGCGTCGACTTGAACGCTGCGGTTCCTGGGTACAGTCATGCTGGAATCGCTATGGTCTTGCATTTGAGAACAGGAACAGGAAAAAGCCGCAGTTTGGGAAGGTCCAACTCGATTGTCCGGCGCGAGACTTTCGCTTGGGCAACGAGAAGTTTCCTGGCGACGCATTCGACTTGTGCCCGCGTCAGTCTTCCAGCTTGAATTGCCCCACGACGGTTTGCATGCTCAGAGCGAGACGCGTCAGGCCGTCACATGCATTGGCGGTATCGCAGGCATTCTGCGCCGACTCCGTAGTCATCTCCGCTATGTGGGCGACATTGCCGTTGACTTCTTCGGCGGCTGCGCTTTGTTGTGTTGCCGCGCTGGCTATCTGGGTCACCATGTCTCCGACACGCCCGGCCATTTCGATAATCCGATCCAGCGCCAGGCCCGAGCTTTCCGTCTTGGCTACGCCGAGGGTTACATGTTGGGTTTCGCCATGCATGGCCTCGATGGCTTCTCGCGCGTCCTTCTGAATATTGCCGATCATCCCCGTGATTTCAGTGGTCGCAGCCGCGGTTCTCTCGGCCAGGCGACGCACTTCACCGGCCACCACGGCAAATCCGCGTCCCTGCTCTCCGGCGCGCGCGGCCTCGATGGCGGCATTGAGCGCCAGCAGGTTGGTCTGCCCGGCGATTTCGGCGATCACCGACGCGATCGCTCCGATCTTGCTCGAGCTTTGCCCAAGGTCGCTGATCCTTGCGGACACCACGCCCGTGGAGGAAGCGATCTGGCGCATGGTTGCAAGCGTTTCGGTGACCACCGTGCCGCCTTCGCGAGCCGTGTCTGCCGCGACCCTGGCGGCATCTGCCGCATGTTGCGAATTCCTGCTGACTTCTTCCACAGTGGCCGACATCTGCAGCATCGCCGTGGCCACCATCGACGTCTTCTGGGATTGATTCTCCGATGTGCCCGAAGACCGGCTTGCGCTGGCTGAAATCTCCATGCTTGAGGCCGTCAGTTGGGCCGCCGCTTCGTGAACCTTCCTGAGCAGCCCGCACAGAGAGTGAGCCATGCGATAGATTCCCCGTTCCAGTTGCTCGACCTCATTCTCTGTCGGCTGCTCGTCGATGGTCAGATTGGCAATCTGCGTGAAGTCGCCGCTCGCGAGCCGCTCCGTCACCAATACCGCTCTGTGCAAAGGCCGCGATATCCAACGGCGGACCATGAACACGGAAAGCGATACCAGCGCCAGCACCACCAGCAAGGTTGCCGCAAGCATGGTGTTGCGGAGAAAGACGCCTTCCGCGTTCAACTCGTCCTTATAGCATCCGGCCACGATCAACCAATCCCAATCTTTCACATAGTCGAAGGCCGCGATCTTTTCCCGAGGTCTTGTCTGGTTCAAGGCCTTGTTGACCCACGGGTAACGGGTCACGCCCTGCTTGCGATCGATCATGTCGCGGATGAACGCAAACCCGCTGCTGTCTTTGCTGTCGAGAATGTTCTGTCCGGCGAGCGTGGGGTGAATCCGGGCCACGCCCTGGTCTTTTCCGGGCTTGGCATCCAGAGCAAAGATATAGCCGGTCTCGCCTATTTTGATTTTCAGAATCTGTTCCGACAGCGACTGCACCTCGGCGGTGAAGTCCACCGCGATGGCCACCACGGCCACCACGTTTCCGTTGGCGTCTTTGATGGGCGCATACGAAGACATGGTGTCTCTGCCCGCCGTGGTTGCTTTACCGGTGAAGCTTTCTCCCCCGATCAAGGCAGCGTACGCCGGGTTCGCGTGGTCCAGGAGGCTGCCCGTCATGCGGTTGCCTTTGTCGTCTCGAACCGAGGTGGACACGCGGATGAAATCGTCGCCGGAGCGCACAAAGACCGAACACAGGGCGTGGGTCGCATCGTGGAAGCGGTCCATGATCTCGGTATTCCCATCGATGACCGTGGTTCCGGATTTGAGGATCGGGGCCTTGCGGTCGCCAACCTCCACCAGGGTTCCGGCATCCAGCGAGAACTGTCCAGGAAAGCTGGCCAGAAAGACGCTGTTGAGCGTGTTGGCATTCTGCGCCAGGGCCGAGTGATAGGTCGAGATCATGCTGACCAGCAGCGAGACCTGCTGCTCCAGTTCATTTTCCGTCCGCTTTTCAAGCCGCTGTGTGATCAGGGTCGAGAGGGAGATGCTGAAGGTTCCCATCAAGACCAGGATGACGGCAGTTTGGGACAGCGACAGCCGCTTGACCAGGGAAATCCTGGATAGGTTGAGCATAGAGAACTCCTCTCAGATTCAGCTACATCCAGGCGGCGTTCTTCGGCTCGACCTTGGGCAGGGACTGCCCGGGGATTCGTACAAACAGATCATCGGCGGAAAAGCGATTTCTCGTGAGGGGGAGTTCTCGTCTCCCTGTAGAGTCTGTGAGCCGGACAGCCTCATTTGGGCGGATGCCGCGAAGGCGAGTCAGGCCGCAGCTTTCTCCACGGCGCGCACTTCCAGAACCTGCCGTCAATCTTCTGCAGCCAGGCGACCATCTCGAAGAGGTTGCGGGCATGCGGATTGCAGCGTCGAGCTTTACCAGCCCGTCCCGATAAGGGCTCCGGCCTCTTGCGTCCACGTATTCGCGGACTTCGACCATGACGAATGGTAACGCGGAAGTTACCGTAGGGCAAGGATGAGTTTATGGAGCGTTACAACCACTTGCCACATTTAGAGCCCGTTTGGGATTGTTTGGCTCTCACATCCCAGGTCCGAAGAATCCAGACCTGTGCCACTCGCCTCCGTTTTCGAAAACGGATGGTTGAGATTCGTGGTCTCCCAGGTGCCCAACTGCGAGGCACCTGGGGCACCCGGCCAAGCCTCCGGTTCGAGATCTGGAATTGAGAGAGCTTAAGGCCCGGGAAGAGCTCCAGAACACCTCCCCGACTGCCTCATCATTCCATCCCAGGTCTGAAAGTCCAGACCTGGGGCACCCACGTTTCGTGTTTGTCAGGCCTGCTGTTCACAATCGCTATGGCACTTCTGTCAGGGCCTCGGTGGCTTTGCTCATCTTGGCTGTGCGCTCGAGCTTGTCCCAGTTGAAGGGCTTGCCGTCGATGGCGCGCTTCACCGTCTTGAACAGCACGATGGAGAAGACCTGGCGGTACGCAAACCGCTGCAGCCAGATGTGGAACAGCAGCCAGCCGTCGCCCTTGTTGGCGGGGTGGCGGCGCTCCAGGCTGAAGGCCACCGACGAGGTGAGGAAGTCGATCAGCATGAAGGCCCCGAAGTAGGCCAACAGCTTTTCGAGACTGGCGGCCGACGCGGCTTCAGGGTGGTAGTAGCGATCCACGAAGAAGTTGACGACGCCGGCCAGGAACATCATGTCGATGAAGGGCGACACCATGGGCATGAGCATCTGGAAGACGAGGATGTTGGGGAGTGCGAACAGCCCCATGGCCTTGTTGCGCACAAAGGCGGCGCGGTGCTTCCAGATGGCCTGCAGCGTGCCGAACGACCAGCGGAAGCGCTGCCGCATCAGGCCCTTGGCGTCGATGGGCGCTTCGGTAAAGGCCAGCGAGCGATCTTCGTAGTCCACCCGGAAGCCCTGTTCCAGCAGGTTCATGGTGAGGTCGGCGTCTTCGGCCACGGTGTTGACCGGATAGCCGCCGGCAGCTTTGACCGGCGCGGTGCGCCATGCGCCAATGGCTCCGGGGACCACGGTGACGACGTGGAAGAGATCCAGAGCGCGGCGCTCGAAGTTCTGGCTGGTGATGTATTCCAGAGCTTGCCAGCGGGTCCACAGGTTGATGCGGTTGCCCACCTTGGCGTTGCCGGCCATGGCTCCGATCCGGGGATCCTCGAAGTGCGGAATCAGCTTGGAGATGGCGTCGGCGGCGATGACCGTATCGGCATCGATGCCTACGTAAATCTCCTCCTCAAGCATCTCGAGCGCATAGTTGAGGGCCGCGGCCTTGCCGCCGTTGGGCTTGGTAATGACCTGCACGCGGCCTGCCGCGATTTCGGCCTTGTAGGCCTCGCGGGCTACTTCGAAGGTGCGGTCGCTGGAGCCGTCGTCGATGACGATCACGTGGAGATTCGGATAGTCGGAGTTGAGAACCGAGCGGATGGTGCGCACGATGACCGTCTCCTCGTTGTAAGAGGGAATCAGCACGGCGACGCGGGGATTGTAACCGGGCGAGGCCTTGCGGTGGGGCTTGCGCAAGCGGTCGATGACAGCCAGCACGCCGATGAACAGCAGCCGCACGCTCATCAGCACGTCGCCCACAAAGAACACCAGGTTGATGAAGGTGCCGACGATCTGCACTCCGCTGAAGGCCACTGAATCCGGAATGGCACGCAGATGCTGCCAGAAGGTAAGTGGCGGCATGACCTCGGCGGTGGTCTTGCCCATCAGGGCCGACACCTGCACGATGTTGTAGCCGTGGGCGCGCAGGGCGTCGATCAGCACCGGCAAAGCGGCCACTGTGGCCGAGCGGTCGCCGCCGCCGTCGTGCATCAGAATCACCGAGCCGCGGAACTGCGGCTTGGTCTTCATTCGTTCCAACTGCGCAAGCACCGATTGGACGATCTCCTGCGGGCTCTTGCGGGGATGCTCGTTCCAGTCGTCGGTGTCGATCTTGTTGCCGATGACGATGTAGCCGGCGTTTTGAATGCGAACGACGGGCGCGGCCTGGTCGTCGGTGTCGGGCTCCTCGTCGATGTCGTAGGGCGGACGGAAATAGAGCGGCTGTACGCCCAGTTTGCTGGCAAACAGTTGCTCGGTGACCTTGACTTCGAGATCGAGTTGGCGCGGCGGAATTTCGCTGATGTCGGGATGGGTGTAAGTGTGGTTGCCTACCTCATTGCCTTCGCGCACAACCCGCTGCATCAGGCCGATATTCTCCGAAGCTTCCTTGCCAATCAGGAAGAACGTTCCCTTGGCGTTTTTCTTCTTCAGGATGTCGAGAATCTTGGGCGTCCACTTGGGGTCGGGGCCGTCGTCGAACGAGATGGCCACTTCATTGGGGTGGTAGCCGTAGTACTCCACGGTATAGGTGCGGGGATAGACGTCCATGTGCTCGTCGACGATGAGCTTCTTGCGGGGATCCGTTTCATCGGTATCGACGTTGACCGTACGCTTGCCCGGCTGAGGCAGGCCGGTCACGCGCATGATGTCGCCCTCGCCCTCGATGTCGATGTCGTGGCCGGGCTGCACCGATCCCAGCGCCTGCAGCGAATCCGCACTGCTGGGCTTGTCCCACACATTCCAGATGGAGCTGTCTTCCATGCCCAGGCGCCAGAGGGCAAAAGTCTGCAGGCCGAGTTGGCGTGCGGCACGCAGCTCGTTGAGCATGGTTACGCCATCCAGAAACCACACCACATGGCGCTGATTACTGTCCTCGTCAATGTATTCGAAGTGGGGATTGCGGCTGTCGTAATCCAGATCCAGGTCGGCGTCGGCGTCGGAAGCGCGCTGCCATGCGTCGGAGACGGGGAAGTCCTCGGTGTTGACCACCTGGGGCGGAGGCACTTTGCGATTCCGGCCCTTCTTGGGCGCAGTGGGAATGGTGAGGGTCCAATCGTAGCCATAATTGCCGATGGCGCAGATCAGCTTTTCCTTGGGCACGATCTTGAGCACGCGAACCAGGTTGCCGACGAACCAATCCTGGCTGGCAATGGGACCGGGGTCGCTGGTGACCTGGTGCTCGTCGTAGTTCATCAAGATGATGCCGTCGGAATTGGCGGAAAGCAGCTTCAGTTCGCTGTCGCTGGTGGCAACGGCCGTGTTCACATAGAGGCGCAGATTCCGCCCGTGCATGTAGCTATACAGCTCGTGAATGAAGTTCAAGTAAGCCGGGTCGGCGTCTTCCGACAGGCTTTCAAAGTCCAGCGACAGGCCGTGATACACCGGATAAGCGGCAAAGAAGGCCAGGATCTGCTGGCGCAGGATGACGCGCTTGGCCGGGTCCTTGAGCATGTCCCCGATGCCCGCGTCCCAATTCTGCGTGCCGGAATTGAAGTTGTTCAAGTGCGGAAAGATTTCGGTGTCTTCTTTGGCTCCCTGGATGACCCGCTTGATGCGGTTCATGTCGTCGGGGTCGTGGACCCCGGCGGCGTCGATGATCGGGTACTCGCGATGGCTGTCGTTGTTGATTGCCAGCAGCGTCGGCTGTCCCCCGTCGACATGCAGCCATTCGGGAAAGAGCATGTCGATCTGGTGCACATGCTCCTTGAACGAGGAGTAGCTGGCCTCGTCGTAAGGGACATAATAGGCCGCACGCAGTCCTTCACCGGTGTTGAAGGGGATCTGGGAGGGCATGCGGGTGGTCTTGCGGCGGGCAGGCGGGGCAGCTTTGGCCTTGACCACGGGCGGACGATCGCGCAGGGCCTTGTAGTTGTGTTTGGGAGTGGGCAGGAGGAGTTCCGGCAGGTGCTGCACGCGCAACACGTTGAAGATGAATCCCGCCAGAACCAGCGTAAGCACCACGGCCATTACATCGAAGATGCGGCGCAGGCGCTTCCAGCGTTTTCGTTGCGGATCGAAGAATATCTGTCTGTGTGGCATGGCCTGTCTCGTTTCCACGTGCGCGAAAACCGCGGAAACGGTCTACGCTATACAGTACGAATCGTATGGAACCCGCCCCCCAGAGTCAATGCACGGCCACGAGCCGGACCTTCGCGCATCTCCGCCCGGTGCTTTCGGCTGCGGCCCCGCTTGCGGCTGGGCTCCTGTTGCGTCTTTGGATGCTGAAGCAGTTCTTTGAGGTGACTGGAGACGCTCTTATCTATGGCGGGTTGGCCAAGAACATGCTGCTCCATGGCAGCTACGCGCTGACTCAGGCCAGCGGCGAGATGGACGCGACGCTGATTCGCCTGCCCGGCTATCCGCTGTTTCTGGCCCTGTGCTTCAAGGTCCTTGGCATGGAGAACTACGCCTCGGCTGCCTGTGTGCAAATTCTGCTTGAATTGCTGGGCTGCCTCCTGCTGGCCGCATTCGTGCGCCGCATTGCGCCGACGGGCCTGGCCCGGGGCGCCGGATTGGCCACGCTTTGGCTGGCGGCGCTGTGCCCCTTCACAGCCATCTATGCCGCCGAGCCGCTGACCGAGTCGCTGACCTTGTTTGCGCTGGCCCTGGCCTTGTGGGCGGTCGCCCGGTTCCATGGCCGTCCCGCGTGGAGCGCGGCTCTGCTGTTCACGTTTGCGGTCAGCTTTGCGGCTCTGCTGCGCCCGGATGGGGCGCTGGTAGGCGTGGCATTGGCCCCGGCGATGCTGCCTGCGTTCAAAGGAAGCCGCTCTTTTTCGCGCGTCCTCCGCATGGCTCTCATCTGCACCCTGCTGGCCTTGGCGCCTTTTGCCGTCTGGACGGCCAGAAACTGGCATGTTTTCCACGTCTTTGAGCCGCTGGCGCCACGCTATGCCAACGATCCGGGCGAGGATCCGCATCTTGGCTGGGAGAGCTGGATCAAGACCTGGTGTCTGGATTTTGTTTCCACTTACGACGTGTATTGGAATGTGCCGGACGGGGAGCTCGATTTGAGCAAGCTGCCCAGCCGGGCCTTCGATTCTCCTGCACAATACGCCGAAACCGCGGCACTGGCCGCCGATTACAACGCCACTCACGTGCTGACCCACGAACTCGACGAGCGCTTTAGAAAGCTGGCCGAGGAAAGGGTCAAGGCGCACCCGGTCCGCTCGCTTGTGTTGCTGCCCATGGGCCGACTGGCCGACATGGTTCTGCGGCCAAGGGTCGAGAACCTGCCCATCGACCTGGATTGGTGGGTTTACGCGCACCACCGCGCGGAAACACGGCTCAGTTGGGCTTATGCCGGGTTGAATGCGCTGTATCTGCTGTTGGCCTTGGCGGGTTTGTGCCTGCGGCCCCGCTTCTGGCCGTGGATGGTGGCGTATATTCTGCTGCGCAGCGCCTTGCTGCTGACCGTGGAAGCCCCGGAAGCCCGCTATACGCTGGAGTTCTTTCCCATTCTGTTTGCGTTGGGAGGGATCGGGATTTGTGGTGGCTGGAGGGTGCTGCGGAAGGGGTTGGAAAACCAATGACCAGGGGAGCGTGTCCCGGGGGCTAAAGCCCCACGTCTATAGTATCCAGTTTTCGGCACTACTGAAGTCGTGCCCTGACACTTCTAGCCTTCCCTGACACCTGTTGTCATGTCTTGGCGCTCATTGGCATGTCGTGGCGATTTTTGTTATTTCATGGAGCCAGTGCTATGTCGTGGAGCTCGTTGTTATGTCTTGGCTCTCATTGCTATACCATGGTGCTTATTGACATGTTGCCGAGACTCGCGATTGAGGTTGAACCGGGTCGGATTTGAACTCGGAATACTGACTCAGGATTTCGTACAGAGTCTGGGAGTTATACAAAGTCGGGGAGTTTTTGCGTTCCAGGAGATTCCACGCATTTTGACTCAACGGCCTGACTGGTCCTGCCCTGCCTCAGCTCGGCTTCCGCATCTGCGTGGCGATCTTTCTCAGTTCCGGCAAGACCCGTCCCAGGGCTAATGGAGCCGCATCGCGCAGTCCCAGGGCAAAATAGACGTCGCGATAGAGCCGGTAGAGTTGCTCGTAAACCGCTGCGGCTTCGGGGTCGGGCTCGACGGTGCGCAAGGGCAGACAGACCGCAGCCTGCGCCTCTTCGATGGTCTTGTAGGTTCCGGCGGCCAGCAGGGCCACGATGCCCGAGCCCAGACTGGTGGGAATGCCGGCCGGCACCAGCACCGGCTTGTTGAGTACGTTGGCGTAGATGCGGTTCAGCACCTCGTTCTTCTGCGGGATGCCGCCGGCGTTGATGACGCGGTCGATGCGCACGCCGTGCTCGGCCATGCGCTCCAGGATGATGCGGGTGTGGAACGCGGTGCCTTCAATCGCTGCGAACAGCTCGTCCTGGGCGGTGTGGATCAGGTTCCAGCCCAGGGTTATGCCGCCCAGCTCCGGGTTCACCAGCACAGTGCGGTCGCCATTGTCCCAGCTCAGGCGCAAGAGGCCGGTCTGTCCGGCTTTATAGGCGTCAAGGCCCTGGGAGAGCGCGGCCAGCGTGGTGTTGGCGCGGCGGGCGATGGCGTCGAAGATGTCTCCTGTGGCCGAAAGGCCAGCCTCGATGCCGGTGTAGCCAGGGTGGACGCTGCCGGGCACCACGCCGCAGACGCCGGGAACCAGCTCCGCTTGCTTTGCCATGGCGATGATGCAGGTGGAGGTGCCGACCACGTTGACCGCATCGCCTTCGCGGATGTTCGAGCCCAGGGCGTCCCAATGCGCGTCGAAGGCGCCAACGGGGATGGGGATTCCGGCTGTTAGTCCCAACTCCGAGGCCCACTTGGCGGAAAGATGCCCGGCCAGGTGATCGCTGGTGAGGAACTCGCCGCCGAGCTTGGCGCGGACGCCGGCAAAGAGCGGGTCCACGGCCACCAGAAACTCTTCCGGCGGCAACCCGCCCCACTTGGGGTTCCACATCCACTTGTGGCCCATGGCGCAGACGCTGCGCTTGAGGTCCGCGACCTGGGTGATGCCGCTGAGGGTGGCGGCCACCATGTCGCAATGCTCGAGAGCGGTGACGAACTGGGAGCGCTTCTGAGGGTTGTTGCGCAGCCAGTGGAGCAGCTTGCTGAAGCCCCACTCGTGGGAGTAGACGCCGCCGCACCACTCGATGCCCTCGAAGCCCAGGGCGTGGGCCTCGGCGGTGATCTCCTCGGCTTCGGCGAAAGCGCGGTGATCGCACCACAGATAGTAGTCGTCCAGCGGTTCCAGATTGGCGCCGACTGGGATAACGCTGGAGCCGGTGGTGTCGAGAGCGATGGCGGCGACGTGGCTGCCGTCGACGCCGGTAGCTTTGAGCGCATCGCGGGTGGCGGCGGCCAGAGCGGACATCTGGTCGGCATGAGACTGGGTGGCGAAGTTGGGGTCTTCGCGGCTGCGTTTGAGGGGATAGGACGCCGAAGCGGTGCCGATGGGGCCGGATTTGCTATCCACAAGAGTGACACGAACGCTGAGAGTGCCGAAGTCGACGCCAGCCACGATAGACATGAAAAGGATCTCCCCAGTAAACGCTTTCTGGTACGCCAACCAGAGTACACCATTCCGGGTTGGATGTCTGTGGTGAGGGACGGAGGGAATGAGTGAAGCAGTGAAGAAGTGAGGGGATCTGGCGGGTGGGGGAGCACAAACCCTAGCTGACGGAGATTTGTGCTCTCCCACCCTTCCACGATAAAGCTGTGGAAGGATGGAGCAGCCGCCAGTCGGGGCTGATTGAGGTTGGGTGCTCTCCGAAGCCCGAGGCTACTTCTTGGCTCCGGGGAGCATGGCCTTCAGGCGGTCCATGAGGCCCGGCTTGGCGGCTGGACCGGCCGCAGAGGGCTTGGCAGGGCTCGGCTGAGCGGCCGCTGCTGGCGCAGGAGGTGGTCCCGCTCCCGGCGCGGGGGCGGACACGGCATGATCCCCGTTGGCCACAGCCTTGGCTTTTTCAGCGGGCGTGGCCGTTGGCGAGCCGTCGACCACCTTGGCTCCTTTGAGCGTGGTGGGTACGGGGCCCTCGAAGTTCTTCACCAAGATGGAGACACGCCGGTTAGAGGGGTCCGTCGGGTTGTTTTTGACGCGCAGAAGCTGGTCGGCGTAGCCGCGCACCTGGGTTACCTGATCGCTGCGCACTCCGTCGGACTGCAGCAGACGGCGCGCGGAGTTGGCGCGGTCGGCCGAGAGCTCCCAGTTGCCGTAGTCGCCTTCAGTGGAGAAGGGCGTGGCGTCGGTGTGGCCCTCGATCAATAGGCCATTGGGCAGAGTCTTGAGCTCGGAGCCGAGCAGGGCCAGCAGTTCTTGTCCGCTGGGGCTCAGCTTGGCGCTGCCGCTCTGGTAGAAGGTGCCGTCCTTGTCTTCCAGAAGCTCCACGCGCAGGCCTTCGGGGGTAATCGTTATCTCGATCTGCTTGGAGAGCTTTTCCAGGTCCTTGCGGGCCTTGATCTCCTGCTCCAGCATCTCTTTCAGTTTTTCAAGGCTATAGGCATTGGAGGGCTGAACGGAAACTCCGGTTCCTTCCTTCATGGTTCCCAGCAGCTTGCCGGTGCCCTTGGGGTCGTTGAAGTAACCGGCCACGGCTTTCTTGACCGCTTCGCTGGTGTTCATGAGCCAGAGAACAATAAACAGGGCCATCAGAGCGGTGACAAAGTCGGCATAGGCCACCTTCCACGCGCCGCCGTGGTGGCCGCCATGAGCGCCCTTCTTCTTGATAACGATGATCGGTTGAATCGGTTTGGGCGGCGCCATGAAGTTCCCCTTTTTCTGTTCGGTGTTTCAGGCCTAGGCTGCGGCCGATTCCGCCGAGATGTTCTTGCAACGCTTTTCCATCTCGTCAAAGGTGGGACGGACATGGGCGGGAATGGCGCGACGGCCCATTTCAATGGCGATCATGGGCGCCGAGCCCTTGAGAAACGCCAGAAGCAGAACCCGCAGCACGTGCAGGAATTCGTTCTGGGAGTCGGCCGTCTTGCTCATGTTGGCGGCCAATGGGCCGACCACGCCGTAGCACAGCAGGATGCCCAGGAAGGTGCCGACCAGGGCCGCAGCGACCTTCTTGCCGATCTCTTCAGGCGGTCCGCCCAGCGCGCCCATGGTGATGACCACGCCCAGCACCGCGGCCACGATGCCCAGACCGGGCAGAGCGTCGGCCACCGTGCCCAGAGCGTTGATGGGGAGCATGGTGCCGTGATGGTGCACCTCCATGTCGAGCTCCATCATCTGGTCCATATCGAACGGTTCGACGCCGCCGGTGATGGCCGTGCGCAGGGTGTCGCAGACGAAATCGCGAGCGTGATGATCGCTGAGGAAGTCGGCATAGTTCTTGAAGATGGAGCTGTCCTTTGGCTTTTCAACGTCCATTTCGACGCTGAGCAGGCCTTCTTTGCGGACTTTGTTGAGGAACTGGTACATCATCTTGAGGGTGTTGAGGTAGCGCTCCTTGCCGTATTTGGAACCGGCCATGACGCCCTTGAGTCCGCCGAGGATGTCCTTGATGATGTTCATGGGGTTGGCCACCAGCAGGGTGCCCGAGGCGGCGCCGGCGATGATGATCAACTCGGCCGGCTGCAACAGAACGCTCAAATTCCCCTTTTCCATGAGGAAGCCGGCGAGAATGGACCCGAAAACCACGAGAATGCCTACGATGGCAAGCATGCTTGACCTCCCGGCGCGGTGGTGACATGGTTTCCACCCAACTGGATGCTTGACACCATTGCTTCTTGCGCCCTTTCTAACAGTTGAGCCAAGGATTGGCTTGGTTCGGCCTGCGCCGCGCCGATGCTTACGGTGAGGGAAACGCGATCGCCCCACCAGCGGAAGTCTGCGGTTCTGGCCAATCCGGCCATCAATTGTCCGTGGGCCGCCAGCAACTCGTGTGTGCGTTCGTGCGAAACCACCAGGAACTCGTCGTCTCCCCAGCGGCCCATCTCTTCGCCCGGGCGGAGGCCGTTGGAGAGCATGCGCTCGACCTTGCCCAGCATGGCTTCGCAGGCCTTGGCCCCGTGTGTCTTGCGCAGGTTGTGGGCCTGGTCGACGGTGATCCAGAGAACGCCCATGGGCAGCCCGCCGTTGGAGAAGTCGGAGAAGACGGTAGCCAGGCGGTCTTCCAGGTCGGACTGGCTGGCTTCCACGCCTTCGCCTTCGCCGGTCTCGCCGTGGGGCAAGGCGTCGAGGCTCTCGGCGGGATGAAACAGAATGGCGGTGCCGATGCGTCCGCCGAGACCGTCGCGCAAGACGAAGCTGCGCGCCATGGCCTGCATGGCATGGCCCAGTTTGTGGACGGCGTGGATCCGCGCGCCGCGGTGCGCGTCGGAAGAAGCGACCAGTTGCAGGTTTCCCTTGCCCGCGTCGGAGAGCAGCGGCTCCATGGTCTCGGGGAGGTTGCGGCCACGCAGCTCCACGCTCACATAGCCGGTAATGGCTTCGGCGGCGCGATTCCAGAACAGGACCTCGCCCTGGTTGCCGAGCAAGGCAATGCCCTCTGGGATGCTGTCCAGTGCGGCTTCAAGGAGTTCTGTGCGGTCGCTCATCCTGCCCCTTCCTTGCGTTTATCGGCAAGGAAGGTGGCAACTTGATTCTGTTTGCATGGAGACAGCGACGGGGTGGGAATGGAAGTAGGGGTTAGGGATCAGGGAACAGGGATTGAGGGACGAGGGACTGAGGGGATGGGGCAGAAGGTGGGGGTTGGGGGGATCCTCGCTTCGGTGCGAAGATGTCCCAGTCGTTCCCGAGAAGTCGGAATCTTGCGCCGGAATGCCTGAGGTCAGGCTCCTGCCGTTGGATCGAAGGGCGGGCAAATGTTCACTGAAAGGTGACTGCTGGTGATCCAGGCACAACCCCCCGGCCTGAGTGGACAATTTGCGATTTTCTGGTTGATGTGACAGACTTTGAACCGTGAAAACTCTCAGGTACATCGAGCTGAAAAGTGGCTATTCAGATAACGGTCCCGCGTGGATTGGCTACGTGACATCCTCAAAGACCGGACGGACACTATACTTCGATGGCCGAGGACTGATGAAGCTAAAGGGCTCCCGACGTGGGGACTCGGGCGGCAATTACGTTGATATGGAAACGGGTGAATCATTCTGGGTGTCAGGCGTAAAGAAGAACGGTGAAGATCGTCACTGGGCTGGATCGGGAAAAGTGCTGGTTGAGGCAGGGGCGGTATTGGAGTACCTGCAGGCCATCGCAGCCAAGACCCTCGACAAGTCAAGGTGTGAAGTAACGGATTCCGTCCGTCAGACGGATGTCACGCGACACACAAAACTCGCGAACGCAACTGGCAAAGGTTAGGAAGCTGATTCTGTTGATCCGTATTCGTTTAAGCGCAATGTGACCTTGTCGGCCCCAGACGGGGAGTCGTCAAAGGCCGGTTTTTCTATGGTTCAGCGATGTCGCAGTCGGTTGGTCGGCAATCCGGAAGTTACGGTGGAGTCGTGCTGCTCGCTGCCTAAGAACAACCGCTCCGGAGATCTTTCGCTGCGCCCCTACGGGGCTTGAGTACCATTCAGGCAGTAACCCAGGACTGCGCTTCGCTTGTCCTGGGCTATGTCCATCCTCCCTGCGGGAGGGAACGCACGTGTGTGCCTTTGGGAGGGAAAGCGGCTGTGTGGCCGCCGGCCCAGATTTCGTTAACCCGGAAGTTACCGGCAGCCATCCACTTTCAGGGACGACCGAAGTCGGGGTGCCAAACATCAGGGCTCCGCTCAAAGAGGCGACTCTTTCTCCGCAACCGGTCTACCAAGAAGGACGGACTCCAGACGGCTTGAAATCTGTCGATGGTGCTACTTCCCGGTCTGCGCGGGCGGCTTCAGCGGCAGCCGGACGGTGAAACGCGTGTTGCCGGGTTCCGACTCCACATCGATGCGGCCACCGAATTTCTGAGTCACGATGCGGTGTACGATCTCCAGGCCCAGGCCGGTGCCGGAGCCCTGCGGCTTGGTGGTAAAAAATGCGTCGAAGATGCGGGGCAGGGTTTCGGCTGGAATTCCCGCGCCGTGGTCGGCGATGCTCACTGCCAGCCAGCCGGGATTGGCTGCTTCACAACCCGCGCATTCCGCTTCCGGTCCTGCTTCCGCCGCATTTTCCGGCCCTTTCTCCGTCCAGGTCGCGATCTCGATCTCGCCGTTTGCGGGAGAGGCATCCACCGCGTTGTCGATCAGGTTGGTCCAAACCTGGCTGAGGGCCGAGCCGCGCGTGCACAGCGTCGATGGAGAAGCCGCGAAGCGCTTGTCCACCGAGACCTGCTTCAGGCGCAGCTTATGCCCCAGGATGGTGAGGGTGCTTTGCAGGCTGTCGTGCACGTCGAGTTCCCGGCCCGGCGAGCGCTCGTCGTAGGCAAATTTCTTCACCGCCATCACCAGCTCGGAGATGCGCGCGATGCTCTCCTCAATGGCGCAGACCAGCGAGACGCTGCTCACCAGCGCTTCAAGCCAGTTGAGCGCATCGCTGAATCCGGCGGCATCGAAGGCCTCGCCGGCGCAAGCCAACCGCTGGCGGTCGAAGCCGATGGCCACCAGCGCGGGGCCGATGGTGTAGGCGTTTTCGACGCCGGTGGACTGGAGCCACTCGGAAAGGGCCTCTTCGGCGTCGGACTGATCGAGGGTACTGAGGGCCGGGGCGTGGCAGCCGCGAACCGCGTGTTCCAGCAGGGTGTGCATGCAGGCCAGTTGTAGCGGCGTTTTGGGTTTGGCGGCGGAGCGCAGGCTCAAGTCCTGAAGGCGCATCAGGTTTTCGCGCAGTTGCGAGGCGGCGCGCTTGGCGGCCGAGCCCGGATTGTGCAACTCGTGCATGAGGCCGGCGGCCATGGTGCCGAGCGAGACCAGCTTCTCGCGGTGCAGGGCTTCAACCTGGTAGGCCTGCAGCCGCTGCGCCATGTTGGCCAGCACCACCTTGCGCACCTCGGGGCAGCAGGCCATCAAAGACCAGAAGTCCTGCTCGCTAAAGCGCAGCAGCACCACGTTGGTGGCAGCCACGATGACAAACGGGGAGTGGGTCTTGCCGCTGAGGAAGGGTGTTTCGCCGAAGCCCTCGCCGGTGCCGGCGACGCTGGCCAGGGTTCGGCTCCCGTCGGGTTCCGAGCGCTCGGCGCGCGCTTCTCCTTCGAGGACTACCCAGTAGTAGCGAAGAGTCTGCGCCGGCTCGGCCAGAATGGCGCCTGCCTTGGCGGTAACCCTGTCGACAAACGTGACGCCCTGCAGGGTGTCGAGGAAGGTGTGGGGGTTCGTTCCGGCGAAGGGCTTGGTGGATCGCAATGCTTCGGCGACTTCGCCCAGGGGGATCGACTCGATCGTGATCGCTTGTTCGCCTTCGCTCATAGATGCTTTCCCAACACGCTTGCCATTTTGGTCCGTTCTTTTGATGCAGCAGAACGACGAACCGACAACAAATCGTAAATGGCTCTTTGGGAGCGACTTGCGAAGGCGTTTGTCAGAACCTGTAGAAGGACTGTTCCGCGACCCTCGGGGGCTAAAGCCCCACTCATTCTATCGGCCTTATCGGCACGCGACCCAGAGGGTTCCCCGGTCGTGCCCTGACGCTCCGAGCCTTCCCGAAGAGTTTTTCTGCAGCCTGTAAAGCTCGCTTATTCTGTTGGCCTTATCGGCACGGCTAAAGCCGTGCCCTGTTACAAAACCGACCTTTCCCAGTCTTTTCCGCAGGCTGTAAAGCCCTTTTTTCGATGAGTTTTTCCGCAGCCTGTAGAGCCCCCAGCTCAACAAGGTCGCCAGCGGCTCGTCTGAAGTTGTGCCCTTTCTAAGCGAAAAGTTTTTCGGCAGGCGCTCAGAACCCGGCCAGATACTGGTGGATGAACTGGACTGCGATGGAGCCCTCGCCCACGGCCGAGGCGACACGCTTTACCGACCCGTGGCGCACGTCACCGGCCACAAAGACCCCCGGCACGCTGGACTCCAGCAGAAACGGCTCCCTCTGCTCGCGCCAGGTGTCGGGGAGCTTGCCCTGGTTGCGCAGGTCGGGCCCGGCCAGCACAAAGCCGTTCTCGTCGCGCAGGATCGAGGCGGGAAGCCAGGCGGTTCCGGGTGCGGCGCCAATGAAGACGAATACAGAACTAGCCGTGGCCACGCGCTCGCCCGCGGCGCCCTGCAAGCGCAAACCCTCCAGGCGTGCGTCGCCGAACGCTTCGATGACCTGGGTGTTTGGTTCGAGCTCAATATTGGGGGTGTGCTCGATCTCGTCGATCAGGTATTTGGACATGGTGGCCGACAACCCCGGGCCTCTCACCAGCATGGTGACCTTGCGGGCGAACTTGGCAAAGTGCAGAGCGGCCTGTCCGGCGGAGTTGGCCCCGCCCACCACAAACACCTCTTCGTCCTTGCAGGCGACGGCCTCTACCAGGGCTGCGCCGTAATAGATGCCGCAGCCGGTGAGCCGGTCACAGCCGGGGATGCCGAGTTTGCGGTATTGCACCCCGGGCGCCAGCAGCACGGTGTGGCTGGATACTTCGCGCCCGTCGGCCAGTTCCGTGAAGCGATATTGCCCCTCGATGCGCAGGCCGGTGGCGCGCTGGGTCAGGAATTCGGCGCCCAGCCGGGTGGCCTGGATGTGGGCGCGCCGTCCCAGGTCGGCCCCGGTGATGCCGCTGGGGAATCCCAGGTAGTTTTCAATGCGGGAGGTGGAGCCGGCCTGGCCGCCGGGCGCCTCGGGCTCGATGACCAGGGTGCGCAACCCCTCGCTGGCGCCGTAGACGGCAGCCGCCAGACCGGCAGGGCCGGCTCCCACGACCTCCAGGTCATAGAAGTCCTGGGTAGCCTGGACGCTGAGTCCGACGCGGGCGGCCAGCAGTTCCGGCTCCGGGTCTACCAGGGAGCTGCCATCGGCAAACAGCACCACCGGCAGCTGGTCCACGCTGAGCTGGCGTTCTTGAAGCAGTTGTTGGGCGTCGGGCTGGGCGGCGATATCCAGCCATCGGTAGGGCACGTGGTTGCGGCTCAGGAAGCTGCGCACCTTGTGATCGCGCAGCGACCAGCGGTGGCCGATGACGCGGATGCCCTCGAACGGCGGCTGATAGCCGGCCTGCCAGTCTTCAAGCAGGTCGGTGAGCACCGGGTAGAGCTTCTCCTCCGGCGGGTCCCAGGGCTTGTTGAGGTAGTAGTGGATGCGGGCGGAGTTGATGGCGCGGATGGCGGCCTCGGTGTCGGCATAGGCGGTCAGCAGCACCCGGCGCGCCTCGGGATACTGTTCGCGGGCGCGCTCCAGGAATTCCACGCCGGTCATGCCGGGCATGCGCTGGTCGCTCAGTAAAAGGGCCACCGGTTCTTGCCGGGCCTTGAGTTGGGTCAGGGTGTCGAGCGCGGCCTGTCCGCTGGCGGCGCGCATCACGCGATAGGTAGAGCCGTATTGGCGGCGCAGATCCTGCACCACGGCTTCAAGAACGCTTACGTCGTCGTCAACCGCCAGTAGGATCGGCCTCGCCATGCAGACCAGTGTACGGCGTCCGAGTCCCATTTCAGGCCTGCAAGATGACGTGTAGCGGCGCGAATTGTCGTGACCAGCCCCATTTACTGGCTGTAAGCTCATTCGTAGGAAAGCGAGCGAAGTACAGTGTTTTTTGTCCGGAGACGATTACCAAAGGACTCCGGGGCGGAGGCGACTGTCTCAGAACGATGCATTTCGTGAGGATTGCTCGGTTCTGCCGATAGAAGTTGTCAGGGGCGGACACGGAAGTCGCGCCTGGGCCACAGTTTCCGGCTAAACCGGGCCATGAAGCTGAGTTCACTGCAGACTGTCTTGTAAAACGTACGGGGCAGATGAGGGGCAACTGATGAACAAGATCATCCTGGCCGATTCCCAGGCAATTTTCCGGGCAGGCACCGCCAAGGTGCTGGCGATGGACGAAGATTTGCGGATCATCGCTCAATGTACCGATCTGGACCGCATGCAACACGCGGTCATGACATTTCCAGGGTCCATTGTGCTGTTTGCCGCTTCCATGCGACCGGATCTGACGCGGTTGCGCCTGTTGCTTGACAGCGTGAGCAGCCGCGGCATCGTGATTGCCGAGAACAACGATACAGCCAGCGCCTACCTGCAGCATGGGTTCCGCGGCGTGGTGTTTCGCAGCGTCACCGGCCCCGCGCTGGTGGAATGCGTGCGGCACGTGGCTGCCGGCAACACCTGGGTTCCCCCTCAGCTCATGCAGGTGGAGTCGCCGGAAGAAGATATGGTGGGGATGCGCGTGCGCGACCGGCTCACGCCCAAGGAGATGCGCATTGTGGCCCTGATTGTGCAGGGCTGCAAGAATCGCGAGATCGCCGTGCGCCTCAAGACCACCGAGCAGGTCATCAAGAACTATCTGCGCTCGATCTACGACAAGACCGGTGTCAGCGACCGGCTGGAGTTGGCGCTGTTTACGATTCACCATCGCGTGCTGGCCCAGGCCGCGGCCGAAGTCGGCAGCCGCCTCGAGGCCGAAGAACAGGCCGCGCCGACGGCAGTGGCGTAGGGAACAGGGAACAGCAAAAGGGAACCGTTTGAGGCTGTGAAGGACTCGCGGTCCAATTCAATCGACCAACAAAGTTGGGTGCTGCAGGTTTCGATATCGAGACCTGCAATCGATCAGACCAAATCCCCAAGGCACCCTTGAATTGGATAGCTCCTTCAAACCACAACTGGATGCAGCGGCCGGCGATTTCTCCATTTTGGTGAGGTGCGGAGCAATTCAAGAATTGGTCCGAGAGGAAGATCCGACCGGATCTGCCATCCGGAAGATCTCTCCCTTCGCGAGAGCTGACGTCCTACCTTCCAGGCCTCAAAATCGAGACGCTGGTCAGCCGGCTTTTGGAGGTTGACCAGCATCGGCAGAAGTGAAACTCAAATTTCGGGGTAAAAGTCGAAGAACGCATCGAGACTTTGCTTGAGTTGGGTTTCGATCTGCTGGCGCGAGCCTTCCAGCACATGCATGGTGACGTGGGCCTCGTGGCCATTGGCCAGCTTGAGGGTGGCATCGTGGATCTCGGTGACTTCGCCTTCGGGGAGCAGCCGCAGTCCGTAAATCAGGGTCAGATTGGCCATGGACCTGATAGTAAAGAATGCGGTTGAAGAATCGAAGGAATTCTTCGGGCCGCGCCGGCTACTGCCGAATGGATAGAATGGCCGTAGAGTTTTTCATCGAGAATTTATATCAGGAGCAATCGATGGCCGAGATGAGCCGGCGGGATTGGTTGAAAGGCGCGACCGCTCTGCTGGCGATGGGGCAGGTGGGATGGGGGGCGGCCAAAGCCCCATCGGCGGAGCTGCCGCACGGAAGACCGGCCAAGGCCAAGCGGCATTTCAGCAGTGTTGCCGTGGATGCGTTGATTGCGCGGGTTCTGAAGAACATCGCCGATCCAAAGCTGGCCGTGCTGTTTGAGAACTGCTTCCCCAACACGCTGGATACGACGGTTTGGCCCCTCAGCCATCAAGGCAAGCCCGACACCTATGTGGTGACGGGCGATATCGACGCGATGTGGCTGCGCGACTCGTCGGCGCAACTGTGGCCCTATCTGCCCCTGGTCAAGCAGGACGCGCGGCTGCGCAGCTTGCTGGAAGGTGCGATCCGGCGGCAAGCGCGGATGATTCTGCTCGACCCTTATGCCAACGCCTTCATGCGCGACGCAACGGCGGCTCCGCTGCTGTGGTCGTTGCGCGACAAGACCCGGCATCACGCAGGGGTGGGCGAGCGCAAGTGGGAAGTGGATTCGCTGTGCTATCCGGTCCGGCTGGCCCATGGCTATTGGCAGGCCACGGGAGACACGCGGCCGTTCGATGCGGAGTGGAAAGAGGCGGCGTGGACCATTGTGCGCACCTTCCGCACGCAACAACGCAAGGAAGGCAGGGGCCCGTACTCGTTCCAGCGGAGTTCTCCCACTCCCAACGACACGGTAGGGCTGAACGGCTACGGCAACCCGGCGCAGCCGGTGGGCATGATCTTCAGCATGTTTCGCCCCTCGGACGACGCCTGCATCTATCCGCTGTTTGTGCCGGCAAACCATTTCGCTGTGGTGAGCCTTCGCCAGTTGGCGGCGCTGGCGACCCATGCCGCGGACGACCCAAAACTGGCAGCCGAAGCCGAGGCGCTAGCCGCGGAGGTGGAGCGCGCACTGAACCTTTACGGCAAGACGCAGCATCCAACGCTGGGCGCAATATGGGCTTACGAGGTGGATGGCTATGGCAATGCGCTGATGATGGACGATGCCAATGCGCCGGGATTGCTGAGCCTGGCCTACCTCGGCTGCTGTGGCCCGGACGACGCGCTTTACCGGCGAACCCGCGAATTTGTGCTGAGCCCGGCGAATCCGTACTTTTTCCGCGGCAAGGCCGCCGAAGGCGTGGGCGGGCCGCACGTGGGCCTGAACATGATCTGGCCCATGTCCATCACCATGCGGGCGTTGACCTCGCAGGACGAAAAGGAGATCCGGCAATGCCTGCGCTGGCTGCGCGACACCACGGCAGGCACGGGGTTCATGCACGAATCGTTTGACAAGGACAATCCCGCCAGGTTCACGCGGCCCTGGTTTGCCTGGGCCAATACGCTGTTTGGAGAACTGATTGTGAAGCTGGCCACGGAGCGCCCGGCGCTATTGGCGGAGCCCCTGGGATAAGGCGGCCAACGACGCCTCGAAGCAACTAAAATCGAAACTGGAAACCATATGACCGAGATTCGCGACACAGTAATTCTTGGCTCCGGCTGCGCCGGGCTGACGGCGGCTATCTACACCGGCCGCGCTGGACTTCAACCCCTGATTCTGGAAGGCCACGAGCCAGGCGGCCAGCTCTCCATCACCACGCTGGTGGAGAACTTTCCCGGCTGGCCCGAGGGCATTCAAGGGCCCGACCTGATCGACAACATGAAGAAGCAGGCCAGCCGCTTTGGCGCGAGTTTTCAGTTGGCGCATCTGAAGTCCGTCGAACTGAGCGCGCATCCCATCAAGCTGCAGACCTCGGCGGGCGAAATCTGCACGCGGACACTGATTGTGGCCTCGGGCGCCAGCGCGCGTTGGTTGGGCATTCCCAGCGAGCAGGCGCTGATCGGGCACGGCGTTTCAAGCTGCGCCACGTGCGACGGCTTCTTCTTCCGCGGCAAGGAGATTGCCGTGGTGGGCGGCGGCGACTCGGCCATGGAAGAGGCGCTGTTTCTGACGCGCTTTGCCAGCAAGGTGACGCTGCTGCATCGTCGCGACGCCTTCCGGGCTTCAAAGATCATGCTGGAGCGCGCCATCGCTCATCCCAACATCGAACTGCGCACGAATACGGTGGTGGAAGAGGTGCTGGGCGTGGAAGAGAGGGACGTAAAGGGCCTTCGCCTGCGCGACGTGACCAACAACAACGAGACCGTGCTGCCGGTGAGCGGGCTGTTTCTCGGCATTGGCCACGTGCCCAACGCCAAAATGTTTGCCGGGCAAATGGATCTGGACGAGGACGGCTACATCAAGTCCACCGGCAACGTGCTGACCACGCACAACGGCGTCGTGATTCCCGGCGTCTTTGCCTGCGGCGATGTGCAGGACCGGCGCTACCGGCAGGCGATTACCGCCGCCGGCTCGGGCTGCATGGCCGCGCTGGAAGCGGAGAAGTTTCTGGAAGCGTTCGGCCACTAGTCCACTCAACAATGGAGGTAATCGATGGCGCGCATTTTCCCGGGACGCTATACCGCTAAGAGCGGCGAATCCTTTGTTGTTTTCCTCATCGGCATGCGCGTCAATCGGTTCCTGAATTTGCGGGCATGGACGGGAGTGGCCATGGCCATGCCTCCCATGCTGGCCGAACTCCGCCGCACTCCCGGGCTTGGCTTATTGCATGCGGAGTCTTTCTTCTATTGGCGCGGGATAGGCACGATTCAGTATTGGCGAAGCTTCGAGCATCTTCACGCTTACGCTCATGCCCGGGATGCAAAACATCTGCCGGCCTGGGCGGAGTTCAATCGGCGCATCGGAGGCAACGGCTCGGTCGGCATCTGGCATGAAACGTATGCCGTTGGCGCCGGCCAATTTGAATCCATCTACGTGAACATGCCGCGCTTCGGCCTGGCCATCGGGGCCGGTCACCAGCCTGTAACCGGCCGTCAGGAGAGCGCGATGGCTCGCATGGGCAAGCAGCAACTGACAACTGACTGCTGATAACTGTTTTTAAGGAGCACGATGACGGCACTGGGCGAAAGCCTCGAACGGCTTGAAAACGCGATTGCCCGGGCTTGCCACGCAGCGGGACGACCGCGCGCCGACGTAGAGTTGATGGCGGTTTCGAAGACCTATCCGGCAGCTACCGTGCTGGAAGCAGCCGAGCTGGGGCTGAGGCTGTTCGGCGAAAACCGGGTGCAGGAGTTCGGGGCCAAAGCCGATGAGTTGAAAGAATGGCGCGCCATGGGCAGCAATGCCGCGGCGGATGAGCCGATCCTGGTGCATCTGATCGGGCATTTGCAATCGAACAAAGCGCTTCGGGCCGTGGAGCTTTTCGATGCCGTCGACTCGTTGGACTCGCTGCGTTTGGCCGAGCGGCTGAACGAAGCGGCAGCCAAGCTGGGCAAGCATCTGCCGGTCCTGGTCGAAGTGAAGCTGAGCCCGGAGGAAACCAAGGCGGGGCTCGATCCGGAGTCTGCCGATGCGGCGCAACTGTTGGAGCGGCTGCCGTCGCTGGAACATCTTGAGATGCGCGGTCTGATGACGATTGCGCCATGGGGCGTGGCCGAAGATGTGACGCGGGCCTGCTTCCGCAGCTTGCGCGTGTGGCGGGACCGGTGGGCCGGCGCGCATCCGAAGTTGGGGATGGACGTGCTCTCCATGGGCATGAGCGGCGACTTTCCGCTGGCTATCGCGGAGGGCGCTACGCGCATTCGCGTGGGTACGGCGCTGTTCGGCAAACGCGCCCCGTGGACCGGACCGGAATGATGCTGCGGGTTGTGGCGGCAGGGGTGACGCTGGCTGTGCGCGCGCAGCCGGGTGCGAAGAAGACGGCGATTACCGGCGTCTACGGCGAAGGCGCCACAGCCCAGTTGAAGATCGCGGTCCACGCGCCTCCCATCGAGGGCCGCGCAAACTTGGCGCTGATGGCGTTCTTGGCTGAGACCTTCGATCTGCCGAAGAATGCCGTTGAGTTGATGAGCGGCGAGTTATCGCGCAGCAAGGTGTTTCTGCTGCGGGGAGTCAAGCTCGAAAGGGCTGAAGCTCTGCTCGCTGCGTGGGTGTGGCGGATATAAAGAGGGGAAGGCCGCAATCGCCCCTGAGCTGATTGATGCGGCAGAAAGACCTTGGCACGCAGATGGCATCTATTTGGTTGAAGCATCGTAGTTCCCTCCTTTCTAGCTTTCTCACGGTGCTAGTGGCTGCGTGCTTCGTTTCCAACGCCGCCGCACAGCAGGAACCGCCGCACTTGGCGGAGGGCTACATTACGGCTGTGGATGCGCCGCTGGGCTTCGATCTGAACGGAAGCCACGTGACTACCACTCCGGCGACAGTGTACGGGCTGATGGGCAAGAAGGACGCGACCAGCACCGATGCGCCGCACAATGCGGTGAAGGTGGGCGCTTACGTTGAGGTGCTGGGTACCCGGAATAAGGCGGCTCGAACTTTGATCGCAAACTCGGTTCTGTTCCGCGACGAAGCGGATCGGAAGCTGGATGGATTCGGCGTCATCGACATGGTGATTGCCGCTGGCCCGGAGCCGGTTTTTCGTGCGGACGGTTACCGGATTCGCATCGTTTCCACGACCGCCACGACGTTCTCGGGTGGATTGAAGGCGCTGGGTGATGTGAGGGCCAATACCTGGGTCAAATACCAGGCCAGAAGGGATCGGACCGGCGAACTTGTGGCCACCAAAGCAGCGTTTATTCCTGGCCGGACGGGCAAGGTCAGACCTGCCTCAAAGCAAACTGGCGTGCCCAGCCGGGACAGCCTCATCGATGCGGAAGGAAACCTTGTAGCTCTGCATACGAAAGTCCGGTATAGCCAGGCGGGCGGCGAGTGCGGATGGCACAAGGTTCCAGGGGATCTGGCGCTTCAGGAGCGGGTTCTGCGCGTGGGCCTGAGTGTAGTGCCTGCCTACCAGAAGCTATTGGCAGACGATGATCCCGCGAAGATCCAATTCCGGTTTTATGCCGTGGACGAAGCCAGAATCCGGACGGATCTTTCTTGTTGGCAGGGGCTGGTCCTGGTGCCCAGGCTGGTGGTCGAGCGGCTCGCGAATGACGACCAGTTGGCAGCCGTGCTGGCCGACGGAGTGGCGCTGAACATCCAGGTACAGTCGACACGACTGATCGCGGAGAATCGTGAGTTAGTGGGCGGCGAGTTGGCTGTCGAAGTTGCAGGATGGCTGGTGCCGGGAGTCGGCCTGGCCGGGGATATTGGAGCGCTCGTCATTGCCCACGAGATGGAAGCGCGGCTACAAGAGCAGCGAGGACGAATAGCGCTGGCTTTGATGGCCAATGCGGGCTACGACCCATGGCAAGCGCCTGAGGCGTGGCGTCTGCTGGCGCCAAAGCAGGCCTCCGGAGACCCGGACTCACTCAAGTTTCCAAGCCGCAGCGGCTATCAACTGGGGATTTTGAATCTGCAATATGGCGCTGCCCCGTCACACTGAGCAGCGTTTCGGCTGCCTCAGTGCCCGTGATGCGCCAAGGCGGCGGCGAGGGCCTCTTCTGGCTCTGGACGCACGCGGAAATCGGCGTGGGCCTCGGCGAACAGGACGTGCCGGTCGCGGCCGATCACGTAGGTGGCCGGAATGGGCAGCCGCCAGCTTGCTTCTCCGTTGATGAACGGAATGTTCACCAGGATGGAGAGATAGTAGGCGCGGAGGTATTCGGGCACGGTGTAGACCAGGCCGAACTCCTCTGCCAATGCGCAGGCTGGGTCGTACAGCACCGGGAAGGGCAACCCGTGCTGGCCGCTCATGAAGTCGCTCTGTCGCGAGGTCTGCGGGCCGATAGCCACCATGAGCGCTTCCCGCTCGCGCAGTTGCCCATAAAGGTCGCGCCACGCTTCCAGCTCTGTAACGCAATAAGAGCACCAGCGTCCGCGAAAGAACTTGATCACCAACGGCCCCAGAGCCAGCATGTCTTCGCTGCTCACCAGGCGTCCGGTCGCGTCTTTGAGCGCAAACTCGGGAGCCTTCGCGCCTACCGGCAAGATCTTTTCCTCGATCCCCGTAGCAAAAAGCTCTTCAACGGCGCGTTCGCCAACCGCCAGCCGCTCGGCCTGCACCAGCAGGCGCGTGTTGGCCGTAATTTCGTCGAGTTGTTCCTGAAGGCTAGTCATGCGAGCTTTCCTATACGAACTCAGCAAATTCAAAGGTGCGGTTCTTGTTAGCCACATGAATGAGACGGATTCCCCGCTTCAGCAATTGTTCCTGTCTCTTTTGCAGTTTCGTCATCATGCTCGGGTGCGAAGCTCCCTGGCTGCTCACGATGAGTGCGCCAATCTTGCCAGAGCAGCACTCGTGTGCACGCCACACAGGAATCGTCTGCTCGATCTGCTCTACGGCGGCGATCACCTTTCCGCCCTTCAACTCAACTATGACATCGACCAGGCCCGGCTTGCAGACGATAAAGTCGGCGACCCTTTGGTCTGGCTCGAAGAAGCAGTCCTCGCAGCTGTCACGCCCTTTGCGGCAGCGTTTGTCCGCATGAACCAGCAGCACCTTCCTCCCATCGGGATTGTTGAAGGCCGCCGTCTTTCCGCTCTCCGTCGGAGTCGTGATTCTGGTGCCTGATTTCCATTCAAAGCACGGCCCGGCGCTAATCCCCATATTGAATATCCAGCAGCTGGCCAAACTCGCCACTGATCGTTTCAGAGATGTCGTCAAGGACATCGCCGTTGATCAAACCCGTTTCCTTGTCCATGATGGGATGTAGAATGCCGTCTTTGCCGTCGAAGGCATAAGCGGCGAAATCATCTTCCTTGATCCAGTATTGCTTTGGAACAATCTTCTCGATTTCAGCAGTCTTTTCGGGACACGCTTTGGCAGCTTGCCCCGCTTTAATCAGGTCATTGAAGGCGGTGAGGATGTAGGGGCTGTGGGTGGTGATTGCCCAAGAAAAGTCTAGGATTTCATCATTTGCAAGCCATGCAAATAGTTTCACCAGATCATATTGGGTCTTGGGGAAGATATTCGCTTCTGGCTCCTCCAAGTAGAGAAACGGCCTGCTGCTCGCTGGTCTTTCAGGGCGTGGTGGATCGTAAACGGCTCGCGCAGCTTCTACGCCATGTTCACGGAAGTACATCAACTGCTCCAGGATATTGAAAAGCGGCATCATCTCCTGAGTGCCCGTTGATAGGACCTCCAATGGAAGTTTGCGACCGTCAGAGGCAAGGAAGCGCGGAGCGCCAGAATCAGTCATGACGAATCCTTGCGATATATCAGCCATACATCTGTTGATCTCATGTGTGACGCCGCGCCCCGATGTTAACAGGCCTCTCTTCCACCGTGTATCCCATTGAATCTGTCCCGCGAAACCGCGTGTAATTGAGTCGATTCCAACGTTTTGCAGTACCGCAATTGCCTTTGACGTATTTGTGAAAAAAGCTCTACCCGCAGGAATGTAGAGAACTCCATCAAGAGCTGAATTGGAGAGGACTTGGTTCAGCGCTATCCAAATGTTTTCTTGGCGGATACTAGAATCGATGCCGCCGGGGATGAAAGCTCCGGACGCTGACGGAACAGTTTGACGAGGATCATTTAGTAGTAGCTCATATTGTCGTTTGAAAGGCGGCTCGAACTGGAATTCGGGAAAGATTGGGCCATCCCCAAAAACAAGTGAGGTTTCATAATTATGCGAGGAGAATGTGAGCATTGTACCTTGTGAAACCAACCCATTTCCGGTGAAACGATCAATGAATTCTCTGGTTGCAGACAGCAAATACTCATCCCATGAGTTCCCGTTCAAAATAGAGCTAACTGCGAGCTCGACGAGTTCCTTCCCCAGGAAATACGCCAGCTTGCACAACAAGCTCTTCCCGCTGGCCTGCGGCCCGATGAGGACGGTGATCTTGCCGAAGTCCAGCGTGGCGTCTTTGATGACCGAGAAATTCTTGACTGTCAGCTTGCGCATCGTCGTCCTCCTCTTCTTCACCGAAAAGCAAACGCAGATCCTTCGACTCGGCTGAAAAGCGCCTCGCTCAGGATGACAGCCCGAGGGTATGGACTAATACTACACAGCAACAACGCACCGTTCGGGGTATTTGCGAGCATAGACGGGCCAGGATGAAAGCAGTCCCATTTCTCCGCCTTGTTCGCTGCGCTCCTCGATGATGTCGTCCCAGGGGTCGGTCAGTTCTTGAACGCCGATGTCTACGAGCCAGTCGCCGAATTCCTTGCCCCCGAAGTCACCGCTCTCGAGTGCGGCTCGGTGGGGCTCCAGGAACTTCCAGGTCTGCTCGAAATACCCGGCGATCTCGGTCAATTCCAACTCGCGCAGGCCGCTCAGGGTTTCGCCCACGTCGCGCACATCGTGCTGGTTGCCAAAGTGCCAGGCCAGGCTATCCATGGTCATGCTGACATCGAAGAAGTAGATGCCCGCCATGGCCCGCAGACCGGGGGGCAGCGAGCCGAGAGTCCGATAGTAGAGGTCCGGATCGTCCTGGACCTCCTGCGGAAGCAGGCGCTGCAACTCGGCTGAAAGCAGGTCGAATAGAGCCTTGTCGTCTTCTGCGGTGGTAATCTGTTCAACGGTCAGTGCCATAGTCGATCATCCTAACGCCTGTGGTGGAAGCGCCCCCAAAGAACTTCCCTCGGGGGCTAAAGCCCATCGCTTCTAATTGGTCATTTGCGGCACGACTCAAGTCGTGCCCTTTCAAAACTCGACTCCACCAGGACTGCTATCGTCCGAACCGTTGTTTGCCGCCCATGCCCATGGCGCCCAGGCCGCCGCGCATCATGTTCTTGGCCAGGCCGCCGCTGCCCATCTGCTTGAACATCTTGGCCATCTGCGCATACTGCCGCAGCAGGTTGTTGACGTCCTGCACTTCGGTGCCGCTGCCCTTGGCGATGCGCTTGCGACGCGAGCCAGAGATGATCTCGTGGTTGCGGCGCTCCTTGGGGGTCATGGAATTGATGATGGCCTCAAGGCGCACAAACTGCTTTTCGTCGACGTTCTTCGAGGCCTGCTGGAGGCCTGCGAAGGGGCCGACCGAGGGCAGCATCTTGAGGATGCTTTCCATGGAGCCGAGCTTCTTGATCTGCCGCAACTGGTCGCGGAAGTCTTCCAGCGTGAAGCCGTCTCCCAAGAGCGCTTTTTTGGCGAACTCCTCGGATTTCTTGCGGTCAAGGGTCGACTCCGCCTTCTCGATCAGCGACATCATGTCGCCCATGCCCAGGATGCGGCCCACGATGCGGTCGGGATGGAAGGGCTCGAAGGCGTCCGGCTT
>Ga0181520_10001412_pt1 | contig 48970 bp, 37 predicted proteins | sample PEATcosm2014_Bin_29_FD_132451 | JGI IMG/M metagenome (GOLD analysis project Ga0181520, IMG submission 132451) | Peatland microbial communities from MTU Mesocosm Facility, Houghton, MI, USA - PEATcosm2014_Bin02_30_metaG | ecosystem: Environmental > Terrestrial > Soil > Wetlands > Peat | place... | reverse complement strand
GGCGCAATAGGTGTGATGCATGACAAAAAACTCGCGCGCGCCGAGCAGCTTGTGACAGATGACCAGCGAGCGGATGGCGTCATCGCTGGCGCGTCCGCCGGCATTGCGGATGATGTGCGCCTCACCCGCAGCCAGACCTGCGTTTTTGATCGGATCAAGCCGCGCATCCATGCAGGTAAGCACGGCGTAACGCCGCGCGCGAGGACGCGCAAGACTCGCCTTCTCTTCAAACAATGCGCTGAATTTTCCGTTTGCGGGGACGGATTCACTGGGAATGATACTCATCGACTCTCCATAAATAAGATGAGTCAACGGCATTTTTCGATTCCGCTCGTTACAGAATCATTGGCGCAAAATAAAAGCCTCCGCCGCGCCCATGGAAAATCTCTTCCGGCGCGGCGGAGGCATCGTTTGTTTTAGAGTCTCTTCTACTTGAACTCCCCGAAGTGCACATCCTCAGCAGCGGGCGCGCCGGGATCGAGGAACTGAATGGTCGTGCACGGTCCCAGGTTGGGATTGGTCCAAGAACTAAGCTCCCACACAACCTGCTTGGACGGCGTCAGCTCGATGGCCTGCATCGTCCCCACCATATCCTTGGGGTCCACGCTCCACTCGTTCATCCAGTTATTGACGACGGTATTGCCGTTGGGCAGCCGCCAGGAAGTTTGCAGGTAGCCGTACTTGTACTGCGGCGAATCGGCCTTGCCCCAGCTCCACACCGTATCACCGCGGCGCGTGACCTCGCGTGTGCCCTTGCCGTCGGTGACGAGTATGTTGCCGTTGTCCAATTGACCAACGCTCCAGAGGCCGCCGACTCCTGGAAAGGACCACAGCTCATTGCCGTCGGAGTCGTACTCGACGACCTTGTTCAAATCGAAGTGCCCCACCAGCACGGTGCCCTGCGGGGTCAGCCGCGCGCGGCGAAACTGCGGATGGGTGACAGGCGGCATTTTGGTCTTGAGCTTGATCTCCTTCTCCGTCGCGCCGGTGACGATATTCACCACGCGCAGCACCGCCGGATCGCCGTTCTGGATATACAGTACGCGCTCCTTGCCGATGGGCACGGCGGTATGCACCTCGAAGCCCTTCGGCGCGTCGTAGTTCCACAGCACCTTCTTCTCCGGCGTAATCAGCGTAACGCCAAACTGGTGCGCAAAGAGAATGTTGCCGTTCGAGAGCATCACAGCGTCGCTGATCTCGCCCTTGCCGTCGGGGTCCGAGTAGCTCCAGACAACTTTGCCGCCGCGCACGATGTACATATTGCGCTGCTTCGCCTCACCCGCATAGAGAAAGTCGTGCCGCGCAAGGCTGGTGGACGGAGCTGGAGCCGCGACCTGCGCCGATGGCGTGGCGGCTCCAGAGCCTGCCTGCGCCCGCGCGGAAAGCCCGCAGAAAACCCCAAGAACAACCAGTACAATTGCTAATTTCCGAATCATTTGAAACCTCTCTTGTGCCATGCAGTCAATTTTTCACGCCGAGCCGCGGGCGGTTTTTCCTTCGCTATAGAGCATACACTTTGCGCCCATCCTTTGGCCTCGACAGCACCGTGCGTTTCGGCCTTTCGGCAAATGCACTAAACTCGAATCGTGGGCTTTCAGGATTTTCTCGGCAACCCGGCCACCGTCACGCATCTGCGCGAGAGCATCCGCGCGGAGCGATTTCCCCATTCGCTGATCCTCGCCGGCCCAAGCGGCGCGGGCAAGTACACGCTTGCGCTGATGCTCGCCCAGGCCGTCAACTGCCTCCAGCCCACCGAGAGCGACGGCCTTCCCGACTTCTGCGGCACGTGCGCGAACTGCACGCGCATCGCGCTCTCGGCCAATCTGGATGCGCTGGTCGATGAGGCCGTCGCTGCTCGCGACGAACTGCGCGAGACCGACAAAAAAGAGACGCGCATTCTCATCCAGACCCACCCCGACCTGCTCGTCATCCCGCCCGATCCGCCGCAGTTGCTCATCAAGCTCGGCCAGGTCCGTCAAGCTATTCATGTGGCCTACTACCGTCCGCCGGTTGAGTCGAAGCGCACCTTCACCATCTTCACCTCGTCGGCATTTATGAAAGAAGCTGCCAACTCGTTGCTCAAGGTTCTGGAAGAGCCGCCCGCGCACACCTCGCTGATTCTGCTCACGGAAAATCCGCAGGAGTTGCTGCCGACGATTCGCTCTCGCGCCGTAGTGCATCGGTTAGGCGCGATTCCGGCATCCGAGCTGGAGGCTTTGCTACTCAAGCGCCGTCCGCTGCTCAAGCAGAGCGACCGCGCACTCAACGCGCGGCTGGCCGAGGGAGCCGTGGGCCGTGCGCTCACGCTTGATCTCGATGTATATCTCGCCAGCCGCCAGGACGCGATTATCCTGCTTCGCACTGCGCTGCGGGAGCCGGATTATTCCGCACTCTTCCATGCGACCGAGAGTTACCGCGCCGGCGCAGACGGCCAGACGAAGACCATCAACCTGCTGCGTGCGCTGGGCAGCCTCATTGAAGACCTGCTGCTGATCGTCGCCGGCACCCCGCGGCTTATCCGCAACCTCGACATCGAAGCCGAACTCACGCGACTTTCGCAGGGCGTTAGCGTGGATTGGATTGACACTGCCGCGCGCGCGCTTGCCCAAGTCGAGCAAGGAATGCGCCGCAACCTGCTGCGCTCGCTCTCGCTAGACGCGATGGCCGTCGGCCTTGAACGCAAGTGATGAACGCATTTTCCACGGAGGAATTACTGATGAACACTAAAACCACTCGATCCGGCACAGACAAACAATCGTCCGCTCGCGCTACTGCGTACACGCGCTCATCGCGGACGGGCATCGCTCCATTGCGTTTGTCGGCTCACGAGAAGGAACTGGACGTATCCCGGCATCAGGCCGAGCAATTCTATCTACAAAAACAGATTCAATCGCAGACTCCCATGATCGTTGTCCTCGAAGACGGCGAGCAGATTGAAGGCTGCATCGAGTGGTACGACCTTAACACTCTCAAGATACGCGGCCGCCAAAAGACGATGGTTTACAAATCCGCGATCAAATATATGTTCAAAGTGGGAGACCAAGGGTAGCGGCAATTCCTGCCTTATTCAACCTGTCGCGGATTGCCGCGCCAATTCCCGCATCGGGCGGCAACGGGCAAAGAATCACCGTGCAACCCGCGGCATCCAGCGCGCGCAATCCGGCGTAGAGCGTGTGTGCCATCTCTACCGGCGCGTGCCAACGGCCCCATGCAAAAACGGCCTCAATTCCAGTAGGCGCGGCAATTTCCGCCGGCAGCATCAGGCCGAGACGTTCCTGTGAAAGTTCTAATGCCGCATCGGCCAGCTTCGCGGGCAACTCGGCCAGTTCGCTCTCAATCAGCAAAAGTCGAGCACGTGGTGCGTAGTGGCGCAGGCCCACGCCGGGGGAAGGCAACGCCGAGCGGGGATTTGCGGACAGTTCTCCGCCGTCTTGGTAAAGCTCTACTTCGCCGGCTGTGTATCGAATCTGGACACTCGTCACGGCTCCGGGCCGGTAGATCATCATCGGAGTCTGGCAGGGGTCCAGCACCGTGGACTCGACGCCGTGCTCGGTTGGTCCCGCATCCAGCACTGCGTCAATGCGGCCATCGAGATCGGCGAGAACGTGCTCGGCGGTGGTGGGGCTGATGTGGCCAAAGAGATTGGCGCTGGGCGCGGCAATCGGAACTCCAGCGCGGCGAATCACTTCGAGCGCCACTAGGTGCGCAGGCATTCGCACGCCGACCAGAGGCCGTCCCGCCGTGACCGCATTGGGCACGGCAGCCGTGCGCGGCAGCAGCAGTGTCAGCGGCCCCGGCCAGTAAGCCTTCATCAACTTGCGCGCCGCTTCAGGGATGCGCTCAACGAGACCGTCAAGCATTGTTTCATCGGCAATATGCACGATCACCGGATCCCACGCCGGCCGCTGCTTGGCCGCAAAAATCCGCCCCACAGCTGCAGCGTCAAAGGCATTCGCACCTAGTCCGTAGACCGTCTCGGTGGGCAGCGCGACAAGGCCGCCGCCGCGCAGAATCTGCGCCGCGCGCTCTATTGTTTCTTGCGCTTCAGCCAAATCGAGGCGCGCCGGGTCCACAATCAATCGCAGGGTCTTCACACTTTCATTGTCGCCCCTCCGCCGCGCAGCCCGCCACCTGCCGTATACTCGCTTTTACGATGCCCATCGAGACTGAGATCAAATTTCGCGTGGATGACCTGGCTGGACTTTCCCGGCTGCTGGAAGCTGCCGGTTTCACGCTGCAAACGCCGCGCGCCTTTGAGTCCAATGTCCTCTACGACACGCCGGATCGCCAGATGCGCGCCCGCACCGAGATTCTGCGCATTCGTGGCTACGCGGGTCGATGGGTGGTTACGCACAAGCGCCTGCCCGACTCGGGGCCTGGTGAAGATCGCCATAAGCATCGCGTCGAAACCGAGACCGAAGTAGCCGACGGCGCGGCGCTGGAGCAAATCTTCCTCGCCCTCGGCTTGGTTGTGGCCTTTCGATACGAAAAGTGGCGGACCGAGTGGAGCGACGGCGAAGGCCATTGCGTTGTCGATGAGACACCCATCGGCAACTACGCAGAACTGGAAGGATCCGCCGAATGGATTGATTGCATGGCCGCTCGGCTTGGCGTAGAACCGGCGAAGTATATTACCCTCAGCTACGGACGCCTCTTCGACCGCTGGCGCGAAGAGCATGGCTCCGCTGCACTGAATCTTACCTTTGCCGAATGCGCTATCGGTTGAAACCTGCGCTCCGCAACCTCTATTCCAGGGTAATAAGTTTCTAAAAATGCGTTAATGGAGGCTTTCTCAGAGCCGATAACCTCTTTGGACAGGTTGAATTCTCCAGGGAGGAACCCATGACAACAGATCTATTCGACTTTCATTTCAGCGGGTTGCGGCGCAAGGGGGCGCAGATAATCTATGCGGCTGCCATGATCCTGGCGCTGTCCGTTCCCGCCAGTGCAGCAGACACTCGCGCCATTTTATCGCGTGTTCCGCCCGCTTATCCCGAGATGGCCCGGCGCATGAGGATCACCGGCGAAGTCAAGCTCTCAGTCACTGTGGATGCAGATGGCAAGGTGACTGACATAAAAGAGATCGGCGGGAATCATATGCTCTCGATCGCCGCAGAGGATGCAGTGCGCAAGTGGAAGTTTGCGCCTGGGGATGGCGTATCCACGGTGGAAGTGGCTCTTAACTTCGCTCTGTAGAAGCTGATCTGGAGGAACAACGTCTGAGGACGGTGCGGCCTGTCTCACTCGTCCCTTTTTGCGAACTCGCGATTCGCGAGCGATATGGCCCCGCGATTCATGCAGAGATGCAGCCTGCATCCCGACAGTCTAAGGAAAGCGAGGAGGTGATGCAGACAAATGGAAGCAAGAAGTGCCATGCCAATACTTGACCCCAATTCCGACTCCTCAGGCGCTGTCATATCGTCGATTGCGCTCATAGATCCGAATGATCTGTGCCGTAAGAAGGTAGCCGGAGCTCTGTCTGGATTCCAGGGCGCATCAGTGCGTGAGTTTTTCTCCTACCCTGCCGACCTGGACGATCTTCCCCAGATGATGGAGCAGCGTTTCGACGCGATCATTATCGGCCTGGACGATGACCCTGAGTACGCATTCGACATTGTAGAGAGCATCTGCTCCTTCAGTACCACCACGGTGATGGTCTATTCAGCGGAGACCAATCTTGATCTGGCAATTCGCTTCATGCGAGCGGGAGCGCGCGAATTTCTCGTACTGCCTCTTTCTCGCTCCGACCTGGCCGGCGCCCTTGCCCGGGTTTCCATTCGCCGCTCATCGGCTTCTCACGGTAGAAGAGGGGGCAGAAAGTTTTTCGTTTTTCTTGGCGCCAAAGGCGGCTGCGGCGTCACAACCATCGCCTCCAATTTTGCAGTGGCGCTGGCGCAGGAGTCCGGCGCCCGCACACTTTTGATCGATCTCGGCCTGCCGCTCGGCGACGTGGCCATCAATCTGGGAATGGCCGCCCAGTACTCCACTGCCAACGCTCTTCAGGATTCCAGCCGCCTGGACGGAAATTTTCTGCGCTCGCTGCTGGCCCGGCATAGCAGCGGATTATTCGTTCTGGCGGCTCCCGGTGAATTTTCGAATGCCGTGCCCGCGGATGAAGCCATAGATAAACTGCTCTCTGTGGCGCGGCAGAGCTTCGATTATGTGGTCGTCGATGCCGGTTCAAGAACCGACTTGAGGAGCTCGGCGCTCTTTGAAGATTCCGCCAGCCTCTACCTGATCACACAGGTCGGCGTCTCCGAACTGCGCAATGCAAATCGTCTGATTACACAATATTTTTCCGCGCGCGGTCGCAAGCTGCAGATCGTGCTCAATCGCTATACACATCAAGCCCTGATGTTTGATGACAATCAAATTACCAAAGCGCTCACGCGGCCCGCTCAGTGGAAAATTCCCGACGATTTCGCCACCGCGCGGCGCACGCAGAACACAGCCACTCCGGTAGTGATGGAAGATTCACCGATTGCAAGGGTGATCCGCCAGATGTCCAGAACGGCCTGCGGGATGCCGGACAAGCCGGAGAAAAAGAAAGGCTTCTCGCTCTTCAGTCTATTTGCAAAGCCAATGAGCGAAGCCTCTGCCTCCGGCGAAGGATAAAATCAGCAGGCTACTTTCCAACCCTGTGGTACTTTCTATTGTTCCCGCAAGAGCAAGAGTCGTCACCTGCCGTCTAGCTGCTCATGACGCTCGACCGATCATCAAGCCCTCCTGTGACAAAAGGCACAGACAATCGAATCCCGGTTATATTCAGTTGTCATTATCGGAACCTATGTCTCCGACAGGGTGATCCCGCGCCCGGCAAGAAGGAGGCCTAAAATGACCAATCGATATTCAAGGCGAATCTGTATTTTCAGGACGGTGCTTTTCGCCGTGGCATTGACAACCGCTTTGTGCCCCGCGAGCGGCTGGGCACAGATTGAAGGTCCAGCCACCTTCACGCCCGCGATCAGTCAGAAACTCGAAGCGCGCTCGGAGCCTGCCAAAGTTGCAACCGAGGACGTACCCACGCTAACGAGCAAGGGCTATGTCGAAATAGGTTCGATTCGTGCCGGACAGCCAGGAAAAAAGGCCAACGCCGAGGTGAGAAATCGGATGGAATTGGTTATTCTAACGAAGGCCGCCGAGGCCGGTGGCGATCTCGTTTACATTAATACCGACCCGGAATCCATACCAACAGGTAAGTTCAGAAAAACTTGCACCGAACATGATACCGCTCCGTCAACAGGATGGACAGGTGGAACAACGACTTACAGCAACAGTTGCTCGACGGACATTCACGGTTTCCAGCACTGCTTTTCAACCCCCAGCACATCTCCCGGACACCCTACTGGTGGTGGTTATCGTTGCACTAATTGGGAGCAGGTAGAGGTAACGTCTAAAGGATGGGCCACAACGGCCAGGGTCTGGCGTTACGATCCCAAACTGATCGCCGATATTGCAAGCGGAGCCGCTGCACGGAAAGCGGCGTCCGATAAGGCGGAATCACTTCAGGCCAGCGGCACCGGCATCAACGCCAGGGACAAGAATGGCTATACGGCCTTGATACGGGCGATCAGGGACGCGAAACTTGATGAGGCCGAAGCCCTGCTGGATCGAGGCGCGGATGTGAATGTACTCGCAAGCGAGCCAGCGCATGACGCAGGGGATTCGCCGTTGCTGGAGGCGTCGTTCTTTTTGCCGGGGTTGATGAAAACGCTTGTGGAACGGGGAGCGAAGGTGGATGCAGTCGATATTGGCAAAGATACCCCTCTTTATAATTCGGTCTGCATTGCGGATCCGGAGATACTGAAGCTGCTGGTTGAAAAGGGTACCGATGTCAATATGCAGGACAATATCAGTAGAACCCCTTTGATGCATGCGGCGTCGTGCCCTACACCGCGTGTAGAGATAGTGAAAGTACTGCTGGCGTCAGGCGCAGATGGATCTCTGAAGGATTATGCCGGGAAAACAGCAGCGGACCTGGCGCGGGAACAGATGGGAGAAGCAAAAAACTCGGAGGATAAAGAGAAGTTTCAGCAGATGATTCAGTTGCTTAATCAAGGGACGCAAAGTAACACCATTCATAGTGAGAGCGCGCAAAATTACGCCGTCCAAAGTAACACTATCAAAAATGATGCTATCCAAAAGGACACAGTCTTCGAGATGCCCGGTGTCTTTCACATTGAGCTGCCGCAGGGTTGGCAAAAGACAAAAGTAATCGACGACCGCCTTACAGTGGCGGCCTTTTCCAGCAAAGATTTGACGCTGGAAGTGATGCGCGAAGTGAGCAGCAAGCCGGTCGAGCAGTATGTCCAAAGCATCACTGATCGCCGGTTTCGCTACGAGGCTGACGATTATCCCGGCAAATATACGCCGCCGGAGGTGCTCGCCAACATTCCCGGCTACACGGTGGAAGCCACACTTGATTTCGATGAATACACTTCCATAGGAGGACTGCCTGCGCTGTGGATGCGCAATCGCCTGGTGTACACCAAGACGCCTCAAGAGACTCATGCGGCTCGAGTCTGGAGTGTCGTGATCCTGAGCAAGGGCGAGTATTGGAGCCTTGAGTTGCGCGGCGATGATCGTGCATGGCCCGCTGCCGATGACGATCTGCGGCGTATGGTTCGCTCGTTTCGATTGCTGGAACCCACGCTCGGGCGCGTCAAGGCTGCGATTCCTCCAGAGGCCTGGAAACGTGTGCCCGCCACAGTGTCCGAAGGCTCCTGCCAGTTCGTTGGCATTGCCAGCGGCATCGGAGTTGTCGTTCCCTGCGGGTGGGAAGTCACGGATCGAAGGCAAGCGGAGGGTGACGTGGCGGATGGGCTAATTGGTGTGGAGCAGGTGGCCTTGGGCACGTCGGCGGTGCTGAATTTGTATCACTACAAAGGGAACTGGTCCGCCGATGAGTTCTTGCAGAGTCAGGAGCAAGCTCTCGTTGCTGATGTTAAAACAGAAAAAGTCAGCGGCCGGAGTATGTCGTATAAGCGAAACAACAAGCAGGATATCGCAATCGATGGCGCGACGGGAACGCGCATCTGGGGCACAGGGAAGCAGAAGAAAACTCACAATGAGCTTTCTTTGCAGATGCTGACGTTCTCCGTGGGAACGGATTATTTTTCCATGCAATTCAGCTCCGGTCCTGATTATGCTCGCGATCACCGCGATGAGATCGAGCAGATATTCACTTCTGTCCATTCTTTCCCGTTGCGGCCTGAATCCGCTTCAGCACCAGAACAGAAGAAGCCCGCCTGGAAAGCTAGAGCATGGGCTGACTTTGCCGACGCTTTTGATATGTTCGACGACCTTCCGAAAGGTGATATAGGCTCTATCCTCTCCGGCTGCGATGCACACCCCGCGCATCCTCCTACAAGCGCGCAGCTTGAGCGCGCACGTGAAGATGTTCGACTTTTCAATGACTCCAACTCTCACCTTCATCTGGGAAACCTGTTGCATTCCAGCGGCGATTGCGCCGGCGGCTCCGTGGAGTTCATGTCCGCTGTTCAGATCAGTCCCCGCAACGCCGAGGCGGATCAGGAAGCTGCCCGCGTGTACCTGCCGATTATCCAGGAAGCCCTGGAAGAAACTTTGGCGAAGAAAGGGGATTTTCCTTCCTCCGAGCCGGGAAAACACAATGATCTTGATCGCGCCATTGCCGCGTGGGAAAGGGTTCTGGCCTATGGACAGAGCGGATACTCTGACAATTATGTGCATTCGCAGTTGGCCTCACTTTACGCACTGCAAAGGAATACACTCTTTGCGTTGTTTCATCTGGGCAATGCCGGATCTGAGGCACGCAATATAGATTTGCTCACGGACAAGACCGATGCGGATAAAAAGACTCTGGAGAATCTCACTGCACAGGCGCAGGCTGCCAAGGATGCCTTACTTAAAGATCCAACGGCGCAGAACAGAGTGCGTTACGCGGAGCTGGAGATGAGCTATGGGGATTTTGCCGGAGCGAGCGTGCAATGCCGATTGGCGCACAGGATTGACCCGCGCAATGTGAGCGCCGTTCAGTGCCTGACGCGCATAGCAGTTGCAATTGACGAGCAGGAAACTGCTATTGATTATGCACAGGAATGGCTTGCGCTTTCTCCCAATGCGCCCGAGGCTTATTTCCGGATTGCGGGCAGTTATCTGTGGGATCCCACGGATTTTCAGAAGGCGGCGCAAAATTTTGAAGCCTCAATCCGAAACTCTGGAAAGGAGCAAATGCCTCCCGCCATGCTGCAAGCGGCACAGGTATTCTGGCCCTATTCATACGAGAACGCGAAGCTATGGCCGGAAGCCGCCAAGGCCTACGATGATGTCGTCCGTGTATTTCCGTCGGAAGCACACGTTTTGAACAGCGCCGCATGGTTCTATGCAACGACCAAATCGCCGCAGCGCAATCCTAAAAAAGCTCTCGATTACGCCACTCGCGCTGTTGCGGCAGCGCCTACTGATGCCAACATCATGGATACGCTGGCCGAAGCCTACTTCATCAATGGCCGCATTGACTCCGCCGTCGCCACCGAGCAAAAAGCTCTTGCTCTGGCGCCTGATAACGTGGAGATTCAGGCGCAGATCAAGCGATTCAAACAGGCCAAGCAGGCCAATCAGAACCGAAAGCCACAGCCGCCGCACGCAAAGTAAAGGCAACCGAAGCAATGGCAAAGGAGATACGAGATGGCAAAGCGCGTTTATAACGCAATCGAATATGAAGCTAGAAAAGTTCGCTGTGTGTGCCAATTCGCATCAGAATTAGGCTAGGAGGGTTTTCGATTTTTGTATAGACGAGAAGCAAATCCGGCCGCAGATGGCACTCGCGAAAGCCGTCCATATCTCCAGTGAGGGAATGATCCTTCAACTTCGGATCGAGCTGCTGATCGATGGCCAACCTATCCAGTACGGCGGAAAGCAGCGTCTCAAGATCATTGCGATATCGAGGACTGGATTGCAGCTTTTTGAAATCCCGCTTGAACTGGCGAGTCCAATCAATCTTCCGCATTCAATTGATCCATCAACTTTCGGACGCTAGGGGCCGTAGGCAGACCCCCTTGCCGGACCTCTTCCATCGCCGCTCTGGTCACTGCGTTGGGAACCCGCACCTCGAAAGGAAGAGCCTTCTCGGCAGCAATGCGCTTCAGGAGCAGGCGCACTACGTCAGAAAAACTCAAACCCATCGCATCCAGAGTCTTGGCAGCTTTTGTTTTTAGCTTCTGATCCACGCGGACGTGAATCATCGCAGTCGCATTTGGCATCGTGGCGCTCATGGATACATTGTATACCAGATGAGACTTATCTACAAAAAGCGAAAAATGCTCTGCTACTTCCCAACACCGTGGCACTTCTTGTACTTCTTGCCGCTGCCGCAGGGGCAGGGGTCGTTGCGGCCTACCTTTTCACCGGTGCGGCGCTGCATGGTCTGGCTTGCGTCACTGCCCGAGCGGCTGGCAGCTTCCAGTTCGCGCTGCTTCTTGCGCTGAAATTCTTTTTCCAGAGCGTCGATGGTCGTCGAGGGCTGGCGCGTGGAGATTGAAATCTCGCGCGGTGCAGCATCCAGCGTCATCGGCTCTTCGGCGCTCGCCACAGGCGGCGCTTTGGGAACCGCGCGATTCGTCCGCGGCAGCCCATCCGCCGGCTGACCATCGGGTCCAAGAATCTGCATCCGGAAGAGGAAGCGAACGGTGTCTTCCTGGAACTTGAGCATCATCGCCTCGAACATATCGTAGGACTCGCTCTTGTACTCGACGAGCGGATCTTTCTGCGCATAGCCGCGCAGATGGATGCCCTCTTTCAGGTGGTCCATCGAGAGCAGATGATCCTTCCACAGCCCGTCGATCACGCTCAACATTACCATGCGCTCGTGATAGCGCATCGTCGGCGAACTGAGAATCCTCTCCTTCGCTTCGTACTCGTGTTTCAGCCTGTCGAAGATCGCATCACCCAGCTCATGACGGCTGATGCCGAAGGGCTGCGTTCCGACCGCGCCGATATTCAGTGAAGAATAATTCAGTCCGAAGTGGTCAACGAGCTTCGCGTCCAGGCCCTTCAAATCCCACTGATCGGGATGCAGTTTTTCTCCGGCAAATTCATCGAGGATTCCGCTCAGGATTCCGCCGACATAATCTTCGAGAATCAGCTCTTTTTGCTCCACGCCCTCCAGCAACTGCCGCCGCAGCCCGTAGACCGCCTCACGCTGCTTGTTCATCACGTCGTCATATTCGAGCAGATGTTTGCGGCTCTCGAAGTTCTGCGCTTCGACTGCCTTCTGCGCGCCTTCGATGCGCTTGGAGATCATCTTCGATTCAATGGGCACGCCTTCTTCCATGCCCAGCCGCTCCAGCAGCGTTGAAACCCACTGCTTGGCGAAGATGCGCATCAGATCGTCTTCCAGCGAGAGATAAAAACGCGACGCGCCGGGATCGCCCTGGCGGCCAGCGCGCCCGCGCAACTGATTGTCAATGCGCCGCGACTCGTGCCGCTCCGTGCCCAGGATAAAGAGTCCGCCCGCTGCGATCACCTGCTCGTGATCCTCTCGCGCCTTCTCGGCGTGAACCTTATAGACCTCGGCCCACTCCGGCTCGGCGATCTCGAACTCCTGGCCCTGATAGTAGAAGCGCAAAAATCCCGGCGGCGCCATCGGATTGATCGCGCCCTCGTTGGCGCTGATCGCGCGCGCCTTGTTCTTCTTCGCCAGCTCTTGCCGAGCCATGAAATCGGGATTGCCGCCCAGCAGAATATCGGTGCCGCGTCCAGCCATGTTGGTGGCGATGGTCACCGTGCCGGAGCGTCCCGCCTGGGCCACGTACTCGGCCTCACGTTCGTGATGCTTGGCGTTCAACACCACGTGCGGAATTTTATTGCGCGTCAGAATTGCGGAGAGCCTCTCGGATTTTTCAATCGAAACCGTACCCACCAGCACCGGCTGTCCCGTCTCGTGAAGTTTGCCAATGTCGTCCGCCGCGGCCTTGAACTTTTCTTTCTCCGTGCGGAAGACGACGTCGGGATTTTCCAGCCGCAGCATCGGTTTATTGGTCGGAATTACCACAATCTCCAGCTTGTAAATCTTTTCAAACTCCGCCGCTTCCGTCTCAGCCGTGCCTGTCATGCCGGACAATTTCTGATAAAGCCGAAAATAATTCTGAAAGGTAATCGTGGCCAGCGTCTGATCTTCCTTGCGAATCGTTACGCCCTCTTTGGCTTCGATGGATTGATGCAGCCCATCGCTCCAGCGGCGTCCGGGCATCAGGCGGCCAGTGAAGGTATCGACGATGATAACTTCGCCTTCCTTGACCACGTACTCCACGTCGCGCTTGTAGAGCGCGTGCGCCTTGATCGCCGTCTCGACGTAGTGCTTCATCTCCCAGTTTTCGGCGTCTGCGATGTTTCCGATGCCGAGCAGTTTTTCAATCGTCACCCAGCCGTCGTCGGTCACGCCAATTGTGCGCTGCTTCTCATCGACGATGTAATCGCCGGTCAAGTACTTCTGTCCCTCGGCAAGATTCAGACCCAACTCCGCGACGCGCTTGGTGTCGCTGGCTTCAATCTCCTCGCCCTGCACCAGTTGCGGAATAATCTTCCGCGCCCGCGCATATTTGTCCGTCGTCTGATCGGTCGGACCGGAGATAATCAGCGGAGTCCGCGCCTCGTCGATCAGGATCGAATCCACTTCATCGACGATGGCGTAGTAGTGCCCGCGCTGCACGCAATCTTTTATCTCAAATTTCATATTGTCGCGCAGATAGTCGAAGCCGAATTCGTTGTTAGTCCCGTAAGTGATGTCGGCGGCGTAGGCGGCTCTGCGCTCGTCGTCGCTGAGGTCGTGAACGATGACACCGACGCTCAGCCCCAGAAATTCGTAGATCTTTCCCATCCACTCGGCGTCGCGCTTGGCCAGATAATCGTTCACCGTGACCACGTGGACGCCGTGCCCGGCCAGCGCATTCAGATAGCAGGCTAGGGTCGCCACCAGCGTCTTGCCTTCACCGGTCTTCATCTCTGAGATTTTGCCGGAGTGCAGCACCATGCCGCCGATCAACTGCACATCGAAGTGGCGCATCTGTACCGAGCGCCAACCGGCCTCGCGCACCACGGCAAAGGCCTCGGGCAGAACCTCGTCCAGCGCCTCTTTCTCAGCGGCCTTGCGTTCGTCCTTGTGCTCCGCGTCGTCAGGAATCTCTTTGAGCCGCTCGGCAATCCGCTCCCGGAACTCGACGGTCTTGGCGCGCAACTCATCGTCGGTAAGTTTTTTCGTGTCGTCTTCCAAAGCGTTGATCAGCGCCACCATCGGCATCAAACGCTTGATCAGACGCTCGTTCGCAGTTCCAAAAATCTTCGTTAAAGCCTTATCAAAAAACACAGGAATCTCCGTTTACCAGTGTAAATGCTGAGGGTTGCGAATGGTTTTACAAAGCCCATCCGACGAACAATGGATTGGTGCCCCACCCTCGCCGCGTTTTTGTGTTTGCGGCTAGGGTGGGATACCACGAACCCCGCTGCCTCAAAGCCTTAACACCAGCCGGTCAACCGGTTCGCCGCGCCGAATCCGTTTGAGTTGCCGGTTGAGTTGATTATTCAGACTCTCCGGATCGCCCTCGTCGTCCTCATCAGCATCTACGTCCTGTTTCTCTTCCAAAACATGAGCAACGCTGGGCCGGTGAAAAACCTGCATGAAAAGCAGAGCCATTCCCATTGCCGCGGAAGACGGACAAAATCCGGGATTCTTTTTTCCAAGCCGTTTGTTGCGCCGCCATAAGGCGCGGCGCAGTTGGTAGTGAACGAGAATGGCAACAATGGCCAGAATAGGCGCATTGACGGCAATGGAGCTTAAAACAGAGAGAAGATCGATGTGCATGAGCACCCCTCACAAATCGCAGGCAGAACTTTACGAATGAATAAGCCGCGACCGCACAACAGCCGAAGCTGCTCTGCAAAGCCGGACCAGTTTTGAGTGAATTAAGCGAGCTGGAAGGGTGGCGGGCGCTGGAAGAGCGTGGGCAGCGCCGGTGCGTCAGGCGCGCGGCCAACGTACTCATAGGCCAGCGGCGCGAAGAGGGTGAGAGGCGAGATGATCCCAACGAAGAGAAGCGGCAGAACTGCCAGCCAATCCACGCCGCCGGAATGGTCGTGCGGGATCAGCATACAGACAAGCGCAAATCCGACTGCGATTGCCGCAATCAAGAGCCACGCGCGCCGCTGCCGATGCTGAGTCATCGTTGTGCTTCTCTTGTCTGGAAGTATATCGGATCGCAGTCAAGCCCTCAAGCCAACCACACAACCTCGTACAATGGAAGTGGACGCCTCCTCCACGCATGGCCGACGAAGAACAAAAAAAGCCGCAAAAGCCCGATGAAGACCCCGTCGGCAAGGTCTACGACTCCCGGCTGATGCGTCGGCTCGGCCATTATCTGCGCCCCTACTGGTGGCAGACCGCCGTCTCCACGCTCGCCATCTCGCTCAAATCCATCTGCGATGTCACCGGCCCCTACCTCGTGATGGTGGCCATCGACCGCTATTTTCCCGCCGACTCGCGTTCGCCGCTGGGCAACAATCTGCTGGCGCAAACGCTGGGCGCAACCAACTGGCTCACCCGCCGCCTGCCCGCCGATCCGCTTCAGGGCATCAACAGATTGGTCGAGATTTATCTCGCCGTGCTGCTCTGCGCTTACCTGTTCCAATTCATCCAGACCTACCTGATGCAGTGGACCGGCCAGAAGCTGATGTTCGATCTGCGCCGCGAAATCTTTCGCCATATGCAGCGGATGCACATCGGCTTCTTTGACGCGCATCCGGTGGGCCGCCTGGTCACGCGCCTCACCTCTGACGTGGACGCCATCAACGAAATGTTCACCGCCGGCGTGCTGGCCATGGTGGACGACTCTCTCAACCTCACCGTGATGGCCATCCTGATGCTCAAGATCAACTGGCGTCTGGCGCTCTGGGCCTTTGCCGTTCTGCCTCTCATCTACGTGGTCACCAGCATCTTTCGCGTACACGTCCGCGCCAGCTTCCGCCGCGTCCGCGCCGCCATCGGCCGCATCAACAGCGTGGTGCAGGAACACATCTCCGGCATGAGCGTGGTGCAGCTCTTCAACCGCGAGCAGCGCGCCTACGACGACTTCGAGCAAGTCAACCGCCAGCACATGGTCGCCTTCAAGGACACCATCTTCGCCTACGCGCTCTTTTATCCGGCTGTCGATCTGCTCAGTGCCGTGGCCATCGCGCTGGTAGTCTGGCGCGGCGGCTTCGGCGTGCTCTCCGGCGTGGTCACCATCGGCGTGCTCAATATGTTCATCCAGTATTCGCTGCGCTTCTGGCGGCCCATTCAGGACATGAGCGACAAGTACAACATCCTGCAATCGGCGATGGCCGCCAGTGAGCGCATCTTCAAGCTGCTCGACACCGAGCCGGAGATTGTCTCGCCCGCCGATCCACTTCCCGGCGACGGCAGCAACCGCATCGAGTTCCGCCACGTCTGGTTCACCTATCAAAAGCTGACTGATGAGCAACAGGCGGCTGTCAATGCTGCTGTGAGCATTTTTGAGACACACGCTTTGAAAGGGCACGACTTCGGTCGTGCCGATGAATCGTCAAATATGATTGGGGCTTTAGCCCCTGCGGGAAATCTCTCCGCCATCCCCAACATTGAATGGATTCTCAAGGACGTTTCTTTCACCGTCGAGCCGGGGCAGACAGTGGCCATCGTCGGCCACACCGGCGCGGGCAAGACCACACTCACCAGCCTGATGATGCGCTTCTACGATGTGACCGCCGGACAAATCCTCATCGACGGCATCGACCTTCGCCAACACGATCTAACCGCGCTACGCCAGCACTTCGCCGTTGTCTTGCAAGATCCGTTTCTCTTTACCGGAACGCTGGCCGAGAATATTCGCTTCGGCAACGAAGCCATCACTGAAGCTGATCTGCGTCAGGCGGCGGGCGACGTGAATGTACTCGATTTTATCGAGAGCCTGCCGGGAAAATTCGCTGAGCCGGTTCGCGAGCGCGGCAACTCGCTCTCGACAGGCCAGAAGCAGCTCATCAACTTTGCCCGCGCGCTGGCCTACAATCCGCGCATTCTCATCCTCGACGAAGCCACATCGAGCGTCGATACCGACACCGAACTGCGCATTCGCGGCGCATTGGAGCGCATGGTCGAGGGCCGCACAAGCGTTTTGATCGCACACCGCCTCTCAACCATACAACGCGCCGAGACGATCCTGGTGATGCACCGCGGCCAGTTGCGCGAGAGCGGCACACACCAGCAACTGCTCGCGCAGCACGGCCTCTACTGGAAGCTCTACCAGCTTCAGTACAAGGATCAGGAGTTATCCGCCAATGGGATAAACGCAGCCGCTCACACCCAGCAAGCTCCGATCTCTGCCGTGTGATGCGCGGGATTTCATCAGGAAAGCATACGAGACAGCCATAAGAGTCAACCGGCGCGCTATTCCGGGACTGTCGGTTGAATCGGAACCGGAGTGTTCGTAATTGCGGGTTTGACAGAGGCCGCTGGTTTGGCCGGGGCGCGTTGCGGAGTCAGCACTGTTTTTACAGGCGATTTTGCTCCGACAGCCGGCAGCAGTTCATTCTTGACAACGGCTTGCGCAGGCGGCTTGGGCGCTCCAACGGAGGCATCCACAGGCGCAGGCAGATTAGCCGCGCCAATATTGGTCCCCGTCTTGACTGCGCCCATTATCTTTGACGGAGCGATCACCGGCTTAACTGCGCCTTCGATTGAGACTGGCGCAAGCGGCGCGGAAAAGGCCGGTTTAATCAGCGTCCTTTTTTTAGGCGCGACCGGAGTTTGCTGCACAGCAGCCGTGGGCGCTGGCGGCGCCGGCGGGGTAGCTGCTTGCACAGCCGTAGCTTGAATAGCGGGCGGTCTGGAGGGCACGATCGGCGCTGGAGGTGTTGAATTTGGTTTGGCCGCAGCTTCGGCTGCTCTCACTTTGACGGGGCGCGGCGGAGGCAGTTGCGTGGGCAACTGGGGCTGCGCGCTCTCGGAGATATTCAGCGCGGGATTCTCTGCTGAATCAGCGAGAAACTTCTCATCGTCTTTGCCGTTGATGGCGGAGCGCATCCAATCCATCCAGATAGGCAGCGCTGCTCGTGCTCCGGTTTCTTTGACGCCCAGCGACTCGCGGCTGTCAAAGCCCACCCAGACGCCGCAGGTGACCGACGGAGAGAAGCCGAGAAACCATGCGTCCGTATACTCGCTGGTAGTGCCCGTCTTGCCGCCAAGCGGGTGTTTCAGTTGCGCCGCCGCCGCGCCGGTGCCCTTCTGGGTGACGGCCTTCAGCAGCGTCATCATGGTACGCGCTGTCTGCTGGTCGATCACTTCCTTCACCGCGGGAGGATCCTCCCACAGCGTAACGCCGTCGGCATTCGAGACCTTTTTGATCAGTCTCGGCTGCACACGAATCCCGTCGTTGGGAAAGACCGCGTAGCTGGCCACCTGTTCTTCCAACGTAATCTCCACCGCGCCCAAAGCCACCGGCAGGTAAGCGGGAATGTTCGATGTCACGCCGAATCGGTGGGCCACCTCGATGACATTCTGAATTCCCACGTGAGCAGCCAGCTTGAGAGCGGGTATATTGCGCGACTCGGCAAAGGCGTCGAGCAGCGTCATCGTGCCTTTGTAGTCGTCTTCATAATTGTGCGGAGTGTAGCTGCCGAAGCTGACCGGCCCATCGACAATCGTATCTGTGGGCTTGGCGCCGTCCAAAACCGCCGCCGTGTAAACGTAGGGCTTGAAGCTGGAGCCGGTCTGCCGCTCGGCCTCTGTGGCCCGGTTGAATTGCGAGAGCGCGTAATCGCGTCCGCCCACCATTGCCAGCACGTCGCCGCTGGTGTTGCTGATGGCCAGCAACGCTCCCTGAGCGCCGGAGTCCTGCTCCAGCGAGGCCAGCATCCGCGTTTTGCCCGAGGTGTCCGCCGTTGCGCTGATCAGATGGACGTAAATGATGTCACCGGGCTCGACCAGCGCTTTTGACGATTGCTGTCCCGTCCACTTCCAATCCTCCGGCAGAATCACAATCTCGTCATTGCCCACATGAGCATGAATCTCCGCTGGCAGCACGCTGGTCACTACGGCGTGCGCATAATCCCCTGGTCCGTACTCCATCGCCCAGTCGGGATGTTTGTAATCTTCAATCGGAACGCCGCTGGAGAGCGCGTTGTCCAGCTTGCCAACCCAGCCGCGCCGCCGCTCATAGACGGCCAAACCATCGGCTACTGCGCGATTTGCGGTTTGCTGCAAATCCAGATCGAGCGTGGTTTCCACCTTCAGGCCGGCCTCATGCACCTGCTCCGTGCCAAAGCGTTTTTCCAGCTCTTGCCTGACCTCCTCCTGAAACCACGGAGCCACGGGAGTCTCCGGCTTGGCGATATGAAGCCCAAGCGGAGCGTTGCGCGCCTGCTCGGCCCGCGCGTGCGTGATCACGTGGTCCAACTCCATCTCGGTGAGTACCAGGTTGCGCCTCTTCAGCGCCTTCTCCGGCGCAAGCAGCGGCGAAAAGGCCACCGGACCCTTGGGCAATCCGGCCAGAAGAGCGGCTTCGGTCAGCGTCAGGTCTTTGGCGTGTTTGCTGAAGAAAAACTGCGATGCGGCCTCAAAGCCGTACATCCCGTGGCCCAGGTAAATCTGGTTTCCATAAAGAGTGAAGATCTGCTCCTTGGTGAAGGAGCGCTCGATCTGAATGGCCAGATAGGCCTCTTGCAGCTTGCGCGTCGGAGTGCGCTCACTCGATAGAAATAAATTGCGCGCCAACTGCATGGTCAGCGTGGATGCGCCCTGAGCGCGCCCGTGACTGCGAATGTCATACCAAACCGCGCCGATCACGCGAAAGACATTGATGCCCCAGTGCGACTCGAAGCTCTTGTCTTCAATCGAGATCACGGCTTGGCGCAGCACTGGCGCAAAATCGTTATAGGCCACCACCTCGCGCCGCTCCAGCGCGAAGGAGCCGATCACGCGGCCTTTTTGATCGAATAGCTCGGTCTTCGTCGAAGGCCGGTAGCGCTCCAGATCGTGAATCTGCGGCAGATCGGCCGAGTAAACCAATGTAAGTCCGGCCAGCGAGCCGGTTATCACTGCCAATAGAATCAATGCAATGAGCGCAACTTTTCCTGCCAGCTTTCGTCGGCGCGGCGGAGGAACGTACTGTTCTTCAAGCCGACGCTTCCTGGCCAGTTCCAGTGGATCAAACGATTCAGTTGGGCGGTAGCTCAAGCGATTCCGGCCTCGTGGTATTTCTCCCGATTATAGTGGAGAAATCAAAAAGCCTGCCAGTAGCAATCGCTGCGCGCGCAGAGCTTCCGAACGTCATGTTCGCACAGATCGAATCACTTAGGGAAAAGTTTGAATCTCAATCACCGCTCAACTATTTTTCGCCTTCAGCAGTTCAATTGCCTTGAGCAGAGGCTCGTCGCTCTTCGCAGGCGGCGCGGTTTCCTCTTCTTCTTCCTCTTCGCTCACGGCCGGTCCCACCTGCACCGTCGGCATCACCGCTTCGTCTTGAATCTTCTTGCCGGCTGCGTTCTGATACTTGGCCACAGTCAGCAGTAGCGCCGCTCCGTCGGGTAGCTGGATGGTCTTCTGCACTGAACCCAATCCAAAGCTCCGCTCACCCACCACATCACCGCGTCCCGCATCCTCAATTGCCGCGGCTGTCAGCTCCGCCGGTCCGTAGGTGCCGCGATTGATAATCACTGCCAGCGGCGCAGTAGTGATAAATTTAGCCGGATCGGCGGCGAAGGTTTGACGGGGAACCGTTTGGCCGACGAGCGTGGCCAGCGTACCCTGCTTCACAAAAAAGTTAGCCAGCCGCACACCCTGCTCGGCGTCGCCGCCGGCTGAGTCGCGCAGGTCCAGCAACACCTTGCGCCCCGGAGCCGCCTTGAGCCGCGCGGCGATCTCGTTCACGCGAGCGGCGGTCAGCGCACCCGGCTTCAGATAAAGAATCGTCGCGCCCTCATACTGCTGCTCGTCCAGCGCGGGCTGACCGTAGATCGAGCGTGTCAAAGTTATCTTCTCCGGTTCGGGCTTGCCCGGGCGCACCACAGAAAGGACCACTGTGCTCCCCGGCTTCCCCTCCAGCATCAGCCGGATCATTGCCAGCGATAGTTCGCGCGTCGATTGATCGCCAATCGATTCGATCACGTCGCCGTCGGCCACATGTTCCTTATCAGCGGCAGAGCCGGGCAGCACGCTCACCACCACAGCGTAGCCATAGCGTTTGGAGGCGACGATGCCCACCTGTGCCGCGACCGCCGCCATCCCGCGCTCCTTGTAAATTGTGTATTCGGCCGGGGTCAGGTAGCTGGAGTCGGCGTCCAGGCTCTCCAGCAGTCCATGCAGCGCGCCTGTCGTCACGTCGTTGATATTCGGCGGGGTAACGTAGTCGGTCTGAATCTTTTCCAGCACTTGGCGGTAGACATTGGTCTGGCGATAGGCGCCATCCTGCTGGCTCCCGGCGCGAACATTCAACATACCAAATTCGCCCAGCACAAAGCCGGAGAAGAGAGCAAGGCAGATCGCTATTGAAAGCACGAAGACAAATCGCTGGAAAAATCGCGTCACACACACCACCGGGCCGGCCCTTTGGGGAAACAGGCCGCGCATCCTTATAGACGCAATCATAGCGCAATAGGCGCGCGCCGTCCTCTAATCCAAGTTTCCTGTCTCTGCAATAATCCCTGTATGCTCATCCTCGCCTCAGCCTCCCCGCGCCGCCGCGAACTCCTCGCGCAGGCCGGCTACACTTTTGAGGTTCATCCCGCCGACATTTCCGAAGACCCCAGCCCCAACGAAGATCCTATTGCCTACGTCACCCGACTCGCCCGCGAAAAAGCCCAGGCAGTTTACAACGAACTTTCCCAGTCCTCTGCCAGTTTCGCGGATACGCTCACCGTCCTCGGCGCGGACACTACTGTAACTCTCGACAACCAAATCCTCGGCAAACCCTCCGACGCTACCGACGCCGCCCGTATGCTCCGTCTGCTCTCCGGTCGCGCTCATCGCGTCATCACCGGCATTGCCTTGGTCAGCGCGACTTCAACCCAGGTCGCCGCAGAAGTCACGACCGTCAACTTTCTCACCCTCTCCGATGAAGAGATCGAAGCCTACATCGCCACTGGCGAACCTATGGACAAAGCTGGAGCATACGCCATCCAGGGCCGCGCCGCCCGCTGGATTCCCCGCATCGAAGGCTGTTACTTCAACGTAGTAGGACTTCCCACTGCTCTCGTCTCCTCGCTTCTCAGCGGCAGGAAATAGTCTGCAACGCAAAAATCAGGCCGATTACTCGAATTTCAAATTATGGTATAGCCCTGCCTGTATGTTGTTGCAAAAGTCCTTGATTCTCGCAGTTGTTTTAATTATGTGCAAGGAAAGAGGGCCGAAAATAAATATCGAACGAATCTCAGAAAAGAACATTCTTCGATTTGTTCGCCGTTCGATGATGCAAGTGGCCGGGACGGCGTCAAGTGTCAAGATAAACGCCAAAGTACGGCGCTCTTGACCCCGTCCCGGCCACCAGAGGGAGACTCTGCGCGCGAATTGAAAAAACGCGTTTGACAAAGCCGACGCTGTCATACATGGGGTATACGCAAACTGCCGACCAAAGGGAGGCGTCCGCCTGGACGGTCAGTCCCTCAAGCGGCGTTCTCGACGCGAGCCAGCATCGGCGCGCTCAACTGCTGGCGGAGGCTGCCGGCGAGATCCGCCACGACGCGCATCCGTTCGGCAATCGGAGCCGGCACTTCGCTGCCGTTCATCGCCAGTTGCGAGTGCAGCAGGAGTCCGGCGACGGTGGATTTCAGTTCGGTTTCGATGGCCACGGCGGCGGCGCGGCGGGCCAGCGACTGCTCGCGCTCACGGCGGTGCAGCGCGGAGCGAATCTCGCGAACCAGACGAGCCGCTCCCGATAGCGCGAAGTTAATCTGCAAGGGAATCGCCAGACTGGCGTGCTCCCAGATAGCCTCGGCGGAGGCCGGATCGCACTCGGCCATCGTCTCGTCGATCACCACGGCGGCATACTCGCGGCGGCGCAGCGCGGCCAGCGCGGCCTTGCGTCCGTCGGCTACCTCAATCTCCATGCCCAGTTGCGTTGCTACAACAGCCGCGCAGTTGCGGGCGCCTTCAACACCAGTCACTATCAAAATACTCATTTCCAGCTCCTTTGGCCTGTTCCGTTAGCCTGTTCCGTTGGCTCGCCCGGCACTCCTGCCGGCTCCGAATGTGATCCCCGCAGGTCATCTTCCCGCTTAGGGCCTGTGATCTGTCCCGTAATTGTGCTATCGGCGTAATCTGTCCCGGCTTGAGCCTGAACGATTATTCTTCCCGAAGCGGGTCGGCGATGCCATATTCCTTCAGCTTGCGGTAGAGGGTGGTCTTGCCGATTCCCAGCAGCTTGGCCGCCTGCAGCTTGTCGCCGTTCAGGGTGCGAATGGCTCCCAGAATCGCCTGACGCTCCAGGTCCGCCAGCGTGGTCAACTGCGGCGCGTCGCCCTCGGCTGCCGGCTCGCCGACGACGACCGAACGCCGCGCCTCCAGACCCTGCTGCTGAAGCTGCGTGGGCAGGTCGCCCAGGTGCAGGATGGGACCGCTCGAAAGCGCGCAGGCCCGTTCGATTGAATTCTCCAACTCCCGCACATTTCCCGGCCAGTCGTGGCGCATCATGGTGCGCAGCGCCTCGTCGCTCAGCGTGAACTTGACGCCGTGCTCGCGGCTGATGTGGTCGAGGAAGTGCGCGGCCAGCAACGGAATATCTTCGCGGCGGTCGCGCAGCGCGGGCAGCCGGAGATTGACGACGTTGAGCCGGTAGAAGAGATCCTTGCGGAAGCTGCCCTTTTCGACCATTACCGCCAGATCGCGGTTGGTGGCGGCGACGATGCGCGCCTTGATGGGAATCCGATGGGTTGCGCCGACCGGGCGGACCTCTTTTTCCTGCAAGGCGCGCAGCAGCTTGGCCTGCAAATCGAGCGAGAGTTCGCCTATCTCGTCGAGAAAGACCGTGCCCCCCTCGGCTGAGACCAGCAATCCATCCTTTGCGCGGTTGGCTCCGGTGAAGGCGCCCTTCACGTAGCCGAAGAGTTCGCTCTCGATCAGCGTCGGCACCAGCGAGCCGCAATCGACAGGTAGGAAGGGCTTTTGCGAGTTTGGACCGTAGGCGTGGATGGTGCGCGCCACCAGCTCCTTGCCGGTGCCGCTCTCGCCCAGAATCAGAACCGGATGGGAGCTTTGCGCCACTTTGGACAAGATGCGATAGAGCTTCTCCATCTCGCCGGAGCGGCCGATCATCGCGCCCAAACCTTGACTGAGACGGAGGCGCTCGCGCAACTGGCGCGTGGCGGTGTCGGTGACCAGCGAGGAGGCAGCGCGCTCCAGCACTGTTGAAAGCTCGTCAATCGCGAAGGGCTTGGCGAGGTAGTCGCAGGCTCCGCAGCGCATCGCCTCGACGGCAGCGTTGACCGAGCCTGAGGCGGTCATGGCGATGACCGCGGTCTGGGGGTAGAGGAGCTTGACCTCGCTGACCATCTCCAGACCTTGATTGTTGCCGGCAGGAAGGTTGACCAGCAGGATGTCGGCGGTCGAGCCGCGCAGCATACTGCGCGCCTGTGTCATATCGCCGGTGCTTTCGACCGCATAGCCCAGGCTCGCGGCGATCTCGGCGCAGGCCGAGCGGACCGCCGTGTCGGCGTCGACCACCAGCAGATGCAGGCGAACCGGCGCTTCCGCGAATTGGGGGGGGATAAAATCCATGGCCCTCGTATTCAGAACTGTTTCGAGCATTGTAATTGCCTCACGCGCTAAATGGGTGAACTGCTTTTGTGGTTGATGCCGATCCAGGAGTTTTCTTTGGTCAGCTTGCCGTTAAAAATCCGCTTGTTCGCTTGTCCTATCTGTACTGCTACTTCAATTTGTTCAATTCGTTGCGGGTGCCCCACCCTCACCGCGTCTTTGTTTTTGCGGCTAGGGTGGGATACCATGCGCTCCTGCTCAGCGGCTTCGGAGCGGCAGCGTGATCTCGAAGCGCGCGCCGCGCGGCGAGCGATTGGCGGCATGGATGCTGCCTCCGGCGGCCTCGACGATGGAGCGGGTGATGGAGAGGCCCAGTCCGCGATGCCCGGCCTGCTGCGGGTATTGTTTGTTGGCGTTGGTGGAGTAGCCGGAGTCGAAGATCTTCTCCAGCGCATTCGCGGGGATGCCCGGCCCGTCGTCCTCGACGGTCAGCGTCAAGCTGTCTTTTGCCGGGTTCTCGCCGAGGCTGAGCCGTATGCTGCCGCCCTCCGGCATCGCTTCGGCGGCGTTCTTCACCAGGTTGACCAGAATCCGGGTCAGCTCCTCGCCGTTCATCTGCACCGGCAAGGCGCCGCACTTCGCGTCCACGGTGAGGCTAATCGCGGCTCCGGCCAGAGCGGCCAGCAGATTGCGATTGGCCAAGAGTTCCGCGGCCAGATTGTTGATTGGCGCGGCGGGCATCAGATCCCAGCGGCGGGCGCGCTCCGGTCTGACCGCGCCCAGCGGTGCGCTTCCCGGTTCGCTGCCCATGCGAGGAAGGCCCACAGCTGCTCCCAGCCTCAGATCGAGCGACAGCAGCTTCTCCACCAGACGGCGGCTGGCCGAGGCCACCAGACGGAGTTCACTGGCGTAGTGAGTGTACGAGGAGTACAGCACCCCCGGCTCCTCTAATAGGTCGCAGTAGAGTCCCAGAGCCGTGACCATATTCCTTGCGTCGTGGGCCACCTCTGCAAGACTCTCGCCTTCGCCGCGCAGATTGGCCAGCGTCTCGACGACCGCCTCAACCCGCTGGCGTTCTTTTCCGGCCACCCCGGTTCCGGTTGCTCCCATGGTCGCCAGCCCCGCTGCCGCCGGCCCGATCTCATTGATTCCTTCGTTGATCTCCGCGACTCCCGCTACTTGTGCTGTCTGCTGCTGCATGATCCGCCTCGTTTCGTGGTCCCTATTCCCTATTCCCTAATCCCTTAGTCCCTTAGTTCCTAGTCCCTTAGTCCCTAGTCCAGGCTCTTCAGCCCTTCCCGATTCTGCCCAAGGTGTTGGAAACTGTCCTCTTCTATTACACGTGGCGTGCCAAACTAGGACAGCCGGATTAAGTTCCTAATGAGGGAAGGAGTTAGTGTATGAATTCGGTACAGCCCAGTTTGAAGCGAAGTTTCGCTTTTTCTCCCAAAATGGAACGGGCCTCTCTCTGAAAAATTGATTAACTCTATTTATTTCAATTAATTAAAGCGAGATTCCTGTTTCGGAGTAGATGATTAGAGTTTTCCCATCCTGGAATCGGCGAGAATCTGCCCCGCGCAAGCCCCCTCCCGTACAATCTCTTCATGACAGATTTCTATCGTCCCGGCGGCAGGACGCCGCTTGAGCTTCGCCCTCTCACCCTCACTCCCGGCTTTGTCCAGACCGCCGAAGGCTCGGTGCTGGTCTCTTTGGGCAACACGCGCGTGCTCGCCTGCGCCACTATCGAGCAGGGCGTTCCCGGCTGGCTGCGCAACGCGGGCCGCGGCTGGGTGACGGCGGAGTACTCGATGCTGCCGCGAGCAACCCTAACCCGCACGCCGCGCGAGAGCGAGCGGGGCAAGATCGGCGGGCGCACCCATGAGATTCAGCGCCTCATTGGCCGCAGCTTGCGCTCGGTGGTGGACATGAAGGCGCTGGGCGAGCGCACGGTGATTCTTGACTGCGACGTGATTCAGGCCGACGGCGGCACGCGGACTGCTGCCATCACCGGCGCAGCGGTCGCTCTGGCGCTGGCGTTGAATGCGCTGGTCGCCGCCGGAACGCTGAAGGCCTCGCCGCTGAAGCAACTGGTGGCTGCCACCTCGGTCGGCATCGTCAGCGGCGCGCCTCTGCTCGATCTCTGTTATGAAGAAGACTCACAGGCCGAGGTGGACATGAATGTGGTGATGACCGCCGACGGCGGCCTCATCGAGACGCAGGCGACAGCCGAGAAGGGCAGCTTCTCGCGCCGCCAGTTGAATGAACTGGTCGATCTGGCCGAGGCCGGCCTGAAAGAGATCTTCGCCGCACAGCGGCTGGTGTTGGGGATGTAGTGCTTCAAACATTTCTTTGCTAAAACATCTCCGGCACTGTATGAAATGCGATGCGCGTCGGCGCGGCCTTGAATGCGGTCAACATCGTCGCCGGGGCCAGCGTGCTCATGCCGTATTTATTGTTCAGCCCATCCATTGCCGCGAGCAGGCGCACGCGGTTTTGCTCCTCCTCCGACCCGTCAAACAAATTCAAAGAATGCAGCCGGTCGGGCACCAGGCCATTCAAGTGAACGCCGATGAAATAGGGCCGGTCATACTGAGGGCCTGATGGCCGCTCGGCCCACAAACGGCTCAGCGCGGCAATCAGCGTCAGATTGTCCTGGCACTCCGAGAGGCGCAGTTCCGCCTTCCATCCCCGCGTGGGCATACCATAAGTACTCACCGGCTTTTTCTCGCTGTGCGGAATCTTGAAGCCAATCGCCAGCCCGATGCTGCTCGCCCACAATCTCTCCGCTCGCAGCCGCATCGCCGCCTTGTGCAGCAGTTTGTGCGCCACCGCCCAGGCCTTCTCCGGCGTGCGCATCTCCGGCGCCAGAACGTGCTGGTGGCTCATCGACTTCTGATGCTCGGCCTCGTCCATATCGAAGTCTTCGCCGCGCAGCCAGTGCCAAAGCCGCTCACCCAGCACCGAGCCCCACACCTCGCCGGAGCGGTCGCAATCGAGCGCCATCAGTTGATCCATCGTTTGAATGCCACGCTCGTTCAGCCGCTTCTCCATGCGCGCGCCGATCCCCGGCAGGTCGCGCAGCTTGAGCTGCCGCAGCGCCTCCGGCAGAATATCCGGCGTCAGCGCCACCAGCCCATCCGGCTTCTCCATGTCGCCGGCCACTTTGGCCAGATAGCGGTTCGTCGCCAGCCCCACCGAACTGCGAATCATCGGCCCGGCCCGCTCCAGAATACGCTGCTTCACCTGCCGCCCCAGCGCCATCGCCGCCAGCAGTGGGCGCTCCCGGCCCATCAGCCGACAGGCCATCTCGTCCACCGACATCACCACAGTCACCGGCAAACAGCTCTCCACCGCCTCGACAATGCGGTGATGATATGCGACATACAGCTCGTGCCGCGCCTCCACCAGCTTCAATCCGGGGCACAACCGCTTGGCGTCGCCCACCATCGTTCCCGTCTTCACGCCGAAGGCCTTGGCCTCGTAGCTGGCGGCAATGCAACAGGTTGTGTCGGCCATCATGGGCACAATCGCCACCGGCAGCCCGCGCAATTCAGGCCGCGCATCCTGCTCCACCGAGGCAAAGTACGAGTTCATATCCACAAAGAGCCAGTTCAGCAGCGGCCCGCCTGACCGTCCGCTCTCCGGAGCGCGAATCTCTGGCTCAAAAACCGGCACGGAATTGGATAGAGGGGGCATCTTGCATTTATATTCTCTCTTTATTCGCCTTTTTGCAAGACAAAAGTAATCTCAACGAATCTTAATTTTGCGCCGACAAACCCATTACCGCGCTAAGATTCGTGTGCCGCGGAATTCAGAAAAAATCTGGCGGGAACGCAACCCTCCGCCGCATTTTGGAGTCAAATTTTATGGGTACGTATATGCTCAGCTTCCTTCAGGGCGTTGCGACGAGTGAAAACATCCTCGCCGCGCTGGTGACGGCAGGCGTAGCTGTACTGCTGGTCTGCTGTCTGGAGTGCGTCCACTGCCCCAAGCGCGAGGACGACGACCTCTTCCGCCGTCATCAGGTGTAATTCACCCCCTCTAACGATACACTGTAAACTGTTTCCGTACAATAACTTGCATCGTCATCCTTCCCGCCGTCAGATCGTTGTCCCAGTCGCGTCGGCCAGCGCGGCCAATCGCGCTGTTCGGCTCCCTGAACAATTTATTGACAAGTATCGTCAATGAGATGTAATAAAATTTCATCACTCTTCATTGAAATTTCAAAACATTTCAATTGTGATTCGTCGACGAGAAATCCTCTTTGTAAATCGAAGAAGATAGCTGGCATAGTGTTGGCTTGCTCAAAACAAAAGTCACATTACACTAAGAACTTTGGAGAAAAATGTAATGTTCATCCCTCGACACATTACTACGACATCATTGCTGTGCTTCCTGACGATGCTCGTCTTCACCACCACGCTCTCCGCGCAATTATCCACCAGAGCCACCATCACGGGAACAGTGACAGATTCCTCCGGCGCGGTTGTGCCGGACGCAACCGTTACCCTCACCGATAATGCGACCAAGGTCGCAACCCAGACACTGAGCAACCATGATGGCGTATTTGTCGCGTCCGATCTAACGGTTGACACCTACACGGTGACCTTTGCCAAGACGGGCTTCAAAAGCTACACCGTCACTGGCGTCGAACTGCATCCTACCGAGACGGTCTCGGTGAACGGATCGCTTTCGGTAGGCTCAACTAGCCAGACCATTACGGTAGAGGCAGCTTCCACTCAGGTGGAAACCTCCACTCCCGAGGTTTCTGCCGACATTGACGCTGAGCAGGTGAGCACGCTGCCCATGAATGGCCGCAACTACCAGGCTTTGGCGGTGATGATGCCGGGCGTGACCAACCTCCAGCAAGGCTCTGGGATGACCACAGGCGGCCGCTCCACCAGCAGCCAGCTCTCCATCAACGGCCTGGACGTGGCCCGCAGCTTCTATGTGCTGGACGGCGTCTGGAATGAGAACACCGGAAACATGACGCAGACATCCGTGATTCCGAACCCCGACTCCATTGAGGAGGTGCGCGTTCTCCAGAACAACTTCTCCGCGCAGTATTCACTCATGGGCTCGTCCGTTATTATTGCGCAAACCAAGAGCGGCACGTCGAACTTTCACGGCACGGGATGGGAGTTCTGGCGCAACACCGATCTGAATTCACGGCCATACTTCACAAACGTTTCCTCCGGACGTCCGAACTACCATCAGGACATCTTTGGATATAACGTGGGCGGCCCGGTCTTCATTCCCCATCACTACAACACCAATCGTCAGAAGACCTTCTTCTTCTGGGACGAGCAGTTCGTGATTCTGCACACGCCCAACCAGACTACAAGCACCGTCCCCACGGCTCTTCAAGCCGCCGGCTGCTTTGTCTCGCCGATCAAGGATCCAGTGGCAGGCGCCAATTTCCCGGTGTCGACCGGAGGCTCATGCCCCGCCGGCTACTACCAAATCCCAACCGGGAGAATCAACGCGAGCTCATTGGCCTACGTGCAAACGATGTTTCCGGCGCCCAACTACTCACTCGCCGGCACCACCACCAACTACAGCGACAACAAGTCGCAGATCACCGATCAGCGCGACGATGAGATCAAGATCGATCACAACTTCACCCCCAAGTACCACGCATTCGGCGAGTACCTGGACGAATACCAGTCGTACGCGCAGAATACGTTGGCCACAGGAACGACTCCGGTCAATACGGAGACCGACTTTACCCACAACAAGCTGGCGCAACTCTCGCTCACTCAGACCCTCACGCCGAATATGGTGAACACCACCAGCATCGCGATGAATATCTTCCTTCTGAACCTGACCCTGGTGGGAACGGATTACATCAACCAGATACCAGGATTCAATGAAACGCTCTTTTATCCCAACGGCCTCTATTCCAACCGCATTCCCGTGGTCTCGTTCTCTGGCGGCATGGCGGGGCAGGGCGTCACTGCGGCGCGGCCCATCCCTCATGCCTCCGATCTGGACGATACGTTTACCGACAACTGGAGCTGGCTCAAGGGCAAGAATTACTTCACAGCGGGCTTGACCTTAGTCTGGAATACCAAGCGCCAAGTATCAGGCCAGCAGACCAACGGCAATTTCGCCTTCAACGGCAACTCCACCAAGCCCGCCGCCGGTGCGGTGTTACAGGATGACGCTTTGGCGGATATGCTGCTGGGCTATGTTGGCACCTTCACCGAAGTCAGCAACTCGCCTCACGGCGAGATGCATGCCTTCTCTGTTTCACCCTACTTCGAAGACCAGTTCAAGTTCAATAAGAACCTGACCTTTACCCTGGGCTTGCGCATTTACCATATGCCCCTGCCCCACGGCATCGCCAACTCCGAGACCAACTGGGACGCGGGAATGACGCCGGGAAACATCTACAACAACCCGGCCTACAATCCCGCACTTGCGCCCACCGTGAACGAATTCAGCGGCGTCACCAACCTCGTTTACCCCGCCACCTACAGCAACGGCCTGCTCTACAACAGCGGCCAGACGGGCGGCTTGCCGGTCAACTTCTCCAACGCCCATAACTGGTACGCCGGGCCTGATGCCGGCTTTGCCTGGGATGTCTTCGGTAATGGAAAAACCAGCCTGCGCGGCGGCTTCGGCATGAGCTACACGCGCATCTTCACCAACCAGGATTGCTCCTTCAATTGCATTGCCAATGCACCGGTCTTCGCCAGCCAGAACCTCTCGAACCTGGTCTTTCCTTCAACCGCGAACTGGAATATAACCACGGCGGGCGGCACGGCGAATACCGAGAGCGTCCAAACAGTCACCGCGGCGTCTTACAACGTCCAGGCCTCGCCGGTGGCCAGCTACTCGCTCGGAATCCAGCATGAATTCCCCATGAACATCACCGCCTCTGTGGTGGGAGCGGGAAGCCGCCTCCAGCATCTGGTGAGCACATGGAACTGGAACCAAGCGCCGCACTACACCAGCCCGACCGGCGTCGCCTACGACTACAATCCGTTAATCGCCATCAATCCCGCAAACGGCAACAAGGGCGACAATCAGGCTTTCTATGCGCCGTATAAGGGTTATGGGGCCATCAATACCATATCCACCGAGCTATGGCAGGAGTGGAATGGCCTGGAGGCGCAGGTCAAGCATCCGGTGACGAAATCGCTCTATGTCTCGGCGGCTTACACCTGGTCGCACGACACCTCCAACAGCGTTGTCGATCCGTATGACCTCAGCCGCTTCCACGGCAACAATGGGCTCAACTATCCTCAATCGTTTAACATCACGGTGCTCTACGAGCTTCCGTTCTTCCGCAACGACCACGGAATCAAGAACGTTTTCATGGGCGGATGGCGCGTGAACGACATCTCGACCTTCCGCAGCGGCGCCTCGCTCACGCCAGGGATTACCCTCGCCAACGGTGGACTCACCAACCGGCCGTTTGTGGTGCCCGGTGTTTCGACCAACGGACCGAAGACCTGGAAAACAGGCTCTTCGCAGCAGTGGTTCAACTCGGCAGCTTATGTGCTTCCTAGCGGTACCACTAACGGCGTGCCGAACGTGAATCAGTATTACGGCTACTACGGCAACGCCCAGAACGGCACTATCCGCGGGCCGGGCCAGGAGGTTTGGAATCTGAGCTTGTTCAAGGAGTTCCACTACAAAGCGAACGTGCTTGAGTTCCGCGCAGAGGCCTTCAATCTGCTCAACCACACCAATCCCGGGAACCCGAATACCAGCATCGGCAATGCAAACATGAACAAGATCACCAGCGCCTCCGATCCCCGCATCCTGGAGATGGCGCTGCGCGTCAAGTTCTAACGCAGTTGTCAAACAACAATCCAGGCGCCGCCAGCAATTGCGAGCAGCGCCTGGATTTTTTTTGCGTGAGAGTGCGTGTGGGACTGCTTGCCTTCGTCGCCTCTTTACTGATCGCTGATTACTGACCGCTGATTACTGACCGCTGCTCTGCCTCGCCCATCGGATCATTGTCGCGGTCGGTTGCATCGGCCAGCGCTGCCAATCGCGCCGCCAGCTCCGGCGTCCAGCAACCCTCGGGCGCGCGCCAGTGCCAGTTGCCATCGGCCACCGCCGGAGTATTCATGCGCGCTTCCGCGCCTAGCTCCAGAAGATCCTGCGCCGGAACCAGGGTCATCTCCGCGACGCTCGCCTGCAAGGAGCGAATCAGCGGCCAGATCGGCTGCTTGCCCACCGCGCCGACATAAGCCTCGACCGCGGCGCGCTCCGCCTTGCCCGCCGACTTCCACCAGCCCATCGTGGTGTTGTTGTCGTGCGTGCCGGTGTAGGCCACCGTCTGCCGCGTGTAGCGATGCGGAAGGTGAACGTGCGCGCCCTTGTCGCTGAAGCCGAACTGCATCACCTTCATCCCCGGCAGACGCAGTTCCGTTCTCAGCGCGTCCACCTCCGCTGTAATCACGCCCAGGTCTTCGGCCACCAGCGGCAGCGGACCGAGCGCCGACTCCAGCGCGCGGAAGAGCGCGAGCCCCGGCGCTTTCACCCACTCGCCTTTGACAGCCGTTTGTTCCTCGGCGGGTATCGACCAGTAGGCCTCGAAGCCGCGAAAGTGATCCAGGCGAACTATGTCATACAGCGCACAGGCGCGGCGCATCCGCGCAATCCACCAGGCATATTTCCGCTCGGCCATCACCTCCCAGCGATAGAGGGGATTGCCCCAGCGCTGCCCGGTCGCGGAAAAATAATCGGGAGGCACGCCCGCCACGCTCACCTGCTGGAAGTCCTTGTCCAAATCGAACAACTCCGGATGAACCCACACATCCGCCGAATCCATGTTGACGAAGATGGCCACATCGCCGAGGATGCGAATTCCTTTTTCCGCAGCGGCCGCGCGGAGATTCTTCCATTGCACGGAAAAAGCAAACTGCAAGACCTGTTCCTCGGCCACTCTGCGCGCATGAGTAGCAGCGGCGCGGGCAAGAGCCTTGGGATCGCGCCGGCGCAGCGGCTCCGGCCACACCGTCCACGCGCCGGTCGAGAACTGACGGCGCAGCTCGGCGAAGAGCGCATAGTCGCCAAGCCACGCCGCCTCTTCGCGGCAAAATTCTTCGTACTGTACCCATTGAGCGGCCAGCTTTCCATCTTGTTTTTCGCCCGGAGTTGCGCAGTCGAGAAAGTTGCCCGCCGCTTCATAGAGCAGCTTGCCCTTGCGCCACTCGATCTCTTCAAAGTTCACCGCGCCGCTTGGCGCGCCCTGCCCTGCAATGCGCTCCGGCGCAATCCAGCCCCACTCGGAGAGAACTTCCAAGCTGACAAAAAATGGATTGCCGGCAAAGGCCGAAGTTCCCGCATAAGGCGAATTGCCGTAGCCGGTGGGGCAGAGCGGAAGTACCTGCCAGACGTGCTGCCTGGCCGCGGCCAAAAACTCCACAAACTCGTGCGCCGCAGGCCCAAGGTCGCCGATGCCGCCCAGCGAGGGCAGCGAGCTCAAGTGCAGCAGAACTCCCGATGATCGCTCGAATTCCATCTCTCTATTATCGGCGCGGGCGGCGGAGTTCTTATCGGCGGCCGAAAAAAAGCCCGCATCCGATGACGAATGCGGGCCACTTTGGTTGATTTCGAGCTTACATCGCCGGAACTTCAGGGTTTTTTGACTTGGGGATGAGAATGCGCTTGTGCTTTTTGTAGTCGTCCATGATGGTGCCTACAAAGACGTTAAAGGCTACTTCGCGGCGCTCCTCGAGCAACTGCTCCCGCGTCTGGTCGAAGTTCTTCGTGATCTCATCGGCGCTGGGTTCCTGTTTGTCCAGAATCTTCACCACAACGCCAGTCCGTCCCGCGCTGATGGCATCGCTGATGTTGCCCACGGAAAGGTCGAAGAGCTGCGGCGCAACGTGACCTACCTGGCCAAAGTCGGGCACCTGGCTGTTCTCGCCCACCAGATCGCTGGTCTTCATTGTTGCCCCCGCTTCTTTCGCGGCCTTGGCCAGATCGTTCATACTCTTGGCCTTGTCGGCCAGCTCCTTGGTCTTGATGCTCAACATCGTCGGCAGCACCTGATTGCGATAGTCGTCGGCAACGTGGCTCTTCCAATCGGCAAACTCCGGCGCGTGAGCCGCGGAGACGCCGGTGACCTGGAAGATGGCGTAACCTTCGCCCGTCGACGCGTACTGCGGCGGATCGCCCTGCTTGGATGCGAAGGCCTTGCTGAGAATCTGCGAGGAGTCGGCGAAGGCGGGGATGATGCCATGCGCGCCGACCAGCGGCGTCGTCGCCACTTGCAGGTGATGAGCCGCGGCGGTCTTCTCCAGCCCGCTCTTGATCGCCTCTGAGGTCAGCGCCTGCGCGTAGTTGTCTACCGCCGCCGCTTCCTTCTGGCGAATCAGTGTCGCCTGAATCACCGGCTGAACTTCGCTGAGCGGCTGCGAGTGCTTATCCTGCCGCTCCTCGACCTGAATAATGTGATAGCCGTACTGCGATTTCACAATCTGCGTATCACCGATCTTCTGCGTGAAGATGGCCTTGTCAAACTCCGGCACCATCATGCCGCGGCGGGCAAATCCCAGTTCGCCGCCCTTGTCCTTGCTGCCGGGGTCGTCCGAGTTCTTCGCGGCCAGTTCGGCAAAGTTGCCGCCGCTTTGAATCTGCTTGAGCAGCCCTTCGGCCTTGGCTTTCGCAGCGGCGTCAGTCTTGGCGTCGGCGCCCGCGGGCACCTTGATGAGAATGTGCCGCGCGCGAGCCTGCTCCGGCGTCGTGTACTCATCCTGATGCGCATTGAAGTACTGCTGAATCTCCTGCTGGCTGACCTGCGGCGCTCCGCCGGGAACTTCATTCTGCGTAAACGCAAAGTAGGTGATCTTGCGCTGCTCGGGCACCGCCGAGGCGTAGCGCGCGGCATTCTTCTTGAAGAAATCCTGCAACTCCGCATCCGAGGGATTGATATTCTTGCTCAAATCGTCCGATGAGATCACCGCGTAGTCGAATTTGATTTTGATGTTCTGCTTGCGATAGCTCTCACGCACCTCGGCATCGCTCACCGCAGCGGCGGCGGTAATCAGCGCCTGCAAGCGCTGAACCTGGATGCTGTCTTTGATCTCCTGCTCAAGCTGCGCGACCGACATATTGAACTGCCGGGCAACAAAGTCGGCGTAATGGTCGTCGCCGATGTACTGCCCGTTGGGAAAGAGGATCTGGCCGAACTGGCCCTCGTGCAGGAAGTTGCGCACATCTTCGTCCGTGGCCGTGACGCCCAGCTTCTCCGCCTCGGCCAGCAGCACCTTTTGCTGCACCATTTGCTGGCCGGCCTGCTGCTCGATCATATGCTCGAACATCGCATTGCCGGCGTACTGCGGATAGCGCTGCTGAATCTGCTGGCTGGCGCGCTGGCTCACCATCTGCTGGCTGATCGTGACGCCCGAGGAAAGCAATCGGCTGTACCAGTGCGGGTAGATGGTGGCGTAGGTGCCGGTGTCGGAGGCTGACGCGCCGGTCAGGCCGGGAATCAGGTAAATCACCATGCCGAGCGAGGCGGCGGCGATGACGACAACAAAGAATGCCTTGGTTACGCGATTATCTCTCTGCAGAAAACGGATCATGGATGGACTTGGACCTTCAACTCTCTCAGCGCGGACAGATCGAATTCCCCGGCAAAGCAGCAGCCGACGGACGCTCTCCTGAATGCGCAATTGTCGCTAGATGCGATACTTTGCCATTATAGACCGGGCGAGGGCGCTGTGCGCGGGCGGCGCGGGGAGCCTTGCCGGATTATTCGAGAGGCGGTGTAATGGATAAATTCCTCGTCATTCCGGATTGGACGGCCATATAATCCGAATCAGACGAAATATAAATCCGAATTGGACGATATATAAATCCGAATCAGACTGACATAGATTCCGAAATAAACATTGACATAATCCGGATTAGACGATAGTATAATCCGAAATGGACGAGGTTATTATCAAGCATATCAAGAGGTTCTGCTCTGGCACCATCACTACGGCGCTTGCGGATACCCCTGTGGTCATGCTGATTGGTCCCCGTCAATGCGGAAAAACAACGCTTGCCAAGCAGTTCACGGCCAAGGGATACGCTTACGTCACATTGGATGAAGATACTGTGCTGGGCGCGGCCCGCGACGATCCAACCGGCTTTGTGCGTGGACTTGACCGGGTCGCCATCGACGAGGTGCAACGCGCGCCGGAGCTTCTGAGGGCCATCAAGCTCTCCGTCGATAACGACCGCAGGGCTGGCCGCTTCATTCTGACCGGCTCGGCTGACATTCTCACCCTTCCGCAGGTTTCGGAGAGTCTGGCCGGACGCATGGAAATTGTCACTTTGCTTCCCTTTTCCCGGGCCGAGATCGCGGGCAAGCGGCCGGCCTTCCTGAAGACGGCGTTGGCCGGCAAACTCGTCAAGCCAGGCGCGGCCATTATCGGCGATGAACTTGTACAGGCGGTGCTGGTTGGCGGCTACCCGGAGATGTTGCAGCGCGAAAGCAGTCGGCGCCGCCGGGTTTGGGCGCGCGACTACGTCAAGGCAATCGTGCAGCGGGATGTGCGCGATATCGCCGAGGTGGACAAGCTGGATCGATTGCCTGTGCTGCTCCAGATGCTTGCTCACCACTCCAGCCAACTCACCAACTTTACGCAAATCGGCGGTCAGATCGGCCTCGACGACAAGACGACGCGAAGATACACCGGCATTCTTGAACAGCTCTTTCTCGTGCATCGGCTTGCTCCCTGGTCGCGGAATCATCTCAAGCGGCTGGTCAAAACTCCCAAGCTGCACTTCCTGGACTCCGGCCTGCTGGCCGCGACGCGCGGTGTAACCGCCGAGCAGATCGCCAGGGACCGCTCCATCTTCGGCGCTCTGCTGGAGACATTTGTCTTTGCGGAAATTTTGAAACAAAGATCATGGCTCGATGAGAGCTGCTCCATCCATCACTATCGGGACAAGGATATGGACGAAGTCGACTTCATTGTCGAAGATGCGCACGGCGCGATGGTGTGCATTGAAGTCAAGGCAAGCGCAACCGTGCGCTCCAGCGACTTCAAAGGAATCAGAAAGGTGCTGGATGCCTGTGGCGGCGATCTGAAGCTGGGAGTCGTGCTTTACGACGGAACGACGATTGTTCCCTTCGGAGATCGTCTCTTTGCGGCGCCTATTTCCTGCCTGTGGAACTGAGATAAAATCGGCATAAAAACAAGTAGCCCTGTTATTCCCCTGAATCGTCATGAATCGAGCAGTTGTGTCCGTTTATCGCTTCTCATCGCAATGAGCGGAACTTTGGAAGGAAGCTGGAGCAACCGGTTATGATGTCATCCACTTTCTGTCAATTGGCTGCGGAACGGGTGTAGAATTCAGGGAGGGCGGTGATTTCATGGGCGTTATCGAGGATGTTCGCCAAGTCTTGCAGGATTTTCTTGCACCGGAGTTGCGTGAAATTCGCGGTCAGTTTGCGGCTATTGACAAACGATTGGATAGCATGGAAGAAGTGAGTCGCGTCCGCTTCGAAAGCGTCGTTCAACGGTTGGAAATTATTCAGCAGTCCTTTGCCTTTGACAAGCGCATCTCCAACCTCGAAGAAGACAAGCGGCGGTCCGCTTAACGATACCGCGGAGAGCCGATTTCTCCGCCTATAAATCCGGGTTTCCCAGGCCCGGAGTCACGGACCTGAGAACCCCACTAACCGCTTACCGCCAATAGTAATAGTCGCCGGTTGCATAGTAAGGCCGGTAGTAAACCGGCGGATAGCCGTAGTAGCTATACGGACGGCCGTATGGATCATAGCGCCGGTAGAGGGTCGGTCCGCCGGGATAAAGCCCCTGCGCCATTCGCGCCGCCTCTTGCGCGCTCACCGGATTCACCGTCACCGGAGCCTCCAAGTGGAAGTCCACCCGCGCCTCTGCGGGAATCCATACCCCCGGTCCCGGAGTAGCCGCTGAAGCCGCCGTCCCCGCCGCTAGTCCTGCCCCGGCTCCAACCGCGCAACCGATACCTCGGCCCGCGGCGCAGCCGATAATCGTGCCCCACATCGTGCCGCCGATCATATTATTTGCCGTTCGTCCGCCCTTGCCCGTTCCCTTCACCTTGAATTGATTGCTCTCCAGCGGGTAGCTCTGGCCGCCCATCTCCAGCGAGGTCAGCCGCAGCGCCAGCTCGGGGCTTCCCTTCAAATCGCCGGCCTGCTTCACTTCGCTGACTACTCCATGAACAACGGCTCCGCGCGGAATCACCCGCATTCCGTCCACCGTCACATCCCGGATCACGATAAACTGAACCTTCTGCCCATCCTTGGCGTGCTTGCTGGCTACCCCTTCGCTGGTCCGCAGTTGCAGCAGTGTTCCCGCCGGAATGGTCACCGGGCCTGTAGCCATCGGCAAAGCCTGTCTCTGCGCCTGCTTCTGAGCCTGAATCTGAGACTGCACTTCGGAGCGAATCTGATCATTCAGCCCCTGGTCATCGGGACCACCCCCTGCCTGTCCCGGTGCCATATTCGGGGCCGGCGGCGGCGGAATATCCTGCATGGCCTGACCCGAATCAGGCGGAGGTACGCTTGCGTCGCCAGGCTGGTTCATCGCATTTGGCGCGGGCTGCGCGCCTACTGTCAGGTTGTTGTCCACTTTGGTCACGCCCGGCACATGGCTGACAATCCACTCCGCCAGTTCGCGCGAAGCCTCCGTCGGTACATTTCCAGTCAGCGTAACCTCGCTCTGCATGGTGGACGCCGTGATCAAGTCACTCTTCAGCGCTTTGGAGGCGTCCAGCGCATGATTCACGTCCGTCTCGATCTGGCCGTCCGTGCGGGCCGCCGCCACTTGTCCGTCCTGGGCAAGCGCCACAGCGCCACAAAGTACCGTTAAAGCCGTCCATACCGACACTTGCCGGAAAATTCTCTTGAGCATTGGTCGATTCATCGTCATCTCTCTCCTATGCCTGAACTCCGCGTTTTCGCTTCTGTGATAGTTTAGACGCGAATTCACTGAAACTATCCATCGGATTGGACCCAGAAGCCGGGAAAAAGTTTCGCTGCGGCATCGTGCGATTTGAAGGGGCAACCGCCGAAAAACCAAATCTCCTCCCCGTCCCCAGACTCCCTCCACAATTTCCCGCTCCTCGCCCCACCGTCCAGCCAATCTTTCCGGTATCATAAAGATTGCCACATGGCGGGTTTGGAGGTGGGATTCTTTGGCAGAGGTTCGAGTACAAGAAGGTGAACCGCTCGAAAATGCGCTGCGCCGCTTCAAGCGGAAGGTTCAGCAGGAGGACATCATCAAGGAAGTCAAGCGTCACTCCTACTACCTGAAGCCGGGCGAGAAGAAGCGCGTCAAGGCCGCATTGGCCCGCAAGCGGAATCGCAAAAAGGCTCGCAAAGAGCAGGACTAATTTCACGGCAATCGTCACAAACGCCCCGGCAAGCTCCCACATCAAGATGAGGGCAGCAGCTGGGGCGCAGTGTTTATCTCACCACCGGCATCGTCGGCCAACAGAAGCGCGGACTGTGAGTGAGCCATTCTCAGTTCAACAAGATAAGAGTAAAATGAGTTGTAGAAGGAGGGGCTATGGCAGCGGCGACAAGCTTTGTTTCTGTGGAAGAATACCTGCGCAGTTCCTTCGAGCCTGACGCTGAATACGTCGATGGCGAGATCGAGGAGCGAAACTTGGGAGAGAACGATCACTCTGTATGGCAGGAAGCAATTTCCGCATGGTTTCGGCAACAGGCGCGCGCCGGTCAAATTCGTGTGCGTCCAGAGTTGCGGGTACAGGTTGCTCCCAACAGTTTCCTCGTTCCTGATGTAACGCTGCTCGACCGTAACCGACCTATTGAACAGATCGTCACCCACCCGCCGGTCGCCGTCTTCGAGATTCTCTCGCCCGCCGACGCGCTCAAGCGCGTGATGGCCAAGTGCGCAAAGTATGAGCAGATGGGTATCCAGACAATTCTGGTCCTCGATCCGGACGGCCCGAAGTACCGGTATGTAAGCGGGCGGCTTGAGCCTCTGGAAGCTCGCGCCTTCGATCTTCCCGGCTGCCTCGCCCGCTTCGATCTCGACGAGATCGAGAAGCTACTGGACTAAAGCAACCCGCCGCGTCCGGCAAGGCGGCGCGCCAGCAGCCACGAGAACAGCGAAACGGGTTTCCCAGCGACAGGTCTTCGTCGCTGCGGTGTGGCAGTCGAAGAACCTGCGGCTGCTTTTACTATTGCCTATTGCCTGTTGCCTAGTCCCTGTCTTTGATTACCAAAGATTTACACAATTCCAACCCACTCTCCCCGCCCCATGCCGTACACTTGCATCGAATCAATCTTTCATCTTCGGCTGTTGCCAAACCACTGAAAGGATCGCGCCCATGCGCAATCTCTTGGGTAAATTGGGGGGGGGGCAATTGTAGGGCCATTCCTCCACGCCGCCATGCTTTTTCTGCTGATTTCATCCGCTAGCTTCCTCGCTTCTCCTGCCATCTGCCACGCGCAATGTCCCGAATATCAGACAAATATCAGTTCCATCACTCCCAGCACCTTGATGCCCGGAAAGTCAACCAACATCACTGTCTTGGGACAATACCTCGCTTCGTGGTACCCCGCCACCGGATATTTCAATGGGAGCGAATGTGAGGATTTTGGGCCGCAATTTTTAATAGACGGAGGAGAAGGTGGAGATTGGCCTATGAAGACGATCTCAGCTCCACCGATAGGGCAATGGCTGACAACGCTGGGCAATGGTTATGTATCGGCAGAATTCGGCACGGTAGCCATTCATACATGGACAGATACAGAGATCACCGCCACGGTTAAAACGGGTGCCAATGACCCCGCCCAGACGGCTTGCGTCGGTACTGTTGGTGATCCAACGGGAGATCTTGGGTATTGGGGAATATATTGGGGACAACTAGGGACGTGGACAGCAAGCGCTTGCAGAAATGTAGGCGGTTTCCCGATTCAGATTGGCTGCCCCACGCCAACCATCACCTCCGTCACGCCGCTTGGCTGGTGGGCCGGACAAACGCAAGCAATCACCATCACCGGCACGGGTTTTCTCAAGGCCTCCGACCCTGGCGGCCCCACAAAGCTCACGATTACCGCATCGGGAGTCACTCTGACGAACCCTGTGGTCGTTAGCGACACGCAGATCACGGCTAAAGTGGACATAACCAAGAAAACTCCTGCTGAGACTGTGACCCTCACCGTCACCAACTCATCCGGTAGTGGTACACCACAGACCGCCACGGCAAGCCCCGCCCCAGTTGTCCTTCCAGTGCCAGTAATTCAATGGCTGAGCAAGACCATCAGCGGCGACGACGCGAAGACGCAGAAGGTGCAGGTCGGCCAGCCCGTCGAATTGACTTCGACTCCGGCCTCTCTCCCCGGTGGTTTCACCGTCAGCAAGAGTACCTGGAATGTTGACGGTACGACTATCAAGCAATACAACGAGGATGACGACACCGGGATATCTTTGGAAGAAACCGATCTCGACAAACAAAACACAACCTTCTATTGGCTCTATCCGGATGACTCGCTCAATGTCACCTACGATTACTGCGCAACAGACCCAAACGGCAATCAAATATGCACCTCCCCGCAGGCTCAGGCCACATTTCATGCAACGAGTCTCACGATGTCCTTATCAACATGGGACTCCAAAGAAGCAACAATTGAAAATCTCAATTTATGCACCATGAACAATACAACAGCACCGTACCTGGGCTATGGCGATCTCTCGGGGCCGGCGCCTGGATGTCCTGGACAACAAAGTGGAACAGTGGGTATTAGACTCCCGGCTTCTGGGGAATCTGCAGGGAAATACGTGTTTGTGCAAGTCATCAATGCAGACTTTAGCACGTACACACAACAGGCTCCATCTGGTGGGGGCCCTACACTACCGCCGTATATTTGCGGTCCACACGCTGGACTAGACAAGGCATACCCTTTTCCGGGCGTGTATCCGAAATCGCCATGGATAGCCTACGACGGGCCGCAGATACCGCTCCCGCCAACCTATGCAACTGGAACCAGGAACTTCTATGCATCAATGTATCTCTTGTGGCAACCGGATCAGCTTTCAGGAACTTCAACAAAGTCTATTCCGGTCCCAATCGGATACCAGGATTGGCAATTCATAGCCACTGCGATCCAGAAGCCGCCCATTGGAAAAGACAGATGGCGCACAGATAGGACGCCAACGGCGAGTGGTGACTATGGCGGGGGATTTGTTCCTGCAACACCTTATGACAATGCAATCTACGGCTACCCGCAATGGAGCTATATAGTAAGCACAGATTGTGGCGTCAGTCAGACAATCGACGCTGAATCGTTAAACAAATACTCGCTTTGGAACGGCATAGCAAACACAGGCCACAGTATGAGTGAGGAGGAACAATGATTACCTTTCAGAGCATTTTTCGGAGTATTCTTCTTTTCGGAGCGTTGACGATTTGGACATCGATTTCAATAGCTCAGGACGAGACACGATCCACAAATGTTGATCCGGATGGCATACATATGCACTCAATTCGCAATCCGGGTCAAACCGCTCCCTCCTTCACGCTTGCGATAAGCACAAAGGCAACCGAATTCAGAGTCGGATCGAGCGTGCGGATCAACTTGGCCATCAAGAACATTACCAAGCATACAATCGACTACTCGGATTGGTATTCGGACGCGGGAGAGATGTCTTATTCGTATGATGTGAGAGACGAAGATGGAAATTCACCCGAGAAAATAGTGCACCAGCACCCTGAGTTAGATACTCCTAGTTATTACTGGGGCGCAATACAGCCAGGTGAAAGCAAGTCAACCAAGCTACGGATAAGTCAGATTTATAAATTTGATAGACCCGGCAAGTATACTATTCAGGTCTTCCGCGCCGATCAAGATTGCCTAGACGAGAACGGCAAGCCGGTGGTCGTGAAGTCCAACACCATCACCATCTTGATTACTGGCTAACCATTAACAGCCTGCTCCGGAGGATGAACCGCCTCCGGGGCATTTTCCTGATTGCATGAATTCGTGCCGTCTGCTGACCACTGACGCGCTAACAGAAGATACCCCCGCCGCCCTAGCTCGGTCCGGTCTGGTACCACTGCCGTTTGCGGCCCAGCTTGAGGCCGCATTCGATGAGCACGGCCAGCAGCCCGAAGAACATACAGAGATCGGTGCGCGCCTGATGGAAGAAGCTCAGCCAGCCGTACTCTTTCAACTGCTCCAGCGGAAAGGGACCGAGAGGCTTGCCCAGCAGAATGGGGAGTTTGGTGGTGATCAGTGCCGAGATGATGACGATCAGCAGCGCGAGCGCGGCATCGCCGGCATAGAGGTTCAGCAGGATGGCCGCGCCGCCGATGATCTCCAGGCCGCCGACCATGGGGGCCAGATAATGAGGGAAGGGAAGGCCGATCTCGGCAAAGCGCCCCGCGCCCAGCATCTCAGGCCGGATAAATTTTAGAACGCCCTCCAGCAGAAAAACCAGGCCCACCATCCACCGGACCAGGATCATGGGAATCTCTCGGCGCACCATGCCCTCCATGATGAGCATACCGCAGAGGCCAATGACGAGGGGAAAAAAGGAAGACTTCGTCATTATTTTTCTCGGAAAAACTTTATTTCAGGGGGGATGCAAGCCTCGGAATCTCCCTTTTGCCGCCGCTTGCGTGAAAAAACTTTGCAAACCGAAGCTGTCTTGTGCGTCTTTGCCGCGTCCAAAAATAGACTTTGCGCGCTCCAGGGGGAAGGAAACGCCTCCCAACCCGCCTGAGTCCGTTAGACTGTGAATGGGGTTCCTGTATTCCACCGGAGCGGCGCTAGTTGGCCGCGGGGCTGGCAGAAGGGGCTGCCCGGGTGCGAAGGCGGTATGCGCGGCTGGGAGATTCAGGGTAAAGAGACGGTTTTGGAACCAAGGCGCGCCCGATGTTTTGGGTGGTGAAGCCGCGGTTCAACAGACACTCCAACGGCAGGTATGGGCGGTCGGAGATGTTAAAATTGTTCTTTCCCCGTAGCAGGATCAGATTTTTTTGCAATGAGGGTGCCGATATTCTTCCCGAGAAGCCGAACCATGGACCGCACCAGAACTTTAGCTCGCCGCTTGGCTCCAGCCCGGTGAAGAGAACGTGCCATTCCATCCGCCGCATCGCGCTGACCGCGCGCATCATCATCGTTGCCGCGCTCGCGCTCGCCGCTGTCGCGACGCTTGCCCAGCAGCCGCAGACCATCGAGTCGATCCGTGTAGTCGGCAACCGGCGCATCCCCAAAGAGACCGTGCTGGCGCGGCTCTTTACCCACCCCGGCGATACCTACGATCCCATCGCCATCGAGCGCGACTTCAATTCGCTTTGGAATACCGGGTACTTCGAGAACCTGCGCATCGAGCGCGAGGACTCGGAGAAGGGCATCATCCTGAACATCATTGTCGTGGAGAAGCCCAATATCCGCGAGATCAATTACAAGGGATTGAACGCCGTCTCGCAGTCCGACGTGCTTGACCGCTTCAAGAAGGATAAGGTCGGCCTCACAGTCGAGAGCCAATACGATCCAGCCAGGATCAAGCGGGCCGAGACGGTGCTCAAAAACATTCTCTCCGAGCATGGACACCAGTTCGCCACCATCAAGACTGAAGTGAAGACCATTCCTCCTGCCTCGGTGCAGGTAAACTTCAACATCAAGGAAGGCCCCACGGTCAAGGTGGGAGAGATCAAATTCACCGGCAACACGCACATCAACTCGCTTGCGCTGCGCCGCTCGATGAAGAACCTCAAGCCCATCGGCATTCCTTATTCGATCCTCTTCGAGAATCTCTTTGCGCAAACCTTCGACGCCGGCAAGTTGGAAGAGGATACGGAGCGGGTTCGTCAGGCTTACCGCGACAAGGGCTATTACAATACCGCCATCGAGGAGCCAAGGACGCAGATTCGCGACCAGGGCGGGCTGAACTGGCTCACCTTCCGGCCCAACAAAGGCAAGCGCATTGATATTCTGATGCCGATCGAAGAAGGCGACCGATACCGCCTCGGCGCCATCACATTTTCAGGCAACAAGGCCGTGACCAACGTCAAGGCGCTGCGCTCCACCTTTGCGGTCAAGGATGGAGACTGGTTCAACGCCACGCTGATCGGCAAAGGCCTGGATAACCTCAAGAAGGCTTATGGCCAGTTGGGATACATCAACTTCGGCGCCATTCCCAAGCCCTCCTATGACGAGCAGAAGAAGACCGTTTCGCTGAATATCGACATCGATGAAGGCAAGCCCTTTTACGTCTCGCGCATCGAGTTCGAGGGCAACCACACCACCCGCGACAAAGTCATCCGCCGCGAACTGATGCTGGAGGAAGGTCAGGTCTACAACTCGCAGCTCTGGGAGTACAGCCTGCTGCGGCTGAATCAGCTCGAGTACTTTGAACCGCTCAAGGTCGATCAGGATTCCACGGCGCAGCAGGATGCTGAAGCCGGCACCGTCACGCTGCTGCTCAAAGTCAAAGAGAAGGGCAAGCAGTCGATCGGCATGAATGGCGGCCTGAGCGGCACGTCGGGCGCATTCCTGGGCGTGAACTACCAGACCAACAACTTCCTAGGTCTGGGCGAAACCCTCAGCCTGCAGGGTAATCTAGGCAGCATCAGCCGCAACTTCAGCTTCGGCTTCACGCAGCCCTATATCCACAATCGACCGCTCAATGTGGGCTTCCAGCTCTTCAACAACAAGCAGGACTTCAACGCGTCCAAGGCCTACCAGGCCACCACCGGCCAATCGGCGAATCTGAATGCCGCGCAGCAATCTTTGACGCAAAACTACAATCAGGCCGCCACTGGCCTCACTTTTTCGTTGAACTATCCGCTCAGGCGCCACGCCTTCCAGCGCGTCGGCGCCACCTATTCGCTCAGCAAGTCGACGATTACAGCCTTCAGCACCGCCTCGCAGACCTTCTTTCAGACCATCAGCTTCCGTTCCGGCGTTCAGGGAGCCAATGCTCTGCAAGGCATCATCAGCAGTATGCTCTCCCTCAGCTACACCTACAACACCATCAACAACCCCATGCGCCCGCGCAGCGGCATGGAGTATGCCGCCGTCGTGCAGACTGCCGGCATATGGGGCAACGTGCGCTATGTCTCGGCTTCGGGGTCTTTCAAAGAGTTCAAAGGTATGCATTACCTGACGCCGTCGCCCAACGGACGCAACGTCCTCGGCCTGCGTATGCAGTTGAGTCATATCGAGGGCTTTGGCGGCGCCGTGGCTCCGCCCCAGAGCCGCTTCTATACCGGCGGCGAGGCCGAGTTGCGCGGCTTTGACGTTCGCACCGCTACGCCGTACGGCTATGTGCCCACCCGCGTAAGCGTGCAGTTGACCAATCCCGACGGCTCTTGTGTTCAGCAAACCCCCTCGCAGCCGCAGGAGAATATCTGCGAAAAGATTCCGCTGCCCATCTACGGCATCTCCTCGATTGGCGGCGATACCAATCTCATCACCAATGCCGAGTACCGCATTCCCATTGTTGGACCCATCACTTTCTCGATCTTTGACGACTTCGGCATCGACGCCGCGCTCAACAAAGGGCAGTTGAAGCAGAGTCCCGAAGGCTTTGACAACCTGATCTCGGGCGGCTTCGGCTGCTCTGGATTTGACCCCACCGGCGCCTGCATCATCGCCAAGCAGGGTTCGCAGGTCAACTTCCTCCGCGATATTCATCCCATCGCCGGCACCAACTTTGTTCCCCGTATGTCCACCGGAGCCGAACTGGCCGTCATCATGCCGGTCATCAATGCGCCGGTTCGCTTCTTCTACGCTTACAACCCTTTGCGGCTCTCCGAGAAGCCTTACTGCAATCTCGGATTGGGGAGCAACCAGTATAGCTGTTCGGCGGAGTTGATTACCCCGGATATGTTCCCCAACGCCAGCTCGAACTGCTCCAATCCCCCCGTCAATGCCGGGACCTACACCTACTGCGAGATATTGCAGGGATACGGCGCGCAGCCCGTCTTCCGCGAGCCGCGCAAGACCTTCCGCCTCACCATCTCCACTACCTTCTAGAGCGTGTTTCAAAAACCAGCATTGTGTCAGGGCACGACTTTAGTCGTGCCGAAAAACGACGTAAAAACAGTGGGCTTTAGCCCCTGAGGAATCACATTTTATGTCCTCAGATAATTTTGAAACACGCTATAGGAAATTCATCCGTTTGCGTTTGCCCCATTCATCGCGGTTTTATTTATCGCGATGAGTGGGTGCCTGCGCCTTTTCAATCGTGAAGAACTACATTCAATAAAGATTTATGCACTTTGATGCCGCCGTTATAGTCGATAAACCCCAGCTTGCGAAAGCGATTCATGAAGAAGCTCACGCGCGAACGCGTCGTTCCGATCATCTCCGCCAGCGCCTCCTGAGAGATTTTGGGAATCAACGTCTCCGCATGGTTCGTGGACCCAGGCGGATGATCCTTGCCCCCGTCAAGATTGTCCGGCTTGCCGAACTCCGCCATCAAAAGCAGAATCCGAGCCAGACGCTTCTCGCTGGAGTTGAACAATTGATCGACAAGGTCCGCCTGCATTCTCATGCCGCGGGCCAGCAGAAACTTCAAGAAGAGATCGCTGAAGGTGTGCTCCTGGTGCAGCACTCGCACCATCTCCGCGCGCTCAATCTTGAGCGCCGTGCAAGGGACAATCGCAGTGGCTGTGGCCAAACGCAGCCCCGGTGTTCCGGCCAGCGACTCTTCGCCCACAAAGTCGCCCGCCGCAAGCAGCGCAATCGTCGCCTCTTTGCCTTCTTTGGAGATCACGGTCAGCTTGGCGCGACCGCTCTGTAGATAGTAGATGCAGTCGGCTGGCTCGCCCTGCGAGAAAAAAGGATGCTTGGGCTTCACCTGCACAACCTTCCGCCCCAGCCCGGCCTGCGCCAAGAACATTGCCGCATTGAATTGCGCGTGATTATGGTCTGCCATCTGAAGCTCCCTGTCGATCTGCGTTTTCGTCTGGCGCATTGAGTAGAGCGCTTGAAGCCCGCAGCCTAGCCTGGCCCGACCATGAAAGACACCCACACCGCTTCCATTATCAAAATGATTCGATATTTCCGCGAAAGTCTGTTCATTTTTGCACACTTTCAGCGTGTTTGTTTTCAGATTGTTGAAAGGAATTTTCACTTTTTCAAATCCACTATCTCGCTCACCGCGATCCTCGCGATAGTCGGCCCTAGGTTGTATCGACATATAGGGATGTGCGGCGTTGCTAAGCCAGAACCGGCTCAGACTAGGCGGAGGACGAAGACTTTGGCGATTCCAAGGCGAGGACGACAACGACGTATGGGCCGGTTCT